>Ga0214919_10004998_pt1 | contig 19068 bp, 20 predicted proteins | sample LL1503_MetaG_FD_177994 | JGI IMG/M metagenome (GOLD analysis project Ga0214919, IMG submission 177994) | Freshwater microbial communities from Lake Lanier, Atlanta, Georgia, United States - LL-1503 | ecosystem: Environmental > Aquatic > Freshwater > Lake | place: USA: Georgia | collected...
CACATCGATCTGGCCACCTGCAACAAGCTGGGCATCGCAGTGGCCGAAGGCGCAGGATCGCCGGTTGCCGCCGCCGAGTTGACCTGGGCCTTGATCATGGCCGCGATGCGCAGGCTGCCGCAGTACATCGGCAACCTCAAGCACGGCGCCTGGCAGCAAAGCGGGCTCAAAACAGCCTCGATGCCACCGAACTTCGGCCTGGGCATGCTGCTCAAGGGCCGCAGACTCGGGATCTGGGGCTACGGCAAGATCGGCCAGCTCGTCGCCGGCTATGGCCGAGCCTTCGGCATGCAGGTACAGGTCTGGGGCAGCGAAGCATCGCGCGAGCGCGCCGTGACCGACGGCTACCAGACGGCCGAAAACCGCGAGACTTTTTTCGAAAGCTGCGACGTGTTGTCGGTGCATTTGCGCTTGAACGACGAGACCCGCTCAATCATCGGGCTTGAAGACCTGGCCCGGATGAAAGCCACGGCATTGTTCGTCAACACCTCACGCGCCGAACTGGTGGCAGACAGCGCGCTGGTCTCAGCGCTCAACAAGGGACGTCCCGGCATGGCAGCGGTCGATGTCTTCGAGACCGAACCTATCCTGCAGGGTCACCCCTTGCTGCGGATGGAAAACGCCATCTGCACCCCGCACATAGGTTTTGTCGAGCAAGACAGCTACGAGTTGTATTTCGGCGCGGCTTTCGAGAACGTCATCAATTTCATCCGCAACGAGCCCAGCAACATCGTCAACCCGGACGCCCTCAAGGTGATCCGTTGAACCTGGCGGGCGCAGCGCGGGATCCTGGCGTTGGCTGAACCACCGACCCAAGTCCCGTCGAATGACAACAGTCTGCGCCAGCCGGCGTCCTGGGCCGAGTTGTTGCGGGTCTTCAACCGCATGGCCTTGCAAGGCTTTGGCGGCGTGCTGCCGATCGCCCACCATGAACTGGTCGAGCGCGAACGCTGGATCAACGCACAACAGTTCGTCGAACTGCTCACCATCAGCCAGGTGCTGCCAGGGCCGAACATCGTCAACTTTGCGATCATCTTCGGTGACCGCTTCTTCGGCTGGCGTGGCGCGGCAGCCGCCAGCGCCGGATTGCTGGTCCTGCCCATGGTGATCGTGCTGGCGCTGGCGATGGCTTACCAACACCTTGCAGACTGGCCGACAGTGGCCGGCGCTTTGCGCGGCATGGGCGCAGTGGCTGCCGGCCTGATCATCGCCACGGCGCTGAAGCTGGCCCGTGCGCTCAAGCGCAATTCCTTGGGCATGCCGACCAGTTTTGCGCTGGGCGCCGCGACGCTGGTGATGGTGGGATTCCTGCGCTGGCCGATGGTGTGGGTGGTGCTCGGCCTGGGCTCGCTGGGCATGGCGCTGGCGGCCTGGCGACTGAGCGAGCAGCGCCCGCCCACCGGCCCAAGCGAAGAACCGCAGCCATGAGCGCAAGCATCTGGTTCGACCTGCACGGTTTGGCCTGGGCCGATGTGCTGCAGCTGTGCCTTCATTTCATGCTGCTGTCGATGCTGGCAGTGGGCGGCGCGATCACCACCGCGCCCGACATGCAGCGCTACCTGGTGGCCGAGCATGGCTGGATGTCCGACGCGCAATTCACCGCCGGTGTGGCGATTGCCCAGGCCGCACCCGGCCCCAATATCCTTTTCGTCGCGGTGATGGGCTGGCAGGTGGCAGGCGCTGCCGGTCTGATCGCCACCATGGTCGGCATCCTGGGCCCGTCGTCGATCGTCGCGGTGCTGGTCGGGCGCTACCGCAGACGCCGTGCCGACTCGCTGGCGCTGCGGGCTTTCACTGCCGGCTTGGCACCGCTGACGCTGGGTTTGCTGCTGTCGACCGGCTGGATCCTCACCGCGCCGGTGCGCCAGCATGGGGTAGCGCTGGCTTTGGTGGCGGGAACGGTGCTGCTGTCCGTGCGCAGCAAGCTCAGCCCGATGTGGTTGATCGCCGCAGGCGCGGTGGCAGGCGCGCTGGCGCTGACCTGATCGCGGCAATGCCGATGCTCGACGCTGTCCAACATTGGCCGCTGTTCATCAGCGCCGGCTTGCTGCTCAACCTGACGCCTGGCGCCGACATGGCGCTGGTCACCCGCAACGCCGCCAGCCAGGGCTTCAACGCCGGTGCAGCCGCCGCGCTGGGGGTGGGCGCCGGCTGCTGGGTGCACATTGCCGCCGCCGCGCTCGGCTTGTCAGCGCTGCTGGCCGGATCGACCATCGCTTTCGGCTTGCTGCGCTGGGTCGGTGCTGCCTACCTGCTGTGGCTGGGCTGGAGTCTTCTGCGTCAACGTCAAACCATCCCACAAGATTCGCCGTTGTCTGGCACTGAAGCCAGCCGCAGCACTTGGCGCCGCATGTTCGCGCAAGGATTCTTGACCAACGCGCTCAACCCCAAGGTGGCGCTGTTCTTCCTCGCCTTCGTACCGCAATTCATCCGGCCCGACGCGCCCGAGCGCACGCTGGCCTTTATTGCGCTGGGCACGGTGTTCGTCGTCAACGCAACCCTGGTCAACCTGGGTATCGCCTGGGCTGTGTCGGCGCTGCGTCAGCGACTGGATGGCCGGCCGGCGCTGCGCCGGGCCGGCGATTGGCTGAACCGCGGCGTGGGCGGGCTGTTCGTGCTGCTCGGCCTGCGACTGGCCTGGGGCGACGGCGGGCGCTGAGGCGCTGAGGCGCTCAACGCGGCGCCGGTAGCAAACGCTGCACCAGCGGGTGCAGCACCCGCTTTTCGGTGGCGATGGCAAAGAAGAGTTCCTCGACACCGCCACAGGCGGCCACGCGCTGAGCCTTGCCCGCATCAGTCAGCTTGTCGTCTATCAGTTCAGCTGCCGGGAACACCCCCATGCCGGCAGCACCGAAGGTAGCCAACAGGGCGCTGTCCTCGAACTCACCGACGATGTTGGGGGCGATGCCCAGGCGTTCGAACCATTGGTCAATGCGCCCTCGGACCGCTGCATGCGCCGTCGGCAACAGCACAGGCAGCTTGGCCAGCGACTGCGGGAAACCCTCGCGCGCGGCGGCCAGCAAGCTCAGCGGTGCGTACCAGACCAGCGATGACGAGCCCAAAGGGTGGCTGTAGAGCCTCAGATTGCGGTTGGGCGGTGCGGCCCGGTCGGCCAGCACAACGTCCAGCCGGTGCAAGGCCAAGTCACCCAGCAAGTCGTCGAACTCGTCCTCATGGCACAGCAGCCGCAAACGTGGGGTGTCGATCACCGGTTGCAGCAAGCGCCGCACCGCCAGCTTGGGCAAGCCTTCGGAGATGCCTACCGCCAGCCGCACGCCCGGCGCCACCGCTGCGTCGCGCACCACGCCGGGCAACTGCTCACCGAGCGCGAAGATCTGGTCTGCCTGGTGCATCGCCGCCAGCCCGGCCTCGGTCAGTACCAGCCCGCGTCCGGCCGGCTTGAGCAGCGCATGGCCTAAGGACTGCTCCAGTTCACGCACCTGCGTGCTGACGGTCTGCACCGCCATGCCGAGCCGGCCGGCAGCCCGCGCCATGCCGCCTTCCTTGGCCACGACCCAAAAGTAGTAAAGGTGGCGGTAGTTAAATTCTTGACTCATCGTGTTTTTCAGAAACCTTGTTCATTGATTGTCTGCTTTCAAAGAAGACTAGAGCACTCTATCGTGCGATCTCCTTTCACCTCTTGGAGTACTGCCATGCAAATGCTGTTCGAGTCCCTAGACCCAAAGGCTGCCTCGATGAGAGATCTGGCGCTGCGCCGGCTGCAGTTCGTGCTGCGGCGACTGCGCGGGCTGGTGTCGCGGGCCAGGCTGCGGCTGTCCGACATCAATGGTCCGCGCGGCGGCGTGGACAAGCGCTGCCAGATCGAACTGGCCACCGCCAGCGCCGGCACGCTGGTGATCAGCGCAACGACGCGCGACTGGCGCAGCGCGATCGACAGCGCGCTGGCACGCGCCGCCAGGCTGTTGCTGCGCCAGGGACTGCGCGACCGGGCGACCGCAAGACAGACCGGCCGCGGCACCCGGCAGGCGCCGGGGCTAGAACCCTGACATAGACAAGCGCGCCTGCCCCGACCTGTTCCAACCCGTCACCGAAAGCACACCCTCCATGGACACCCTGACACAGACCGCCGCCAACACCCACCCAGCCGCCACCCACTACCCCGTCGCGCTGCTGCCGTTGGCCACACCGGCCGGCGCGACCGCCCCGGACAAGACCGCCGTGCGCCGGGTGTTGCGCAACACCTACGCGCTGTTGTCGATGACGCTGCTGTTCAGCGCTGCGGTGGCCGCTGTCAGCGTGGCGGCCAAGTTGCCAGCGCCAGGCCTGGTGCTGATGTTGGTGGGCAGCTTCGGCCTGTTGTACGCCGTCAACAAGCTGCAGAACAGCGTCTGGGCGCTGCCGGCGGTGTTCGCGCTGACGGGATTCCTGGGCTACACGCTGGGGCCGGTGCTGTCCAAGTCGCTGGCGCTGCCAGGCGGCGCGCAAGTGGTCACGCTGGCGCTGGCGGCCACCGGCGCGACCTTTCTGTCGCTGTCGGCCTGGGTGCTGACGAGCAAGCGCGATTACAGCTTCATGGGCGGCTTCTTGTTCGCCGGCATGGTGGTGGCCCTGCTGGCCGGTCTGGGCGCGGTGTTCTTTCAGATGCCGGCACTCGGCCTGGCGGTCTCAGCGATGGTCGCGCTGCTGTCGGCTGGCCTGATCCTGTTCGAGACCAGCCGCATCGTCAACGGCGGCGAAACCAACTATGTGCTCGCCACGGTCGGCCTGTACTTGTCGATCTTCAACCTGTTCACCAGCCTGTTGGCGCTGTTCGGCTTCGGCGGGTCGGACGACTAAACCGATCACCAACGCCCAAAGGCCGATCTCACCCTCCGAGGTAAAGGCCAAGAGGTGAATCGTCGCCGACGGCAGTTGATCGTCCGCGCCCGCTTGTCGCTGCGGTGTTGCGCAGCCTCGCCGGGCTGGACAACGAAACCGTGAACGCCTTGTTGGCGCGCTGACCGCTTGCGGCGGCTACGCATCGTGGCCGTGGTCGGACACAATATAGAGCATGGTTGAACCAATGGTATACGGTATACTTAAATACCTTTATCGACAATATCAGCCATGTCCATCAAACGCCAGGCCTGCATCGCAGGCGCTTTCGAGCACCCCACCCGCAAAGCCCCCGACAAGACGGTGGCGCAATTGCACGCCGAGTGCGCCCGTGGCGCCTTGGAGGACGCCGGTCTGACGCTGCAAGACGTCGACGGTTACTTCTGCGCGAGTGATGCCCCCGGCCTGGGTGGGATCAACATGGCCGACTACCTGGGACTGAAGCTCAAGCATGTCGACAGCACCGACACCGGCGGTTCATCCTATTTGCTCCATGTGGCGCATGCCGCGCAGGCGATCGCCACGGGCAAGTGCAATGTCGCGTTGATCACGCTCGCGGGCCGACCGCGCAGCGAGGGTTCGAGCGGTGTGGCCCCGCGAGTGGCCATCCCGGGCACGCCCGACGTGCCCTGGGAATTGCCTTATGGCCCGGTGACCGTCAACATGTACGCACTGGTGGCTGCGCGCCACATGTACGAGTACGGCACGACCGCCGAGCAACTGGCCTGGATCAAGGTCGCCGCCTCTCACCATGCCCAGCACAACCCGCACGCGATGTTGCGAGATGTGGTGACAGTCGAGGATGTGCTCGCTTCGCCGATGATCTCCGACCCGCTGCGCAAGCTCGACTGCTGCGTGGTCAGCGACGGCGGCGGTGCGCTGCTGGTCGTGCGGCCCGAGATTGCGCGTGCGCTCAAGCGCCCGGTGGTCAACCTGCTCGGATCGGGCGAATTCATCAAAGGCCAGCTCGGCGGCAAGGTCGACCTGAGCTGGTCGGGCGCTGCGGTCTCGGGTCCGATTGCCTTTGCCGAAGCCGGCGTCAAGCCCTCAGACATCCAGTACGCCTCGATCTACGACAGCTTCACGATCACGGTGCTGATGCAGCTCGAAGACCTGGGCTTTTGCAAGAAGGGAGAAGGCGGACGCTTCGTGGCCGACGGCAACCTGATCTCGGGCGTCGGCAAGCTGCCTTTCAACACCGACGGCGGCGGCCTGTGCAACAACCACCCGGCCAACCGCGGCGGCATCACCAAGGTGATCGAAGCGGTGCGCCAACTGCGCGGCGAAGCCCATGCCAAGGTCCAGGTGCCCAACTGCACGCTCGCGCTCGCTCAGGGCACGGGCGGCCTGCTCGGCTCGCGCCATGGCAGCGCCACCTTGATCATGGAAAGGGAGTGACAACATGACCACGATGCACCAAGACCGCCCGATCTCCCTGCCGGCGAGTGATCCGGCCACCGAAACCTACTGGAACGCTGCCAAGCAAGGTGTGCTGCGCCTGCGTCGCTGCACCGCCTGCCGCGAGCCGCACTGGTACCCCCGGCCGCTGTGTCCGTTCTGCCTGGCCGACACCGAGTGGATAGACGCCAGCGGCACCGGCACGATTTACAGCGTCAGCGTGACGCGGCGCGCCGGGCCCATCCCCTACGCCATCGCCTACGTGACGCTGGACGAAGGTGTGACGATGCTGACCAACATCGTCGACTGCGACCTCGACAGCTTGCGCATCGGCCAGCGTGTGAAGGTCTGCTTCAAATCCGTCGACGGCGGCACGCTGCCGATGTTCACGCCAGCCTGATCACCGCGCGCCGCCAGCTGGTCGGGGGCGCCGCCCATGGCTGGCGCCCCTGAGTTCTAGACTCATGCCGAACTTCAGGGTGCGTCAGCATCCAGTTGTCTGTGCGCTTGGCGGCCCTGTCCAGCCTGATGCGGGCCGCTGCAAACAGGGCTCACCAAGCGGCAGCACTGGGTTTGGAAATCATCTGCGGGATCGACGGCGCGCCCTCGGTGACCAGAGCGAAACCGGCAGCGTTCAAACGTGACAACAACTGGATGGCATTCATGAGCACAGCACCCGATGCAAGCGAACTCAGCCGCCTGCTGCAACAGCGCTACAGCTGCCGCGGCTTCCTGGCTGAAGCCGTGCCTAAAGCGACGCTGGAGCGCATCGTGACATTGGCCCAACGCACCGCCTCCTGGTGCAACGCACAGCCGTGGCGCGTTCACATCACCTCGGGCGAGGCCACCCATCGATTTCGCGACCTGATGCTCGCGCCCGCGCAGGACGGCGAGCCGGCCGCCGACTTCCCTTGGCCTCGCGAGTACCAAGGCGTCTACCAGGAGCGTCGGCGCGAATGCGGCCTGGCGCTGTACGACAGCGTCGGCATTGCACGCGGCGACCGCGAGGCTTCGGCGCGCCAGTCACGCGAGAACTTCAGGTTGTTCGGCGCCCCGCACGTGGCGATGATCACGACGGACGAAGCACTGGGCGTCTACGGCGCGGTCGACTGCGGCGCCTACGTCGCCAACTTCATGCTGGCCGCCACCGCCGTGGGCGTGGCCACCATCGCCCAGGCGGCGCTGGCTTCACGGCCGCAGCGCGTGCGCGATTTCTTCGCACTGGCGCCGGGCCGGCGCGTCGTGTGCGGCATCTCTCTGGGCTTCGAAGACACGGCACATCCCGCCAACGGCTTTCGAACCCGGCGCGCCGAACTGCCGGCGACGGTGGACTGGGTCGACTGAGCATCTGCACGATCCCTGGCGCTGGCAGTCGCCGGCGATCTGGACAGGACCTCTGTCGCGCGGTACCGATCAACCGTGGGCCATCCCCGCCAAGCGCCGGTAGGTCAGCATGCGCCCCTTGTAGGCAGGCAAGTTGGCATCGCGCAAAGCCAGTGAATCGCTCAGCCGTTCCTCCTGAAGCCCAAAACCCAGGCCAGCCATCTGACGGTTGAATGCCGACCGGTTGCCACGGTCTGGATCGATGATCCAGACCTCGGCGCCCACAGCCGCGTGGGTGTCGATAAAGCCAGCCAGGTAGCCACCAGCATCGCGCTCGTACAGCAGATCGCTGCCGATGATCAGGTCGAACAAGCCATCCACCGGTGCAACTGCCAACACCTGGGATGTCAGCGACGCCCGAGGCGCCCCCCATTGGCCGTGCCGGTACTTCATCGGCAGCAGACCGTTCAGACGAAGATTCTCCAGCAGGAATGTACCGGCCAGCGGATGACAGTCGCTGGCCGTGACATCGGCGCCGCGCCTATGTCCCACCAGGCTGGCCAGTGCCAGCCCACAACCGATCTCCAGGATCCGGTCGCCAGCAGTCACTGGACGCAACGCCAGACGCGCCGCCAAGTGAGCACCAGACGGCCACAACAAACCAAACAGCGGCCAAGCGGCCGAAGAGATACCCAGCCGGTCGGCGTGACCCAATGGATCGGCATACTGCTGCCGATCGAGCAGCGAGCGAATCAACAGGTCGGCAACGCCTGCCACGGCGATGGATTCTTGCTTGGTCTGGTAGCCGGGCATCGCAGGTTTGCGAAGCCCAAGCGGGCAGCTTCTAAAGCTGTGGAGATCGGCGAGTATGAGGCCGGACCGCAGCTTGCGACTTGGCCTGGCCCGCCGCGCCCGCCAGTCGGCGAGCGTCGAGACCCATACCGCTCACATCAGCACGATGTCGTAGTGCTCCGGGCTGAACGACGGCTCGGTCGACAACGAGATCGGCTTGCCGATGAAGTCGCTCAAGCCTGCCAGGTGCTGGCTCTCCTCGTCGAGCAGCATCTCGACCACCGCTGCACTGGCGATCACCCGAAATTCCCTGGGGATGAACTGGCGCGCCTCGCGCAGGATTTCGCGCAGCACGTCGTAGCAGACGCTGCGTGCGGTCTTGACCTGACCGCGGCCCTCGCAGGTCGGGCAAGGCTGGCACAGCATGTGGGCCAGGCTCTCGCGCGTTCTCTTGCGGGTCATCTCGACCAGACCCAGGCCGGTGAAGCCACTGACCGTGACCTTGGTGCGATCGCGCGCGAGTTGCTTTCTGAACTCAGCCAGCACCGCAGTCTGGTGTTCATCGCGAACCATGTCGATGAAGTCGACGATGATGATGCCACCCAGGTTGCGCAGCCGCAGTTGGCGCGCAATCGCACCGGCTGACTCGAGGTTGGTCTTGAAGATCGTTTCATCGAAGTTGCGTGCACCGACAAAGCCGCCGGTGTTCACGTCGACCGTGGTCAGGGCTTCGGTCTGGTCGATGATCAAGTAGCCACCGCTCTTGAGGTCAACGCGACGAGCCAGCGCCCGAGCGATCTCCTCCTCGATGCCGAACAGATCAAAGATCGGCCGTTCGCCCTGGTAGCGCTCAAGCTTGGACGCCGATGATGGTGTATAGGATTCACCAAACGCCTTCAGGTCGTCGAACTGCAGCTTGCTGTCGATGCGGATCGTCTGGGTGCCGTCATTGACCATGTCGCGCAGCACGCGCTGCGCCAGGTTCAAGTCCTCATGCAGCATGCTGCCAGGCGGCCTGGACAGGCCGTTGGCGCGGATCGAGGCCCAGGCCTTGCGCAGGTAGGCAATGTCATCAGCGAGCTCAGCATCGCTGGCGTCCTCGGCATTGGTGCGCAAGATGAAGCCGCCTGGCGAACTGCCATCGGTCGTGGCAGTGAGCGACTGCATGCGGCTGCGCAGCTGCTCACGCGCTTCGACCGAGCCTATCTTCTGCGAGATGCCGATGTGGGTGTCCTGCGGCAAGAAGACCAACAGGCGCCCGGCAATGCTGATCTGCGTCGACAGCCTGGCGCCCTTGCTGCCGATCGGGTCCTTGATCACCTGCACCATCAGGGTCTGACCTTCGAACACCTGGCGCTCGATCGGCACCTGCACCGTCACATCGTGCTTGTGGTGGCCGCCGCCGTGCAAGTCGGCAACATGCAAAAAGGCCGCGCGCTCAAGCCCGACCTCGATGAAAGCGCTCTGCATGCCCGGCAGCACCCGCGCGACCTTGCCGAGGTAGACGTTGCCGACCAAGCCGCGCTCGAGCGCGCGCTCGATATGCAAGTCCTGCACCGCGCCGTTTTCGATGAGGGCAACCCGGGTTTCCTGCGGGGTCCAGTTGATCAGGATGTCATGCATGCGCGGTGAGCTCCGGTGGCGGCGCGCCGCAATGCAAGAAACTCACGCGAGCCTGTCGCAGCAACTGCGCTGTCTCGAAAAGGGGCAAACCCATGATACCGGAGTAGCTGCCGGCGATATGCGCGATCCATCCCGCCGCCTGGCTCTGGATCGCGTAGGCGCCGGCTTTGCCGAAGGGCTCTTCACTGGCGATGTAAGCGTCTATCGTGGCTGGGCTCAGCGGCGCAAAACGGACCTGCGACAGGCTGATGGCCGCCCAACTGCGTCGACCGTTGCCCACAGCCACGGCGGTCAGCACACGGTGGCTGTGGCCAGACAGCGACGACAGCATCGCACGCGCTTGGTCAGCATCGGCCGGCTTGCCCAGAATTCGTCGGCCCAGCGCAACCGTCGTGTCAGCGCACAGGATGGGCGCGTTGGGCAGGCCGCGGCGCTTGAGCCGAGCGCGCGCAGCCTTGAGTTTGAGCGCTGTGACGCGCTGCACATAGTCGGCCGGCAACTCGCCCGGCAATGTGGCCTCGAGTGACTCAGCGTCTTCTTGCTCATCTGGCAGCAACAGTTCATGGCGAACGCCGAGTTGGTGCAGCAGTTGGCGCCGACGCGGGCTTTGCGAGGCGAGGTAGATGAAGTCGGACAAGTTCACTCCTGTTGCTCACCCAGCAGATTCATTCCCGGTGATAGGGGTGGCCAGCGGTGACGCTCCAGGCCCGGTACAGCGCTTCAGCCAGCAGCACCCGGACCAAAGCATGGGGCAGTGTCAGGTCGGACAGCCTCAGGGTTTCGTCGGCCGTGGCCTTGAGGGCCGGATCCAGCCGTCCGGACCACCTACCAGCAGCACCACGTCGCGCCCGTCACCCAGCCAGAAGCGCAGCCGCTCAGCCAACTGCGGCGTCGTCAAGCGGCTGCCGTGCTCGTCGAGCACGACCCGCCTCGCGCCTTTGGGGCAAGCCAGTTCCAGGCGCTGCGCCTCGGCGGCCATCAGCTGCGTCGGCGTTCTGGCACTGGTCCGCGCTTCGGCCTTGACGGCCTTGAGCTCCAGGCGCATCTCAGGCGGGAAGCGCTTGGCGAAGTCCTCGTAGGCGGTTTGGCTCCAGGCCGGCTGCCGCTGGCCGACGGCCGCCAAGACCAGACGCATGGTCAGCGATCAAGCGCGCGCAGGCTTGCGGGGCGCTGTCTTGCGCGCCGCCGGTGTCGCCTTGTCGCGCGACGGCGACTTGGCTGTCGTCGCGGTGGCCGTCTTGCGGACAAAAGGCTTGACCACGATGGTCTTGCTTGCAGGCACGACAGCCTTGCGGGCCGGCGCCTTCTTGGCTGGAAGTTTCGCGACCGCCGCGGCGGCGCGCGCCGCATTGCCACCGGCACGGCCTGCGCCAGTGGTCTTGACCACGTCCTGCTTGGCGACAGCCTTTTTGGCAGGCAGCTTGCGGGCGCTGACCAGTTTGACGGGTGCGGTCTTGGCCGCAACTTTCTTGGCCGGCGCTCGCTTGGCCGGCGCACGTTTGACGGGCACTTTCTTGGCTGCAGGCTTGCGTTTGACCGTCGGCTCTTCCTCCTCGGGCTCCGAGGCCTTGACCAAACCTCGCGGCGCGTCGCTACCGATCTTCATCCTGACCGGTTTGCCGCCCCAGATCTCTTCCAGCCGGTAGTACTCACGGATCGCCGGTTGCATGACATGCACCACCGCAGCACCGCAGTCGACGATGATCCACTCGCCGTTCTCGCCGCCTTCCGTCGCGAGAACCGGAAAGCCGGCCGCCCGAACTGCCGAGCGCACACCCGAGGCCAGTGCCTTGGTCTGGCGGTTGCTGGTGCCCGAGGCGATGATCACCCGCTCAAACAAGGCCGAGAGATGTTCGGTGTTGAACACCAGGATGTCCTGGGCCTTGACGTCCTCGAGTCCATCGACGATGGCCCGTTGCAGTTTACGAATGTCCATTCAGTGCGTGGTGTTCCGTGGTTGGTGTGAGTAGAGCTGGTGTTGTTCAATATAGCTTGCCACGCGCTCACCGACCAGCGCGGTCACTGTTTGCCCGTCGGCGACCCGGTTCCGGATGTCGGTGGCGGCGATATCGGTCGGCGCCATGTCCAGCAGCACGCAGCGTTGCGGCAGGCCCGCCAAGGCCGGCGGCGCCTGTGGCGCCAGCCCCCCCCGGCCGGCGACTGCCAGCGTCAGCCGCCGCAGCAGTTCAGGCGCGTCTCGCCAGGTGTGAAATTGAGCGTACTGGTCCTGACCGAGGATCAGGAACCACTCGAAGCCAGAGCGCTCGGCTTGCAATTCGCGCACGGTGTCGATGGTGAAGGTCGGGCCTGCGCGCTCGAGTTCGCGTCGGTCGATCACGCAGCGGGGTTCGCCTGCCAGCAGCGCCGCCAGCATCGCCGCGCGGTGATCGGCGTCGGCCATCACCCGGCCGGCTTTCTGCCAGGGTGCACCGGCCGGCAGCCAGCGCAGTTCGTCGAGCGCGAGTTGCTGCAGCGCAGTTCGACCCAGCGCGAGGTGCGCCAAGTGCGGCGGATCGAAGCTTCCACCCAGCAAGCCAATACGCAGGGCTGCGCTCAAGCGCCGCCCGCCCATTCGCGCACGGGCAAGAAGTCGCTGTAGAGCCGCGCTTCGGGTGTGCCGGGTTCGGGCTGCCAGTCATAACGCCATTTGACGATCGGCGGCATCGACATCAGGATGCTCTCGGTGCGCCCACCCGACTGCAGGCCAAACAAGGTGCCGCGGTCGAACACCAGGTTGAACTCGACATAGCGACCTCGTCGGTAGGCCTGGAAATCACGCTCGCGCTCGCCGTAAGGTGTTTCACGCCGACGCTCGACGATCGGCATGTAAGCCGGCAAGAAAGCGTCGCCCACCGATCGCATCATCGCAAAGCTGCGATCAAAACCAAGTTCAGCAAAGTCGTCGAAAAACACACCGCCGATACCGCGCCCCTCATGGCGGTGCTTGAGGAAGAAATACTCGTCGCACCAGCGTTTGAAACGCGGATAAAGGTCAGGACCGAAACCGACCAACGCGTCGCGGCAGGTACGGTGGAAATGCTGCGCATCGGCTTCGACGCCGTAGTAGGGGGTCAGGTCCATGCCACCACCGAACCAGATCACCGGCGGTTTGCCTTCGGGCAGCGCGGCGAACATCCGTACGTTCATGTGTACCGTGGGCACGTGCGGATTGCGCGGGTGCAGCACCAGCGACACGCCCATCGCCTCGAACGGTGCGCCCGCCAGCTCAGGCCGGTGCTGGGTCGCCGAAGGTGGCAGCTGCGGACCCTTGACATGGCTGAAGTTGCAACCGCCACGCTCGAGCAGGCCGCCGTCCTCGACCAATTGGGTGCGGCCATCGCCCTGCAGGCGCTCGCCAGGCGCGCGGACCCAGGCGTCGGTGACAAAGCGCTTACCGTGCACAGCCAACTCGGCCGCTTCCAGCGTTTCGATGATGCGCCGCTGCAGGCCGAGCAGGTAGTCGCGAACGGCTTGGGTGTCCATGCGTTTGCTTCGATCCGTTCTCAGCGCTTGATCGCGCGGTAGCCTATGTCGCGGCGGAACTGCATGCCATCGATGCGGATACCGCTCAAGTGCTCGTAGGCCTGTTGTTGCGCTTGTTTGACCGAATCGCCCAGCGCAGTGACACACAGCACCCGGCCACCGGTCACGCGCAACACGCCGTCTTGCAGCGCGGTACCGGCATGAAAAACCACCGCTTCCTCGGTGTCAGCAGCCAGACCTGCGATCACGTCGCCCTTGCGGGGATGGGCCGGATAGCCGGCAGCGGCCAGCACGACGCCGAGCGCGACGCGCCGGTCCCACCGCAACTCGACCTGGTCCAAGCGGCCATCTGTGGCATGCAACAGCACGTCGACGAGGTCGCTCTTGAGCCGCATCAGGATGGGCTGGGTCTCCGGGTCACCCATCCGGGTGTTGAACTCGAGCGCTTTGGGTCGGCCCTTGGCATCGATCATCAAACCCGCATAGAGAAAGCCGGTGAACACGATGCCGTCGCGCGCCATGCCCTGCACGGTGGGCAGGATGATTTCCTGCATGGCCTTGGCGTGCACATTGGGCGTGACCACCGGCGCCGGCGAATAAGCACCCATGCCGCCGGTGTTGGGCCCCAGGTCGCCGTCCAACAAGCGTTTGTGGTCCTGGCTGGAGGCCAGCGCCAGCACGTTCTTGCCATCCACCAGCACGATGAAGCTGGCCTCCTCGCCCTGCAGAAACTCTTCGATCACGACCCGAGGCACGGCTTGACCGTCTGCGCCAGCGTTGTGCTGAACACCCAGCGTGTCGGTCAACAGCATGAAGTCAATCGCCTGATGCGCCTCGTCCAGGCTCATCGCCACGACCACGCCCTTGCCAGCGGCCAGTCCGTCGGCCTTGACGACGATAGGCGCACCGACCTGCTCGACATGGGCATGGGCCAGCGCGGCGTCGCTGAACGTGGCGTAGGCTGCAGTGGGGATGCCGTGGCGCCGCATGAAGTCTTTGGCGAAGGCCTTGGAACTCTCGAGCTGCGCAGCCGCCTGGGTCGGTCCAAAGATGCGCAGTCCCCGGGCGCGGAACAGGTCGACCACGCCAGCCGATAGCGGGCCCTCGGGTCCGACCACGGTCAAGCCAACCTTTTGCTGCTGAGCGAAATCTGCCAGGGCCTGGATATCGGTGAGATCGACGTTGACCAAACGCGTGTCACGCGCCGTGCCGCCATTGCCCGGCGCAACATAGACCTTCTCGACCCTGGGACTTTGCGCCAGCTTCCAGGCCAGCGCATGCTCGCGGCCACCGCCGCCGATCACCAAAATCTTCATTCGCCGATCTCAGCGTTGTGGAAAACGTCTTGCACGTCGTCCAGATCCTCGAGCACGTCGAGCAATTTTTGCATACGCTCGGCGTCGGGTCCAGCCAGCGGGATGGTGTTCTCGGCCCGCATCGTCACTTCGGCGATCTCGGGCTTGAAGCCCGCGGTTTCCAGCGCTGCTTTCAGCGCCTCGTAATCAGGCGCCGCGCACAACACTTCGATCGCGCCGTCGTCGCCGGTGATCACGTCCTCGGCGCCGGCTTCCAGCGCCACTTCCATCAGCTTGTCTTCAGAGCTGCCGGGCGCGAAGATGAACTGGCCGCAGTGCTTGAACTGGAAGGCCACCGACCCCTCGGTGCCGAGGTTGCCGCCATACTTGCTGAAAGCATGGCGCACTTCGGCCACGGTGCGAACCCGGTTGTCGGTCATCGTGTCGACGATCACCGCCGCGCCGCCAATGCCATAGCCTTCGTAGCGAATTTCCTCGTAGGTGATGCCTTCGAGCGTGCCCGACGCCTTGTCGATGTTGTACTTGATGCGGTCGGCCGGCATGTTGGCCGCCTTGGCCCTGTCGATCGCCAGCCGAAGCCGTGGATTGACGCCGACATCCCCACCGCCCTGGCGCGCCGCGACGGTGATCTCGCGGATGATGCGGGTCCAGACCTTGCCGCGTTTTTCGTCCTGCCGGCCCTTGCGGTGCTGGATATTGGCCCATTTGGAATGTCCGGCCATGCTTTCCTCTGTTGTGCGATGGAGCGCCTGGAGCGACGCGCGCGATACCTAACCCTGCGGGCGAACCTGTCGAGAAATTCTGCCGATCTTCGGGGCGCGCCGGTTCAAGTCAACCCTATATTCTAATGTCCCGATCTGAACGGCGCCTCCCGACCTGCCGCGCCTCGCTTTAGACTGCGCGAACTTGCCCACTCCAGGACCGACGCTGATGGCCGATCCCTTGCTCATCGCCCAACGCGGCGACATCCGATGTGAACTGCTGCCCGCGCTGGCCAACCGCCACGGTCTGATCACCGGCGCCACCGGCACCGGCAAGACGATCACGCTGCAGACCTTGGCTGAGAACTTCTCCATGATCGGCGTGCCGGTGTTCATGGCTGATATCAAAGGTGACCTGACGGGCATCAGCCAGGCCGGGCGCATGGTGCCGAAGCTGGCGGCAGCGCTGGTTGAACGCGGCATCCTTGCGCCCGCCCCACTGGCCTGCCCGACCACACTGTGGGATATGTTCGGCCAGGCTGGGCACCCGGTGCGCGCAACCGTCAGCGACATGGGTCCGCTGCTGCTGGCACGCATGCTCGCGCTCAACGAGACCCAGGCCGGCGTGCTCAATCTGGTGTTCAAGATCGCCGACGACCGCGGCCTGCTGCTGCTGGACTTGAAGGACTTGCGTGCGATGCTGCAGCACGTGGGCGACAACGCCAGCGAGTTCACCACCGAGTACGGCAACGTCAGCGCGGCCTCGATCGGCGCGATCCAGCGTGGCTTGTTGCAGATCGAGAGCCAGGGCGGTGAGAAATTCTTCGGCGAGCCGATGCTCGACATTGCCGATTTCCTGCAGACCGTCGATGGCCGGGGCGTGGTCAACATTCTGGTGGCCGACCGATTGATGAACGCGCCGCGCCTTTACGCTACTTTTTTGCTGTGGCTGCTGAGCGAGCTGTTCGAGTTGCTGCCCGAAGTCGGTGACCTCGACAAACCCAAGCTGGTGTTCTTCTTCGACGAAGCCCACCTTTTGTTCAAGGACGCACCGGCAGCCCTGGTCGAGCGCATCGAGTTGGTGGTGCGGCTGGTGCGCAGCAAAGGCGTGGGGGTTTATTTCGTCACGCAGAACCCGCTCGACCTGCCCGACGCGGTGCTGGGCCAACTCGGCAACCGGGTCCAGCATGCACTGCGCGCCTTCACCCCACGAGACCAGAAGGCCGTCAAGGCAGCGGCGAGCACGATGCGCGCCAAGCCAGGGCTGGACCTCGAGACCGCGATCACCGAGCTCGGTGTCGGCGAGGCGTTGGTGAGCCTGCTCGACGACCAAGGCCGGCCCTGCCCGACCGAGCGGGTGTTTGTGCTGCCGCCGGGCAGCCAGATCGGGCCGATCAGTGCCGAGCAGCGCCAGTCCTTGATCACGGGTTCTCTGGTGGCCGGCGTCTACGAGAAGGCCGTGGACCGGGAATCGGCCTACGAGCGCCTGAAAGGCCGGGTGGTGGCGCAGACGGACACTGCGCCCGCCGGTGAACGCAGCATGGCCGACGAGGCCCAGACAGCCAAGCGCGCTGCTACGGCGGCGGGCAGCGCCGCGCCACCAAACGCCGGCGGCGGGTTGATGGACGGGCTCAAGGACTTGATGCTCGGCAGCACTGGCCCACGCGGTGGTCGCCATCCCGGGCTGGCGGCCACCGCCGCCAGCTCGGCGATGCGTGCGATCGGCTCGGCGGTGGGCCGCGAGCTGATCCGCGGCGTGCTGGGTTCGCTGTTGGGTGGCGGCAGGCGGCGCTGAACCGGCACCTTTTCGAACGCGGCGGCTGCACTTGGCGATGGCCAGCGGCGTTTCGTCGCAAACCGCTGGGCGATCGGCCACTGGCCCGGCAGGATGGCTGTCGATTCCAGTCAACACCCACCCTATCCCCTCACCGGCCTCCACCATGATCACCTTCGCGCTCACGCTGCTCAGCCACACCCCGCCCTGGGTCTGGGCCATCCTGGCGCTGCTCGTCGCGCTGGGCGCGATGCAGGCGCGCGACCAGGTGCTGACGCGCCAGCGCCTGCTGGTCCTGCCGTTGGTGATGGCGGCGCTGTCGCTGTACGCCGCCGCCAGCACGTTCGGCCCGCAGGCCGGCGTGCTGCTGGCCTGGGCGCTGGGCGCGGTGCTGGGCGCGGCGCTGAATCGGCCGCTGCGCCTGCCGCGCCAGGTGCGGCGACAAGCCGATGGTCGGTTTGCGATCGGCGGCAGCTGGGCCCCGATGGCGCTGCTGATGATGATCTTCTGGCTGCGCTACGGCATCAACGCGTCGCTGGCGATAGTACCGGCGCTGGCCGCCCTGCCGGCGTTCGCGGGCGGCGCCAGCGCGCTGTACGGTGCAGCGACCGGGCTGCTGGCGGCACGCGCTTGGCGGGTGCTGCAGCATGACCAGGACACCGCCCGCTCGGCAGCTGCGGCCTGGACGGTCGGGGCTTGAGCAGAGGCCAGCGGCCGTGACCCCCTCGAGCACGCCATCGCCTCAAGCCGAAGCCGGCCACTGGACCGGCTTCGCCCGTCGCGGCCTGCGCAACCAGGTCGTCTGCGGCGTGATCGCGCTGCTGATCTGGACGATGACCACCGGCACCCGCGGCAATCTGTTGACCGCCTGGATCTACTCGACCGCGATCGGCAGCCTGTGCTGGCTCTTCATCGACGGCGGCCGGCTGCTGCTGGCGCGCTGGCTGCCGGGGCGCCAGGACTGGCCTGCGAGGCGCCGCGCCCGCTGGCCAGGCCCCGTGTTGATGGCCGCGTGCATCCTGGTCGGCAGCACGCTGGGCTACACCCTGGGCACTGCGATCGGCGACGCGATCACCGGCTTCTCGACCCCCGGCCTGCTGAAGAACAGCACCGCCCTCGTGATCAGCCTGATCGTCGCGGTGGCTGCCAGCTGGTATTTCATGGCCACCGAAAAGCTCAACTTGGCCGAGGCCGCCACGGAGACCGCCAGGCGCGAGGCCACCGAAAGCCAGCTGATGCTGTTGCAGTCGCAGCTGGAGCCGCACATGCTGTTCAACACGCTGGCCAACCTGCGGGTGCTGATCACGCTAGACCCGCCCCGCGCCCAGGCCATGCTCGACCGGCTGATCGGCTACCTGCGCGCCACGCTGGGGGCCTCGCGGATCGGCCTGCATCCGCTGGCCGACGAGTTCGACCGGCTGGCTGACTACCTGGCGCTGATGGCCTTGCGCATGGGGCCGCGGCTGCAGGTACTGCTGTCCCTGCCGGCAGACTTACGCGACCTGCCAGTGCCGCCCTTGCTGCTGCAACCCTTGGTGGAAAACAGCATTCGCCATGGCCTGGAGCCCAAGGTCGAGGGTGGCCGCATCGAGTTGCGCGCCCAGCGGCGCGGCGAGCAGTTGCTGCTGACCGTGCGCGACACTGGCGTCGGGCTGGCCCAGGCCGACACCCGCCCACAGCATGGCGGCGACCCCGCAGCGCCGGCGCACAGCCACTACGGTACCCGGCATGTCGCCGAACGCCTGGCCACGCTATACGGTGCGCGGGCGCTGTTGCGCTTGCTGCCGGCCGATGACGCCGAGGGCGGCACGCTGGCCGAGGT
>Ga0214919_10004999_pt1 | contig 19065 bp, 18 predicted proteins | sample LL1503_MetaG_FD_177994 | JGI IMG/M metagenome (GOLD analysis project Ga0214919, IMG submission 177994) | Freshwater microbial communities from Lake Lanier, Atlanta, Georgia, United States - LL-1503 | ecosystem: Environmental > Aquatic > Freshwater > Lake | place: USA: Georgia | collected...
TAAGGGAAGATTTGGAGACTCCAAAAGCTCTGGGGGCGATGTACACGGCGGTGGGGGAACTTGAGCAGAAGCGAAAAATGGGCTTGAGCCCAGAAGAGTCTGCGAAGGAACTGGCTGGATTAGACCGAATTCTTTCTATTTTTGGGGTTGAGCCGGCTTTTGAAAAAGTGGCAGACGCACCGGATGAAATCAGGAAAATGGGGGAAGCGCGGGAGGCAGCCCGTAAGGCGAAGGATTGGAAAGAGTCGGATCGGTTACGGGATGAGTTAGCGAATCACGGGTGGGAGGTGAGGGATGCGGCGGGTAGTTGGCGACTGGTGCGGAAGCCAAGAACTCCCTAGGTTCAAGCGATGGCCATGAACCCTCTTGAGGAGCTGAGACATTCGACCGCTCACGTACTGGCGACGGCGGTTCTTCGACTCTGGCCCGATGCCTTACTTGATATTGGCCCCCCCACGGATGCGGGATTCTATTACGATTTTGACCTACCCCACCGCTTCAGCGAAGAAGACTTTGCGAAAATCGAAGCGGAGATGAAAAAGGTGGTGAAGGAAAATCAACCATTCACCCGCAAGGAGGTGAGTCGTGCTGAAGCGAAGTCATTCTTCGAAGGAAAGAACCAGAGCTACAAGATGGGCCGCTTGGGAGATATCCCGGAGGGAGAGGCGATCTCATTTTACACCAACGGTGAGTTTACCGATCTTTGTGCTGGCACCCACGTCAAGAGCACGGGGGAGATTCAGGCGTTCAAGTTGCTACGATTGGCGGGGGCTTATCATCGGGGAGATGAAAAAAACAAGATGCTACAGCGGATCTATGGGACAGCTTTCCCGAGTAAGGAGGAGCTTGAGGCCAGCCTGAAGGCTCAGGAGGAGGCTCTCCAACGGGATCATCGCAAGCTAGGCAAGGAGTTGGATCTGTTCCTGATCGATGACGAGGTAGGACAGGGACTCGTGATGTGGACTCCGAATGGGGCGATTGTCCGGCACGAGATGCAGCGGTTTCTTTTAGAGGAGTTGGGCAAGCGTGGATACGAGCAGGTCTTTACCCCACATATTGGGCGATTGGAACTCTATCGCACCTCGGGGCACTTTCCTTACTACCAAGAGTCTCAATACCCTCCTTTGGTTGATCGGGACACGATGGACAAGCTGGCGAAAGAGGGGTGCTCTTGCGCTGAGTTGAGTAACAAAATCAGTAAAGGGGAAATCGAGGGATACCTGCTGAAGCCAATGAACTGTCCGATGCATATTAAGATTTATGCATCTCGTCCGAGGTCGTATCGGGACTTGCCCGTACGATTAGCCGAGTTTGGGACGGTGTATCGGTGGGAGCAGTCGGGAGAGTTGAATGGAATGACACGGGTGCGTGGATTTACTCAGGACGATGCTCACTTATTTTGCACGGAGGAGCAGGTGGCCAAGGAGGTGGAGGGATGTCTTGAGATGGTGAGGCTCGTTTTAGATACCCTAGGGATTGGGGATTTTCGCGTCCGAGTAGGTTTGCGAGACCCATCTTCAGATAAATATGTGGGATCGAAAGAGGGGTGGGATAAAGCAGAAAAGGCAGTGAAGGAAGCCGCCCAGAAGTTGGGGGTGAAGACGAGTGAAGAACCTGGTGAGGCGGCATTTTATGGGCCGAAGATCGATTTTGTTGTTAAAGATGTGATTGGGCGAGAGTGGCAACTAGGAACAGTTCAGGTGGATTATAATTTGCCCGAACGTTTTGATCTCACTTACACAGGTTCAGATAACCAGAAGCATCGTCCGGTGATGATTCATCGGGCTCCCTTTGGGTCCTTGGAGCGTTTTACCGGGGTCTTGATCGAGCATTTTCGGGGAGCATTTCCGGTTTGGCTTGCCCCCGAGCAGGCCCGCTTTCTCCCTGTCAACGATCAGATGGTGGCCTATGCGGAGAAGTGTGCGGAGGAGTTTCGAGCCGCAGGGTTGAGAGTATCCGTAGATAAGAAGGGGGATAAACTGGGCGGGCAAATCCGGCGCGGGCAGTTAGAAAAAGTTCCTTTCCTTCTTGTTTGTGGGAACCGCGAAGCGGAAGCGGGCCAGGTGGCGGTAAGGAGCCGAGAAAAAGGTGACGAGGGGGCTCAAGCACTTGGACTTGTGAAAGATCGAATGGTGGATCTGATGAAACGAAGGGTATCTTTACCTTAATATTTAAGGTGGCGCGGGTTGATTTGTGGGGTAATTTTTCAACTTACCCTTGAAAGCCAAAGAGTTTCAACGCGTTCCGCCAGAGAGCTGGGGCTCTGTTCTTCCATCGGACTGGAACGACTGGTCGTGGCAGTTGCGGAACCGAATTCAGACGTTAGAGCAGCTGGAAAAGCGACTGCCATTAAGTGGAGAGGAGCGGGCTGGCACAATTTTAGCCGGAAAGAAGCTGGCCCTAGGAATTACTCCTCATTTCTTTAGCCTCATTGACCCGAAAGATCCTGACTGCCCCATACGACGCCAAGTTGTACCTCGAATCGAAGAGGCTAGCCGTGCCCCCGATGAAATGGTGGACCCTTGCGGGGAGGATTCGCACATGCCGGTTCCTGGTCTAGTGCACCGGTATCCAGATCGCGTTCTTCTGCTTGTTACCGATCGGTGTGCGTCCTACTGCCGGTACTGCACCCGGAGTCGCGTCGTCAGTGGGGCTGGTGAGCAGGAGCTTACGGTCGATCTTGAGGGGGCTTTTCGTTATTTGGAAAATCATCCCGAGGTTCGGGATGTCCTTCTTTCTGGCGGGGATCCACTTCTTCTTTCGGATGCAAAGCTCAATGCGATTCTGACCCGCTTGAGGAGCATCCCGAGTATTGAATTTATCAGAATCGGGACGAGGATCCCAATTTTCTTACCTCAACGAATTACCCCTGAGCTGGTTTCAATGCTCAAGCAACATCATCCTCTTTGGATAAGTGTCCACTCGAACCATCCCAAGGAGCTGAGCTATGAAGTGCGAGAAGCTTTGGGGCGACTAGCGGATGCGGGAATCCCGCTGGGAAATCAGAGCGTTCTTTTGAAGGGAGTGAATGATCGCTCGGAAATATTGAAAGATCTTTTTCATAAGTTACTCCTTTGCCGGGTGCGCCCCTATTACCTGTATCAGTGTGATCTAATTACTGGATCGGCTCATTTGCGAACGACCATTCGGGAGGGTCAGGAAATTATGGAGCAGCTACGTGGGTATACGACTGGGTACGCAGTTCCCACCTATGTGGTAGATGGGCCAGGTGGCGGGGGAAAGATTCCGATCGGGCCTGGATATATCGTGGGGATGGCGGACGATCGCGTAATTCTGAAAAATTATAAGGGTGATGTTTACGAGTATCCTGAAATCAGCCAAACCCAAGTGGCTGATCTGCGAGGTTGACCTCCTGGGCTGGTGACACGCTTCGGCTTAAGCCCGGCGTTCGATCAAAAGCTGCTGTTGGGCACCCATGGATTCTGTCCGAGGAGATCGATTTTCAGGGTAGTCCCCCGAAGGATGGGATCGCGGTAGCCTATGGGGGGAGTGGTGAGCTGTTGGGAACGGGCTTTACCTCCTCAACTTCCAGGATTGGTTGGAGAAGGTTTCGAAAGGATATTGGCGGATTCGATAAGTCTTGGGTGGACGCGACCTTGTCTCAAGCCATCCAAAGCAGAGAGCGCACAGCATCTCGAAGGTTGTTCTGGTCTGAATCGGATGGAATTCCCGGTCTTGTGGTGGATCAGTACGGAGAATATCTCACCGTGCAAATTACGACGCGAGGTGTTGAGGATTCATGGGAAATCATTCAAAAGGCACTGATTCAACTGGTTCAACCCAAAGGAATCTGGATTCGGAGAGACGCCTCTGGACGCAAGCTTGAGGGGTTGGAGAGTCTGCCAGGTCAGGCAATCGGCGAAGTGCCCGAGTCGCCTGTCCTTGTTGAAATCGCTGGATTGAGTGTTCCTGTTGACATACGAAATGGGCAAAAAACGGGAACCTATCTGGATCAACAAGAGAACTATCGATTGATTGCGGGGGAAGCAAAGGGGCGAAAAGTACTCGACCTCTTTTGTCACAATGGTGGATTTGCTTTAAGATGTGCTTCTGCTGGCGCACTGGAGGTTACAGGGGTCGACCGATCCGAGTCCTCCCTTCTTCTGGCGCGAGCAGCCTCCCAACAGAACAACCTCAAGATTCGGTGGGCTCAAGAAGATGCAGCACGATTTTTACGGACAAGTCGAAAGGGGGAGTATGGTTTGGTTATTTTAGATCCCCCTGGATTGGGAAAAAGTCGGGAGAGCAGGGCCGCAAGCCTTCGTTTTCTTGGAGAACTTCACCGGCAAGTCTTGCGGGTTTTGGCCCCTTTAGGGCGGCTTGCGACTTTTTCTTGCTCGCACCGAATCGGGAGTGAGGATTTAACAGGTATGGTGAATACTGTGGCAAAGGAGGAGGGTAGAGGGCTGAAAGTTTGCTCTATTTTAACCCAGTCGAATGATCATCCTGTTGATCCGAATTTTCCTGAGAGTCGCTATCTTTCGGGTTTGCTATTGGAGGTGGAGTGAAGAGGTTTTGCTTCTTCCTAGCCCTGACTGCTTCAGCAGTGGCTGGGGAGCTTTCAGGCTTTGTCAATTGTGACGGAAAAACAGTTTCTCTGAATCCACCAGGAAATGTGACTGTCATTCTGGCAAGCAGCCAGTCACTTGCAGATCAAACTAGGGAATTTGGACGCTCTATTTACGGATGGCAGGGCCGTGAGGCCTTTCGGGTGATTGTTGTAGTAGATTTACGGAAATCGATCGGGACTCTGTTTAAAGGTTGGACGACAGGCAAGATGAAGGCTGATTTGGATGAGGAAGCGGAGCGGTTGATTCCCTGGTATCGAGCTAATCAGAATATTAAGAATCCGAGGGGTGATTTATGTGGAATCGCTGATTTTACAGGAAAGGCGACTGAAGCGCTCGGTTGGGGCGTTGATGACACCAAAATGAAGGTCACAATCTTTGGTAAAGAAGGAGATGTGGTATGGTCAGATATGGATTCAAAGTCCCCCAAAGCTCTTCAGCTCGAAATCACCAAACTCTTAGGTCAGCCCGTGCCAACCCCACCAGACGCAGCTCCCAAAAAGTCCCGAATTCTTCTGCGAAAAGGATGAGTATGGTGGATGGAATTTTTTGTGTGGGAGTCGATCATCATGCGACTCCACTGAATGTGCGCGAATTGCTGGCCTCCTCCGCAGGCGAACGTTGGATTCCTCATCTCATTGAGCACGAAGGTGCAGCTGAGGTTGTTTTCTTAAGCACCTGCAATCGGGTAGAAATCTACGGTCGATCTGAGAAGAGGGGGCCGAGTATTATTGCTGATCTAGCCAAATCCATGCCAGAGGAGCTGGGTCGGGCTTGGCAAGAGGCTCGCGGTGTTTATCTGCACGAAGGCATTAGCTGTTGGCGGCACCTTGCAGAAGTGGCGACAGGTTTGCGCTCCATGGTCGTTGGGGAAAACGAGATTCTTGGTCAGGTACGCCAAGCCTATGCATCATCCCGTGAGGCAGGTGGTACAGGCAAAGCAATGCACGCACTTTTTCAATCGGGACTACGAGCAGCACGGGCGGCACGAGCGGAGGCGGGCTTCGGGAAGGGGGATGCATCGGTCGGGAAATTAGCCGCAGAGGCGATGCATGAAATTCTTTCTGAAAAAGAGAGGGGGCCGCTCCTTTTACTTGGCTCTGGCCTAACAGCCCGAAGTTTTGGATTTGCCGTAAAGAGCCTTTCGAATCATCCCATCCGGATTTCTTCAAGGTCAACAGAACGTGCGATGAGTCTGGCCACTGATCTTGGCACACAAGTTGTCCCGTGGGCTGAATGGGAGAAGGCGGTAAAGCTATCGTCCGTGGTGGTCTCTGCTTTGGCGGGCGGCGAGCTTTTGTGGGAAGGGCATAGTGGAAAAGGTCCTGATCTACTGCTTGATCTAGGAGTTCCAAGAACCCTAACAGCCCTGCAAAGAGTTTTTCCGGATAGTATGTGGGTGGATTTGGAAGGGTTAGCGAGACGTAGCGAGATTCAGCCTGAGTCGTTGTTGGCTATTCATCGCGCGGAGGAGATTCTGAGGAAACATGAGGCTTCTTTTGCATTAGGCAGGATCAGTGGGGTTGAAGGATTTCAGGTAACGGGAGGATGAGGTTACGGCTAGGTACACGCGGAAGTCGTTTAGCGCTTGAACAGGCGAGGAGAGTTGCGGAGAAGATTCGAGCGAGAAGTCCTGGTATTGGGGTTGAGCTCGTAGTCATACGAACGTCAGGAGACGAGAGATCAGAATTTGGGGATGAGATTACCAATGAGGTTGGTGAATTTAGCTCTGAGTTAGAAAAGAGATTGCTGAAAGGTGAAATTCAAATGGCAGTTCACAGCGCTAAAGACTTGCCCACCCGTATTCCTGAATCACTCGTCGTTGGGGCTTATCCTGAGCGTGCAGACCCCAGAGATGCATGGGTATTTCGTAAGAGTGAAGATCATCCTTCAGGATCGGATGGATGGGTTGGTACCGAGAGTCCCCGAAGAAGACTCTTTTGGGGTGAAAAGAAGCCTGAAAGTCGTTTTCGAACGATACGCGGAAATGTGGATCGCAGGATGGAGCGTTGCCTTTTGGAGAAAGATTGGCAAGGGGTCCTTCTTGCGTGTGCAGGGATTGATCGACTTGGAGGTCTGGCGGACGGGCTCGCTATGGAGAGGTTGGACGTAAATTGGATGATCCCAGCCCCAGGGCAAGCTGCGATTGCCGTGCAGTGCCGGAGAGATGATTCAGAAATATTAAAACTTCTTACCCAGATTGATGACCCCGCAGTTCGGCTGTGCGTAAGTGCTGAGAAAAGCTTTCTTCATGCTTGGGGTGGAGGGTGCTCCGAATCGTTAGGAGCTTTCGCACAAATTCAACCCAACGGAACCTTGCATCTGCGTGCAGGCGTAAAGAATCGGTTCGATCGGGCTCAAAAAGCTTCGAATGAAGGACCTGCGTCGGAGGCAGAGCTGATTGGGGCACGATTAGTCGAGGAGATGCGCCGTGAGTAAGGCAGGAAAGGTCTGGCTTGTAGGGGCGGGTCCCGGTGATCCAGGTCTTCTTACAAGAAAAGGCAGAGAGGTTTTAGCCAAGGCAGATGTGATTTTGTATGATCGTCTGGTTAACCCTGGGATCCTGCTTGCTGCGCGGCCCGGCGTGTTGTGGATCGATGCGGGTAAAACACCTCGTGGAAAGCGGATGGAGCAGGGGCAGATTCATCAAATTCTTGTTCGATACGCAGAAAAAGGAATGAGGGTTGTAAGATGCAAGGGTGGCGACCCTTTTGTCTTTGGAAGGGGCGGGGAAGAGGCGGAAGCTCTTTGGAAAGCTAAAATACCCTTCGAGGTTGTTTCAGGGGTGACCGCGGGAATCGCTGCGCCTGCCTATGCGGGCATCCCCGTGACACATCGTGGAGTTAGTACGGAACTATCCTTTCGAATTGGAAGTCGGGCCGAAGGGTCCGTTCATGGAAAAACGTTAGTCGGTTATATGTCGGTAGAAGGTCTTGGGGATTTTCTACAAGCTGCACGCGAGAGGGGGTTTTCCAGTCGAACCCCAGCGGCGATCATTCAAGAAGGGACTACTCCTTTTCAGAAAGTTGTGACTGGAACGGTAAAGAATCTAGCTGCCTTGGCAAAGAAGTCCCACATTCAGCCGCCTGCTGTGGTCGTGGTGGGAGATGTCATCGGTTTACGAAAGAAACTCGATTGGTGGGGGAAGGGTAAATTAGCAGGAAAGCGGATCGTACTTACGGGTAGCGAGGTTCTGGGACAGGGGTGGCGAGAGGCGCTGGAGGAGCATGGGGCCGAAGTTTGGGAGATTCCTATGAGTTCGATCGACGCGATTCCTCCTCAATTGAGTTGGCGTGCAAAGATTCGCAGAGCCAATTGGGTGGTGTTCACCAGCGCAGCTGCAGTGCGTTTATTTCCGGCAATTGTTGGTGATTGGAGATTGATGGGTGGATGTAAGTTTGCCGCGGTGGGCAAAATGAGTGCCAAGATACTGGCTGCAATAGGAATTGAAGCTGATTGGATTGGGCGGGGACCAGGATCCCGTGAGCTAGCCGAAGGATGGCCAAAATGGGCAGTTGGCAGGGTGCTTCATCTTACTGGCAGCGGAGGGGATGATTCGTTCGTTCAAAGATTACGGAAAAAGGGGATTCAGGCTGACCGACTAGTTATTTATCGAAATACAGCCAATCGGTCTATCCCTCGTCCTGTTCAAGAGTCTTTACGCCGTAAGGGGTCGGACTGGGTTGTATTTGCCAGTGGAAGTGCCGCCATTCGATTTCGAAAAGTAATTCCGAAGGGAATTTGTGATCCTCAGGTTGTTGCGATTGGACCTGCTACGGCGCGTGCGGCAAGAAGTGTCGGATGGCGGGTGAAAGCTATCGCGACTGAGCCCTCGGCACAGGGCGTACTACGTGCGATTCTTAAAGCTACATGAACTCACTATCCGAGGAGAAGATGGAGGCGGCGCATATGGCTTTAGCAATGGGTGAAATGAGTGAGGCGGCGGCTCTTTATCGGATGGCTACAGAGATTGACCCGTCTAATTCGGAGGCGTGGCAAGCGCTGGGAATGGCTTTAGTGAAGTTGGGGGAGTTGGAGGAGGCGATCCGATCACTTGAAAAACTGGTAGTTTTAAAGCCGAAAGACCAGCTGGCCTACACTAGTCTGTCCCTTGCTTATGGAAGAGCCGGAAGAATTCAGGAGGCTGAGGAGATGGCTGGAAAAGCCAAAGTGGCAGCATGGGGCGGGGACCCAACTCGTGTTAGCAAATCGTAGGACACGCTAGTCTTGATATAAGCGGGTCGTTTTGCATCGATCTATACATACATCCTGCTTAGCGGTTTTTTGTTTGTGTTTTGATTTTATCTTGAAGCGTGACGGTAGGTCCTCCGCGAAGAATTGCTTTTTGATAGGCATCGGCTGCTTGATTGGTTTGTCCAAGACGACTCGCGACGTCTCCGAAGTGCTCAAGTAGGGTCGGATCATCGGGAACCTGACGTAGCGCCTCCTCGAGAAGGGGGCGAGCGGCTGAAGGATTTCCAAGGCGAAAGAGCGCCCAAGCTTGGCTATCCAAATAGGCTGGATTGGCTGGACTTAGGGCAAGAGCCTTTTCAATCATTTGCAAGGCCTCGGGGAGATTCTTTCCCCTTTCTGCCCACATATACCCTAGGTAGTTCAGAGATTGGTGATGGGCTGGATTGATGCGTAGTGCTCGTTGAAGCGCTGCCTCAGATCGTTTGGGTTGACCCGACTGCTCACAGGCTGCGCCATATTCAAAATAAAAACCTGCATCGAGTATGTCGGGCTTCCCTTGTGCGAGACGTTCGACTTGAGCAAACGAGGAGGCCGCCTCCGCCATTCTGTTTTCTGCTTTTTCCGCAAGCCCACGTACGAGAAGAAGCTGAAGCGAGTCCGGGTGGGAAAGAGCAGCTTTTGAAAGGGTGCGATTGGCTCGTCGAACTTGATTTTGCTTCAGCTGGAGAAGTGCGAGGCGAAGAAAATCACCCAGGACGGGCTTTTCGGAAGTGTGGAGCGCGAGGACACGATAAATTTCACCACGAGCAGGAATGTTCAGTTCTTCGTATAGATTGGCCATCACGGGGTAAAGATTCGAACGGTTGGGCTTTTCGAGCTCAGCACTGCGGAGAAGAGTATCCGCCTCGGCTGCTTGGTCATTGAGAATTAGTACGGCCGCGAGTTGTTCTAAAAAGGAAACCTCATCGGGACGATCCTCAACGAATTCACGGAAATATCGGATTGCGGTGGGCAAATCATCCGCGACCAGCGCAATCTCGGCCGCACGTAAGGTAAGCCCTCCGAGTCCTGTATTGAGATCGGCTGCCCGAATGAAAGCAGGGAGAACTGAGGCAGCAATTTCACGTTGTGATTTCTGCGAAAGGGATGTACCCGATCGCAGAAGACCTTCAGCAACGCGGGCGAGCCGTGCGGGATCCTCAACCTGCCACCCCGCTAGTGCGGTAAGTGCATCTCTTTGTGCACTTGCCGCTGCATCTCCCTGTTGATTCGCGATGAGGCACAGACAGAGGAGAGTGGATCGTTCTGCCTCGTCCAGAGGATCAGGATTGAGCGATTGAAGAATTGTTAAGGATTCATTGGCTCGATTGAGATCGAGCAAAGAGGCCGCCTTTGCCAGTGCAGCTTGTCTTGAAGAAGGGTCTGATTCTAAAGCACGACTGTAGGCGTCTAGGGCGATTCCGCTTAAACCCAAAGAATCGGCGCGTCGACCCTCAGCAAATGAAAGAGCTGATTCAACACGGCCCGATCGAGCCGGATCGAAAGCTGATAGCGAAAAGGGTACGAGGGTAAGTAGGGCGTAAAGCGCCCCAAGCTTACGTCTTGTACCGGAGGCGCTTCTTATGGCGGTTCGCGCGGCTACGCTTGCGGCGTTTATGCTTTGCGATTTTGGACTTCCGCTTCTTTTTGACAGATCCCATAAACCCATCGTGGCGTTGGAATAGTTAACTGACAACCTTATTCAGCGGGTATTCGATAATTCCCTCTGCACCCAACTGCTTCAGGCGAGGGATAATCGAGCGAACCGTTTTCTCCTCCATGACTGTTTCCACCGCGACCCACCCATCTCTTGCAAGAGGGGAGATCGTGGGATCCCGCAGTGAGGAGAGAGTGGAGCTAACAGAGCGCAGGCACCGGCGTGGGACATTCATCTTGAGACCGACTAAATCTCTGGCACGGAGTGCGCCCTCCAAAAGCATTGCGAGATTTTGAATTCGAACCCGATCCGCGGAGTTAGACCATACATTCCGATTGGCAATGAGTTGGGGGTAAGACTCGAGAATGGTATCCAGAATTCTTAATCCATTTGCCAATAATGAGGATCCAGTCTCGGTAATATCAGCAATAGCATCCGCAAGTTCTGGAACCTTTACCTCCGTCGCACCCCATGAAAATTCGACCTTTGCCTTGATCTTGTGCTTTGAAAGATACTGTCGAACAAGCCCCACGGCTTCGGTGGCAATACGTTTTCCTCGGAGCTGAGATGGTCGACGTATCGGGGAGCGGTTCGGAACAGCAATGACCCATCGAGCGGGTTGAGCCGTAGCCTTGCTGAATCGCAATGTGGAAACAGGTTGCACTTTGGCTCTTGTTTCTTGAATCCAATCACTTCCAGTCAGGCCTAGGTCAAGAAAGCCGTCTTGAACATAAGCAGCAATTTCCTGAGCACGGAGAAGACGAATTTCAAAGTTCGGGTCATCAATCGCAGGTCGATAGGTCCGCGAAGCGCGGGAAATGGTGTACCCGGCCCTCCGAAATAGATCGAGGGTAGCTTCCTGAAGACTTCCTGAGGGAAGACCAATACGGAGGGGCTTTGCCATTGAGGAACAGTAGCTGAGGCCTCGGGATCGATCAACCTGCGGTTCGAGGGGCTTTGGGCTGTTTTTTGCTATTCTGAGCTAGAAAGTAAGGCGGGCATCTGTTGGGTAATGCAGTGAATCGCTCCCAACCCAGACACCAAATCTCTGCAATCGATTCCCACGACTGATCGATCTGGAAAGAAAGGGCGAAGCCGCTCCAGAACGATTGAGTCGGTAGGGGATGCGAATACAGGCACAAGCACAGCAGAGTTTGCGATATAAAAATTTGCATGGCTTGCCGGGTTTCGGTGGTGAGGTCCGTCGGCACGGGGTGGCATTGGAAGTTCAACAACCCGAAGCGCTTTCCCTGAGGCATCTTTGGCAAGGCGTAGGCGTCGAACATTTTCAGCAAGTGGTTCGTGATTCGCATCCCTTGCGTCGGGTTCGACTACAGTGACAACGACACCCGGGGCTACAAAACGAGAAATATCATCCACGTGACCGTCTGTGTCATCTCCCTCAAGCCCATCATGCAGCCAAATCACTTTTTGAATTCCTAGCCATTGTCGTAGCCGTTCCTCAATACCTTTTCGATCAAAGGATGGATTCCTGTTGGGATTCAAAAGGCACTGTTCCGTTGTTAAAAGGGTTCCTTGCCCATCGGTATCCAGAGAGCCGCCCTCGAGAACAAAGTCGTGGGACGTCCAAGGAGCATCCAACATCTGGCAAACGCGAGCGGGAATAATATCGTCATGATCCCAAGGCCCATACTTTCGACCCCAGCTATTGAAAACAAAGTCGTGAGCCAATCGCTGAGGAGCACCAGAGTCCTTCCGTAGGACAAAAATAGGGCCACTATCTCGAACCCACGCGTCATCACTCGGAATGTTGAGAATTCGCAGATTGGTTAGGTCGATTCTCTCTTTCTCAAGACGAGTCCGTATCTCTTCAGCTGCCTCACAATCCTTCGCTAGGAGATAGACTTTTTCTCCAGGCAGCAGCGCCCGTAAAATAGCAATATAGGTTTGCTGTACTGGCTCCAGAAGGCCCGGCCATGTCTCTGCATTATGGGGCCACGCCAAAAATGTAGCTTCGTGCTTTTCCCACTCAGCGGGCAGCCGATAGTTCGGCCAATCGATGCCTTCGCTGGGAATGGGGTGATTCAAGAACGGAGGAATCGTTGATCCAATCCGGCGTATGCATCCACTCTTCGATCCCGCAAGAAAGGCCAGTGTTGCCGGGTGGTGGTCGTTTCGGATAGTTGAAGTGAGGCACGAACAATTTCGGCGCGGCTCGTGCTAGCCTCAGCCACCACGCGACCCATGGGGTTGCTCACGAAGGATGTACCCCAGAAATCGAGATTCTTTTCGCGGCCAGTTCGATTGATCGACAAAACAAAAAGACCATTTGCGATGGCGTGGCTTCTTTGGATCGTCTGCCAAGCGTTTCGCTGGGTTTGGCAGACATCTTTTTTCTCGCCCCGAGCCCAACCGATGGCGGTGGGGTAGATTAGAATTTGCGCACCACGGAGTGCCATTAAGCGGGCAGCCTCGGGGTACCACTGATCCCAACAAACAAGGATACCCAATCTTCCGACGGGGGTATCGATGGGTTGAAAACCGGTATCGCCAGGGGTGAAGTAGAACTTCTCATTGAACCCGGGGTCATCGGGAATGTGCATTTTTCGATATGTTCCCAAAATCTTTCCATTCGGCCCAAAAACGACAGCAGTATTGTGATACAAGCCGCCAGCACGCTTTTCAAACAAGCTCGAGACGAGCGTAATCTTGTGTTTCTTGGCAGCGGTAGAGAGAAGTTGGGTTGTGGGACCTGGAATCGGCTCGGCTAGTTGAAAACATTTGTAGTCCTGCTTTTGGCAGAAGTAGAGAGATCGAAAAAGTTCGGGGAGGCAGATGAGCTTGGCTCCGCCGCGGGCCGCTCGTGCGATCTGGTCTATGGCTGTTCGAACATTCCGTGCTGGATCTGCATCGCAGGACATTTGGATCAGGGCAACAGGTAATGCAGGGGAGCGAGCCATAGGATTAGTTCAGCGTAAAGCGACAGGCGGTGCGAGAATTTCAGAAAGTACAATTGCCTCCGACCAGCGGGTTGAAGGAAAGATAAAGCTTCGGCGAGTGATGGAACGGGTTTCCATCTTTTTCGAATAGGGGCTTCTTTCACGTGGTCGAGGCGAGGTGGGAATCGTGGGTAGGGAGGGAAGGTTAAAGTTTCTCGCTGGCACTTCCAACGGGGGAAGAATTCTGGGGACGGGGGTCTTTTGAAGCATGGGAGGCGGTGGAGGCGATTCGTGACGCCTCTTTCCTAACGCTTCCAAAAGATCGCCAAACTCATCAAGCGGATCCTGGGATGGTTCTAGATCTGGACTGGGAGACTGAGGGGCCGTTGACTTACGATGCTTCATCCACCATTGGGCGATGCTGACGACTACAAAAAGGATTGGTACAAGCCACTCCATAGGACAGGTGCTTATTTTGCGGGTGACTTACCAGCGTCGCCTGCGATCGAGGTTCGCATTTCTGTGTCGGCGGATATATTGCGAATCTTTTGGTAATCCATAATACCAAGATTTCCTTTTCGAAAAGCTTCCGCCATCGCCAAGGGGACTTGGGCCTCTGCCTCGACTACCTTGGCACGCATTTCCTGCTCCACGGCCACGGCGGCTGCGCGGCGCATTTCTGCTTTAGCTTGGGCCACCTGTTTATCGGCATCAGCCTGTTCGGCTTGCAGTTTTGCCCCAATATTTGCGCCTACTCCCACGTCGGCGATATCGATCGAAAGGATCTCGTAGGCAGTTCCAGCATCCAGCCCCCGATTCAGAACATCTTTTGAGATATCTTGGGGATTTTCGAGAACCCCCTTGTAGGTTTCTTTGGAGCCAATGGCGCGGACAATACCTTCGCCGACACGCGCAATAATGGTCTCTTCCGTAGCGCCGCCTACAAAACGATCTAAATTGGAGCGGACCGTGACACGGGCCCTCGCGCGAACGGTAATGCCGTCTTTAGCAACGCCATCGATCGTGCCTTTCCCTGAATCAGTTCCAGGGCAGTCGATGACTCGTGGGTTCACGCTCGTTCGGACCGCATCAAATACTGTTTTGCCAGATCCTGATGTGGCCAGATCGATGGCACAGCAGCGGTTAAAATCCAATTTGATACCGGCCTTATCTGCCGCAATGAGGGCGCGGATTACTTGGTCAACGCTTCCCCCCGCGAGATAGTGAGTTTCAAGTTGGGCCGTAGAAACTTCAATCCCAGCACGAACGGCAGTAATGCGAGCATTTACGATGAGGGAGTTTGGGATTCCGCGAAGACGCATCGCGATGAGAGTTGGAATTCCGACTGGAGCACCCGAGGTTAAAGCGCGGAGCCAAAGGCCAAAGAAATTGATTAAGACAACGGAAAAAACAAGGGCAACAACACCTACTGCAACAAGAAGAATTATGGGCATGCTCAAATCTTAATAGGAAGACGGTTCATAGGGAATGAAAAAGGCACTCCGCGATTGAAAGGGCAGGGGATCAAGAGTTCTTTTTGGAATTGCGCACCGCTCTCACAAAAATTGTCGCACCTTCAATTTGCTGAATTTGAACTGTGCTTCCTTTGGAGATAAAATGTCCTTCCGCAAGAACATCAAAGCTTTTTCCCTCGAACTCGGCTGTACCACTCGGCCGCAGATCCGTTAAAGTTTTTCCTTTGGCTTGAAGGGAAAGAGCCGAGGTCAATGGAACCGAACCCGTGGGGGATATTGCGCTCAGGCGGAAGGGTCGAAAAAGAGCAGTTTCAGGTAAGTATCGAGCAGCCAAAAGAACTGCGATTAAGCCTCCGAAAAACCCCATTGCCAAATTCATGACAGGGAGGTGTAGCTGGGGCATGGTGGGTAAAGTCGGGTCGCTTGGGTAACGGTCGATCATGGTATTCAGGGCAGCAAATAGAATCAGTCCTAGTCCAATTAGCCCTGGTGCAAATGTTCCCGGAAAAACGAAAAGTTCAACGACCAGCAGGGCAACCCCAAGCAGTAAAAGAAGAGCATTTTCGTAACCGGACAGGCCTGCGATGTAGTGACCGAAAAGAAAGATAAAGGCGCATGCAGCGCAAAGAACCCCGAACAGACCGAACCCTGGGGTTTTGAACTCAAGATATCCAAAAAGAAACGCTGCGCTCAGGAGAAGGGGTGAAATCGTAATAATCCAGCGACTAATGTTTTCGAATCCTGTTGGCTCGATTTTTACCATCGTCGCTCCTGGTTGAACCGTTTTTTCAACAAAGGTTTTTAAGTCTGGAGACACCCCAGCAGCAAGAATGGTGCGAGAGGGATTTCCGTACTGTCTTGTGGCCTCTTGGGTTGTGAGGGTCAGAATATCTCCTTTGGCAACAATCTCGCGACCCTCCAGCCTAAGTCCGATCTGCTTATTCACCATGGCCTCGAAAACGGCAGGGTTGTGACCATTCTGTTCGGCCGCTGCGCGAATTAGTGCGGCATATCCTGATACGAATTTTGGTGGCAGCTCCTTAGGCCCTTCTTGGCCCAACGTAACTGGAGATGCGGCACCGATGATCGACCCAGGAGCCATCCAAATTTGGCGAGTGGAGGCTGAGATAAAGGCTCCTGCTGAAAAGGCCTCTTTATTGACGTAGGTATAGGTTCGATCTGCCGGTTGAAACTTTGCAATCGTGGCCATGACTTCTTTCATCGCTTCGCCTTCGCCCCCAGGGGTGTTCATATCCAGAACGAGGGCGGTGGCCTTTGCCTCAAGAGCGGCTTTGACCCCTCTACGCACCACATAAACGGTGCCTTTCTGTATTTCACCCTGAATTGGGATTACATAAACAGTCCCGGCGCTGGGGGGAGGAGTCGAAAAAGTGTTGAGGGGATAAAGCAGAACTAGTGCAAAAAGAGCAGTGCGCGCTGAAGGATTTGAACCTCCGACCAACTGCGTGTAAAGCAGCCGCTCTACCCCTGAGCTAAGCGCGCGAGAAAATTTGGATGATACAGAAATCATTACGGATAACAAACCACCTGCCAAACGAGATGATCGCCATGGGAAAAGCAGACGACCGCCGTTGTGTAGTACTGGTTCTGCTCGGTGACTTCGATTAGAAGACGGTCGTAGATCCAGTCGGCGCCTTGTTGATGGTTCGGTGCTCGGCCAAAGAAGTTAATTACTGCGACTTGAGTCTGGCCGACCAGTAGGTCGTGGAGTTGCTTGGGGGAATAAACCGCAGCTCCTCCTTGAAAGCCGATGTCTTGGGAAATTCCCACCGTTGGGTGGAGTAAAAGGCAGGTGACTGCCCAAACAATCAAAAGAGGGAATCGGGTTATCATCCCTTCATTATCCGAACTTCTGGATAAAGCACCAGCCCTGCCTTGACCCCGCTTTTATCAATCCTATGGCTTGTTGTGTGAAAGCAGCGCGCCTTCTTGTAGCACCCCTTTTGCTTTGCTGGTTAGCCAGCGTTTCCTGGGGTGAGGAGCAGGACGCAGAGAAACGGCTCTTCGCAAAGGGTCCGGCTCCTGCCAAGGGCGAAAATGGAAAGTGGGGTTTCCTTTCACCAGATGGTAGCTGGGCAGTGGAGTCTAAATTTATCGAGGTGAAACCCTTCCAAGGAGACTTGGCTGCCGCACGGGAAAAGGAGAAGTGGGGCTATATCGATGCAACAGGAAGTTGGAAGATTCCGCCGCGCTTTTCGTGGGCAGGGGAATTTTCTGAAAACCTAGCCCCCGCTTCTGAAGGCGATCGTTTGACGGGTAAATTTGGATATATCGATCGGCAGGGTCGGTGGGCGATTGAGGCGGAGTATGCCTGGGCCCGTCCGTTTCAAAATGGATATGGTGCTGTGAAAGATGGATCGAAGTGGGGCTTTGTGGACTTAAAAGGGAAGCTAGTCGTTGAACCCGATTTCGATCAGGTGGGAAGCTTTTCTGAGGGAATGGCCCCAGTACAAAAAAGCGGGCCTCCAGGAGAAAAGAAAACATGGGTCTACATCCTCCCAAATGGGAAAAGCCCTTTTGAAACAAAGTTTGCCTGGGCAGGGGAGTTTTCAGAGGGGTTAGCCCGAGTCCAACCTGAGGATCGAATTCTCGGAAAGTTTGGTTATATCAACTCAAAAGGCACTATGGCTATATCCCCAGAGTTTGATGAGGCGACCAATTTTCGAAATGGCGTGGCTTTTGTGCGAGTGGGGAATCAATCCCGAACGATCGACGAAAAAGGTAAGGCGAAAGAGTAGATTTCTTGCCTTACCACTTAGCTCGCGTTAACTCTTTTGCATGATTCTCACAACGATGACCCTAGGTGCAGCGGTCGCTCTTGCTGGCGGGGCTCAACTTCTAAAACATCGCAAAGACATCCCGCATTTTCCGCTTGTGATCGGGTTTGCTCTAACGATCTTAATACCCTCCGTGCTATTTATTTTTGTCGTAGAGTGGATGGCGCTTTGTACTTGGAACCCATTGATTTGGATGGAGTAACACGGGGTTGGGTGGGGTAGGAGTACGGGATTGTCAGGGGAAGAAAGCATCCTATATTCATGATTGGAATCAGGGCAGTCGCCCTCAGCTTGTCTGAGGGAGGAAAGTCCGGACACCGCAGGATAATCCGCCCTAGGAAAGCTGGGGGCAGCTCCGATGCAAATCGGAGTTGACGGAAAGTGTCACAGAAAAAATACCGCCCTGCGCAAGTGGGGTAAGGGTGAAAAGGCGGGGTAAGAGCCCACCGCTCTTGGGGTAACCCAAGGGAATGACAAACCACGGATGGTGCAAGGCCGAACAGGGGGAATGGGTGATCCGCCCGTCATGCGTAAGCATGACACTCCCGGGTTGGAGCTGCATCGGTGCAGTGGCAACACTGCAACGGAATCCACCTTCGGGTGGGTTAGAGAAATGGCTGCCAGCTCACCAAGGAAACTTGGTGGGCCACAGAATCCGGCTTACGGATTCCACAGGAACGAGGGCCGGGTGGCGTAAAGGCCATCCGGCCTTCGCCTTTTCAGATCAGTCGGTCTGTTGGTACGCAGCCTCAACACGCTCTGCGATATCTCGAAATTGGCTATCTACCTCGTAGATTTTCTTAAACTCTTCTAACGCTTCCAGTTTTTTGCCCATCTCTTCAAGAATCACACCCAGGGAGTAGATGGCATCTTTCTTGACCACATCCATGGCTACGATTTCTGATGCGGCTAGTGCATACTGCTTCGCCGCAAGATCCAGCATCTTACGTTTTTGATAGGAAACCCCGAGAAGGTTTAGCGCACGATGGCGAACGGAGGGCTGTCGGAGAGCCTGCTGAAGCTCCGGCACCGCCTCTTTAAAAGCCCCGTTATCGATTAGAGCCTCGCCCAGATCGAACCGATACTGCAGATCGTTCGGGTAGCGTTTCACCCGCTCTTTGGCACCCTCTAAAATGATGGCCTTTTTGCGCACTAAGATTTCACTACAAACAGAATCATCTGCGCCTGCTGCCTTGGCCTGTTCATACTCGAGGTCCAGTTGGGCGCACTGGAGGCGGAAAACCGCTTTTTCCAGAACAGGATCGGTCTTTTGAGTCAGCTCATGCGCAAATTGAAACCACTGCAGTGCGTGGTCGAGGGAGCCTTGAGTTTCACACAGTTCAGCAATCTGCTTTGCGAGTGTAACATTCTGGGGCTCTTTCTCGAACTGTGCGTGCAGTCTGCCCAACTGCT
>Ga0214919_10005000_pt1 | contig 19064 bp, 20 predicted proteins | sample LL1503_MetaG_FD_177994 | JGI IMG/M metagenome (GOLD analysis project Ga0214919, IMG submission 177994) | Freshwater microbial communities from Lake Lanier, Atlanta, Georgia, United States - LL-1503 | ecosystem: Environmental > Aquatic > Freshwater > Lake | place: USA: Georgia | collected...
CCAGAAATGGCAAAAAATACTAGAATTAACCAAAGCACACTGTGAATTGGATTCTTACTTATCAATACCATAGTTGCACTAATAATGGCAAAGGCAGATAAAGCATAAAATAAAATTTCTAGTGTATTCATAGTCTCTAAGCTTCTACTCCTTTTGCTTTAGCCAATTCAGATGCGTTGGTTAAAGTATTAGGAATTAATAAATCGTTTTTATCATAAATAAATCCTCTTCTAGTATAATTGGCTGGCGCAAAAGTTTCACTTAAGTAAATAGCGTCTTTAGGGCAAGCTTCTTCGCAGAGTCCGCAAAAAATACAACGTAGCATGTTAATTTCATACTTAGCGGCATATTTTTCTTCTCTATATAAATGCTCTTCTCCTTCTTGTCTTTCAGCCGCTTCCATAGTGATTGCTTCTGCTGGACATGCCACTGCACACAAACCACAAGCAGTACAATTTTCACGACCCTGCTCATCTCTATTCAATACATGTAGGCCCCTAAACACAGGACTAAACTCTCTTTTTTGTTCAGGATACCTTACAGTAGGTTGCTTTTTAAACATGTGACTAAAAGTGATCGCCATGCCTTTAATAATATTAATCAAATACAAACGCTCCCATATTGTCATGGGACTGCGATTGACTGCGATTGATTTATTGGTTAATGCTTGCATGTTATATTGGTGCCGTTTATTTAATTATAATTTTGATAAAATGAGTGCCCCCGTGATTAACATATTTAGTAAAGCAAGTGGTATCATTTTTTTCCAACCTAAATTCATTAATTGATCATATCTAAATCTTGGAATCGTCCAACGAATCCACATAAATAAAAATACAAATAGTACAATTTTAATAAGCAAAGTGCCAACACCAATGATGGCTGCAATATTGGGCGCTACAGTGCTTTCATCAAAGAATGGTAAATCGTAGCCACCAAAATACATAGATGCCATAATAGCACTGCTCATAATCATATTTACATATTCCGCAAATAAATAGAATCCTAATTTCATGGAAGAATATTCTTGGTGATAGCCAAAGTTTAATTCATTCTCTGCTTCTGGTAAATCAAAAGGAGTACGATTACATTCTGCCATCGCACAAATAAAGAAAATTAAAAAGCCCAAAGGCTGATAAACTATATTCCACCAATGGCCTGAGACTTGATCTGCTACTATTGTTTTTAAACTAAGGGTGCCTGTTGACATTAATAAAGCAATCAAGGCTAATCCCATTGCAATTTCATAACTAATAGCTTGTGATGCTGCTCTTAGTGCAGACATCAAAGAAAATTTATTGTTAGAAGCCCAACCTCCAATCATAATACCATAAACGCCCATGCTTACTACTGCGAACACATATAATAAACCAATATTAATATCCGCAATTTGTAAAGCAATAACTCTTCCAAATAAATGTATTTCAGTACTCCAAGGGATAACAGCGCAAGTCATCAAACTTGCAGTCATGGCTAGTCCTGGACCTAAAATAAATAACCACTTACTTGCAGATGTTGGAATAATTTCTTCTTTCATAATTAATTTCAAACCATCTGCTAAGGGTTGTAATAAACCAAAAGGGCCCGCTCTATTAGGACCTGGTCGGTCTTGTAAGATAGCTGCCACTTTTCTTTCTCCAAAAGTGGTATATAAAGTAATTAATAAAGTGGTGAGCACTATAATGATAATCAAAATTAATTTCTCAATAATAAAGGCCCAATCAAATGCGAGTAGTGTCATACTTTATGTATTAGGCGTTTTTAGATTTATTTTTAAAAGTATTTCCATGCGAAGGACCTTCTATTTCACTTAAACGAACAGAAGGTAAGTTCACTTCACTTTCATTATGAATATCCATTAATAAATGTGGCGCTCTTCCATCATTCACTGCCTTAAAAGTTTCAGTTGGTTTTGTGGTACCAATATTACCTGCATAATGGCCTTGTGCAATTACTGAATGCCTGCTTATCTCACGTGGCCCTTCAATGATCCAATCGTTAGTATGTTTTTTTTCAAAACGACATGTATTGCAAATCCATCCTGGCTTACCTTCTGGTGTGTCTTCAATTTCACCCCACTCGTCTTTGCGTGCTGTCACTCTAAATACTTCATCTCCTCTATTCCATAAAGTAACTCTACCAGAACAAGTTGGACAATTGCGATGCGCATCCATGGGTTTTAAAAACCAAACTCTGTTTTTAAAACGGAAAGTTTTATCAGTTAAAGCGCCCACTGGACATACATCAATAACATTACCGATAAATTCATTGTCCAAACTTTTTTCTATATGCGTAGCAATTTCTGCATGATCTCCTCTATCTAAAATGCCGTGTTCTCTTTTATTCGTTAATTGGTCGGCGGTAAACACACAACGATAACATAAAATGCAACGCGTCATATGAAGTTGTATATGCTTTCCTAAATCATGCTTTTTAAAAGTGCGTCTTTGAAATTCATATCTAGTACTAGACTTACCATGTTCGAAACTTAAATCTTGTAAATGACATTCTCCTGCTTGATCACATATAGGACAATCCAATGGATGATTCAATAATAAAAACTCAACAATACCCGCTCTTGCATCAATGACTTTTTCACTAGTAATATTTTTTACTTCCATGCCATCCATTACGGTGGTACGACATGAAGCCACTAACTTAGGCATGGGGCGTGGATCTTTTTCAGAACCCTTCGATACTTCCACTAAACAAGTACGGCATTTACCACCACTTCCTTCCAACTTGCTATAATAACACATAGCAGGGGGCGCTACTGCACCTCCTATTTTTCGTGCCGCTTGCAATATCGTAGTGCCCGCTGGTACTTCAATGGTAATGTTGTCTACTGTTACTTTAAATAATGTTTGTTCACTCATAGTTTTACGCAATGTTATGCAGGCACATGAATAGGGTCTGCATAGTGTTGTAAACCAAAATTACTTGTTTGTGATAATTCTCTATTGTTGATATGCCATTCAAATTCATCACGGAAATGTCTAATAGCAGCTGCTACGGGCCAAGCTGCGGCATCTCCTAAAGGACAAATAGTATTGCCCTCTATTTTTCTTTGAATGTCCCACAATAAATCTATATCACTTGATTCTCCTTTTCCTAATTCTATTTTTTGTAATATTTTTTCCATCCAACCCGTTCCTTCTCTACAAGGTGAACATTGGCCACAACTTTCATGTCTATAAAAACGCGCTAAGGTTAAAGTATTTTTTACAATACATTGGTCTTCATCTAAAATAATAAAACCACCAGAGCCCATCATAGAGCCTGTAGCAAAACCACCTTCGCTTAAACTTTCATAGTTCATGTAACGTGTTTCTCCCTTTGCAGTTTTTAATAAAAGATTCGCTGGCAAGATGGGTACAGAAGAGCCACCTGGAATACAAGCTTTTAATTTTTTGCCATTAGCAATACCTCCACAATATTCATCGCTGTATATAAAGTCTTCTACTGAAATAGTCATATCAATTTCATAGACACCTGGTTTATTAATATTACCACAAGCAGAAATTAATTTAGTACCTGTAGAACGGCCCACGCCAATTTTTGCATATTCCTCTCCACCCATTTTAATAATAGGTACTACGGCTGCTAAGGTTTCTACATTGTTTACCACCGTTGGACGCATCCATAATCCTTGAATGGCAGGAAAGGGAGGTTTGATACGAGGATTTCCTCTTTTACCTTCCAATGATTCTAATAAAGCAGTTTCTTCACCACAGATATAAGCACCTGCACCACGGTGCACATGTATCATACAATCAAATCCAGTACCTAAAATATTTTTTCCTAACCAACCATTTTTAGTAGCTTCTACAATTGCTTCTTCTAAAATATCAGCAACCCATGCATACTCACCTCTTATGTATATATAAGTATCGTTAGATCCTAATGCATAAGATGATATAAGTAAACCTTCTATTAATAAATGTGGTAAGAATTCCATTAAATAACGGTCCTTAAAAGTACCAGGCTCACTTTCATCTGCATTACAAACCAAGTGACGTGGCACACCTTCTGGCTTTGCAATAAAACTCCATTTCATACCTGCAGGGAAACCAGCTCCTCCTCTACCTCGAAGTCCGCTTTTCTTTACTTCTTCTACAATAGATTCAATGGACATTTCTTTCAACGCTTTTTCTGCAGCAGCATATCCTCCCTCACGACGATAAACATCATAGGTACGAATTCCTGGTACATTTGCTTTTTCTAATAATAATTTTACACCCATTGCTTCTTCTTTATTGTTGCTTCTTTATTAATTCTACTTTATCTTTTATTTTGTTGCTGCTTGTGTTCTATATTCAGCAATAATTGCATCCACTTTATCCTTCGTTAAATGCTCTCTATAAATTTTTCCTACTTGCATCATTGGCGCATAACCACAAGCTCCTAAACATTCTACCAACTTCAAAGTAAACATACCATCCTTAGTGGTTTCTCCTGGCTTAATGTCTAATTGCTTTTGTATATAAGCAATGATGTTATCTGAACCACTCACCATACAAGGACCCGTTTGACATACTTCAAATACAAACTTTCCTACAGGCTTTAAATTATACATGCTGTAAAAAGTTGCTACTTCATATACTTCAATTGGTTCAATTTTCAATAAGCTTGCTACATAATCCATAGCCTCAGTAGGTAACCAACCTCCAAAACTATCCTGTGCTAAGTGCAATACTGGAAGCAGTGCGCTTTTTTGTTTCCCTTCTGGATAACGAGCCACCAAGCGTTTAAACTCGGTCATTTGTTCGTTATTAAATTGAAGACTCATATACAAATTTCTTTTTCTCAATAATTATTTTTCAACTACCTAAAAACTAAACATCCCAAAAGCTAAGCATCTAACTCTCCTGCAATCAAATTCAAACTACTCATTGTTACCACAGCATCACTTAACATACCTCCTTTAATTAATTCTTCAAAGGCTTGGTAATAAATAAAACAAGGTCTTCTAAAATGAAGTCTAAATGGAGTACGACCTCCATCGCTAATTAAATAGAAACCTAATTCTCCATTACCTCCTTCTACTGCACTATAAATTTGACCCTTTGGTAAATCAATCTCCCCCATAATAATTTTAAAATGCCAAATCAAAGCTTCCATCTTAGTATATACATCTTCCTTTTTAGGCAAATAGTATTCAGGTACATCAGCATGATAAACTTCTGCCTCTGCTCCTTTAAAGTTTTGTATTTTTTGGTAGGCTTGCTTTATAATTGAAATGCTTTCATACATTTCTGCATTACGCACTAAGAAACGGTCGTAGTTATCGCCGGTGGTACCCACGGGTACTTTGAAATCAAAATCCTGGTAGCTACTATAAGCTTGTTGCACACGCACATCGTAGTCAACACCTGCTGCTCTTAAATTAGGGCCTGTGAAACCATAGTTCATAGCACGCTCAGCACTAATGCCTCCTGTACCTTTAGTTCGTTCCATGAAAATTCTATTACGTGCAAATAAACTTTCAAATTCTTTTAAAACTTTTGGATACTCGTTTAAGAATTTCTCGAGTTTCGTAAACGCTGTATTTGTAAAATTCCTTTCAAAGCCACCAATGCGGCCAATATTAGTAGTAAGACGGGACCCACATACTTCTTCATATATTTCATAAATTAATTCACGGTATTGCATCACATATAAAAAACCGGTATAGGCTCCAGTATCCACACCCACTATTGAATTACAAATTAAATGATCTGATATACGCGCTAGTTCCATAATAATTACTCGCAAGTAATCGACACGCTTTGGCAATTCTATTTTTAAAAACCGCTCACAAGTAATATGCCAGCCCATATTATTAATTGGGCTACTACAATAATTTAAACGATCGGTAATTGGTGTGATTTGATATAAAGGACGGCGCTCTGCTAATTTTTCAAAAGCACGGTGAATATACCCCACTGTTTGCTCTGTTGATACCACACGCTCCCCATCCACTTCCATAATATTTTGAAATACACCATGTGTTGCCGGATGGGTAGGTCCAATATTTAAAGTGGTCGTTGTTTTTTCAATTGACCCTTTTGGTAGTGTTATATGACTTTGATGTTCCATTCTATTATTTATTGCGCCTGTACTTTAAAATTGATTTACCCTCTTCCAAACATTTCATCATCTTTATCAATACGCGTTTGATCTTCTAAAGGATATTGTTTTCTTAAAGGAAAATAATCCATTTCATCTACATTCAAAATGCGTTTTAAATTAGGATGCCCTACAAAATTAATTCCAAAAAAATCATAGGTTTCACGCTCCATCCAATTAGCCGATTCAAATAATTTACTTGCTGTAAATACCGCTGTTTCATTCACAGCCGTACTTATTGAATAACGTAAACGAATATTTTCTGAAAAATTATGTAAATGATATACCACCACTAATTCTGCACCAATATTATCAGGATAATTCACCCCACATAAATCGGTTAAGAAAGTAAAGCCCAAACTTGGTTCTTCGTATAAAAATTGAAGTACTTTTAAATTGATTTCTTTAGAAGATTCGAAAGATAAAATACCAGAAGCCGTCGAGAAATTCAAAACTTGCTCTCCAAATTTTTCAATTAATTTATTTTGTATTGTCTCGTTGCTTAATGCCATTTTTTAAAAAAATTTTAAAACTCAATTTTTTTTATAAGATTTATTGAATACCATAGCTATTTAATAAGTCGCGGTATTTTTCACTATTTCTTCTGCGAATACTTTCTTGTCCAACTAAGTCTTGAATTTTCATAAAACCATCAATGATCGCTTCTGGACGAGGAGGGCAACCTGGTACATATACATCCACGGGTATCACTTGATCTATTCCTTGTAATACACTATACGTATCAAATATACCACCGCTTGAAGCACAAGCCCCAACTGCAATTACCCAACGTGGCTCGGCCATTTGTAAATACACTTGTCTTAAAACTGGTGCCATTTTTTTTGCAATGGTCCCCATGACCATTAATAAATCGCATTGACGTGGTGAAAAACCTACACGCTCTGAACCAAAACGTGATAAATCATAATGCGATGCCATGGTAGCCATAAATTCAATACCACAACAAGAAGTTGCAAAAGGTAAAGGCCATAAAGAATTTTTTCTAGCAAGTCCAACGACAGAACTTAGCTGTGTTGCAAAAAAGCCATCACCTGGAACACCATCAGGTGCTTTGCCCATAGAAATAGCTTCTGAAATTTCAGCTTCTTTAGGATTTAAATTAAAACGTACAGGACGCATATTACTTATGCTTTATTATTTTATAATTAGTCTTCCCATTGTAAGGCTCCTTTTTTGATGATGTATATAAAACCCACCAAAAAAAAGGCTACAAATAAAATCACTTCTCCAAATCCAGCCCAACCTAAACTTTTAAAATTCACTGCATATGGATAAAAGAAAATAACCTCTACATCAAATAAAACAAATAGAATAGCTACTAGAAAATATTTGATGGCCATTGGCGATCTTGCATCACCATGTGTTTCAATACCACTCGCAAAGTTTTCTAATTTATCGCTTGTTTCACGCTTGGGTCCCATCCAACTTGAAATCAAAATCATTAACGCTACAAAGCCCCCTGCAAATAATAATTGCAGTGCAATGGGTAAGTAATTAGTAGCGCTGTTTGTCTCGTTCGCAGACATCCAATACTGCAACAGAATCATACATAAGTTTTTGGTGCCGCAAAAATACGCAAAGGATAGCTCATAAAACGAAAAACTCCCCATAAATGGGGAGTAATTTTCAATTATTTTTTACACAATAGATGTGCTTAAAAGCTCGTTTTAGCCTTTTTTGATTTGAGTGGTATCAGCTGCTGGCTTTTGAACTGGGGGAGCAGGTGCACCACCCTTAGAATTTTGCATTTTTTTGATAATTTCTATGTTCTTTGTGAACTGTGCCTTGGCTTGAAGGGTAGTAGGATCTTCAGGAACTAATTCTAGTACTTTATCACACATTAAAACTGCGTTTTCATAACCTTTGGTCTCATTATAATAGCCAATTAAGGTATAATAATTGTTCACCAAGGCCTGCTTGTTTTTAGCTACATCCTTTAACAAAAACTCGTTTTGGATATTTACAGCTTCAAATAATATACCAAGGTTGTTAGCTGTGTCCAATAATTTAGCAGCCCTCACATTCATGGAGTATCCATTGGGTTTATCAGGGAAATTAGCAATATATTCCTTAGTAATAGTAGAGGCTAAAACACCTTCTTTTGCATTAATTGCAATGCTAGCAGTTTTATAATAGTATACTTCATCTTTCACCCCTCTTAAAGCCGAATAATTCGTATACCACTTTAATTCATCAGCATACATATTATTTTTTTCTAACATTTCATAGCCTAATTTGTAATATTTAAGCTTATTTACCTTGCTTGTATCAGCGGCAATTGCTTTTTCCAAAATTACAGCTAAGGAAGCTTGACTTCCACTGAATTTAGATAGAATCTTTACTGCTAATTCATAATCGGTATTTATTAATTTATCAGGAGTTGTATTTGTGATATAAGGTTCGATGTATGATTTTGCTAAAACAGTATCTCCTTTTTTATCATAATTCTTTGCTAATAAAACGGCTAAGCCTGGAAAAATAGTAAGACTCCCAGCAGCCTCCATTGCTTTTGCTTTTTCTAAAGATTGTTCGAATTGACCAGATCTAAATAAATAATCTGCACTAAAGTATTCGAAAATAGGATCCTTATCTGCGTATTGTAAAAATAAATCCAAATTAGATTTTGCAATACTTGTACTTACTTCAGCATAGTAAGTATATAAAGAAAAATAAACTGGCGCAATAGCTGGGTCAGCAGCGATAGCTTTATTATAAAACTCGTCTAAAGATTCTTTATTGTTTTGTGTTTGATACACTTTACCAATTCTATAATATGCATAGGCATTTTTAGGATCTGCATTAATAGCGTTTTGAAAAGCAGTTACAGCATCTCCTCCATTTTCACCACCCCCTAATTTTAAATAGTTAATCCCCAAATTTATATATAAGCTTGGATTTACTATATCATAGGCGCTCACAGTTTCTTTTAATTTATCGATAGCATATCTGTGATCTCCAATACTAATAGGCAATTCAGCAAATACATATCCAATGGCATTAATAATATCTTGATTAGGTTTTCCTTTGTATTTTCCTTTTGTATTAAGTGTAGAAGTTATAGCCACTTCCAAATTTTGCTTCACTGCATTTACATCTGCACCTTCTAATGATTGAATATGTGACATACCTATTAACAACCATGGATCATTCCCTTTTGCTTGTATACTTTTTTGGAATAAATCTTTTGCTTTTTGGATAGATTCAGTAGTTGAAATACCATTGTAGTTTTGTGCTAAGATTGCTTGACCATACCAGAAAGTGGTTTCACCATCACCTGGGTTTTTGTCATAGGCCTCCTTAAAAAAATTAAGGGCTGATTTGTTTTTTTCATAATTCAATAACTTCACGCCTTCAGCTAAAGCAGAAGGTGTTACTTGAGCCATCAATGCAGTAGAAAGTACAAATCCTACCAAAAGAAAAACCAATTTTTTCATCACTTACTTTTTTTCATTTTAAATTTAAACCGAATTCAAGATACCATTTATTCTATATGGTATATGTCCCAATGACACATCTATTTTTTAATAGAAAAAATAGCTATTATAGGGAAAGCTAAAAATATTAATTTTTTGGCAAGAATCCCATTAATTTTTCGTGAAAAATGCCAATATTCGTTAGTATTTGATGAACATTAGTTCAACAAACCCTTTCTTTTCTGAAATCCCATTTTGGCAGGTACTAAAAAAGCCCTTTGAAAAATTAATTGACCTCTTTCAAGGCTCATAAAATTTAGAAATCCAGTTCCAAGACCTGGGGCATTTTCTTTTAATATATAATAAATGGGTAATGAAAGAGAATAATGACCTTGACTAATATTTGCTTGAGAGGGTTGTGAATAATAGCCTTTCTCAATACATAAGGTACATTCAACTAGGGCCATTCTTATAGTTTTTCTGTCTTCCATTTGCTTGGGATCGTAATTATCTCCCACCCAATTCATACCCACAAAACCAATAGCATTAGGATTATTTTTTATATATGAAATCACTTCTTCACTGCCACTTGCAGAAAATACATTTTTCCCAAAAGCTTTTTCATGCAATAAACTATCTTTTAAAAAACGAACTACACCTGTTAAATTACTCCCGTCCATCACTACTTGTTTATTATTTTGCCCACCAAGCGCTGCACTTAGTTCTGCCATAGTAAAAACAGAGTCTTTAGATTTTTTATTCACCACCACAGCAATTGCATTATATGCAAGTATGCCAAAGGTGGGCGCGAAGCTAAGTTGGTCTTTATAGTTGGTTTGTTCTTTTTTGTCAAGGCCTCTTGTAACAATAATCATACGAGTACTATCTGAAGCTAAATCTTTAAAACAATCAATTTCAGATTTATAAGACACTTCAATAGTAGCTTTTGGAAAACTTAAAGCAAATACTTTAAGTTCCTGCTCAATAAAGGGTTTGAAACTTTCTTCAACAGAAATGTGAATACGGCCTTCACTTGGACTGTCTATTAACTCAGTTTTAACTGTCGTTTTGCAAGACGTAGCTAAAACGCAAACACTCATAATAATGTATAAATAACGCATGTGCTTAATTTAAAAGTCAATGAAAAACATTGAAAGACTTAATACATTTGATGGATACCTCTGTACAATCTAAAACCACCATATAATAAACATAGGCTACCGAATATATATCTAAAATCGGCACCTGCATTGATGATCATATCTAAGTGAAACCATTTAGCACCTAGCATTAATACCCCACAACCCAAAATAAGGGTGGCCATGGTATAGTCATAAATACTTCTAAAAATTCGGTACGTACGCTCCGATTTTTCACGAGGAGCATTTGGCCTGGGCTCATAGGGGTATTGATTACTATCTTGATTTTCCATAAAATCGGGTTTTAAAGAGGCAATTTAAACAATTAATAGCCGATGAATTTAAAAAATTTATCTTTACTTATAAATTTGAAACTATGAGCAAACCTTCTTTGCCACAAGGTACCAGAGATTTTAATGCGGCTACGGTTCAAAAGCGTCAGTTTATATTTAAGACAATCCAATCAGTGTTTGAAAACTATGGGTTTCAGCCATTGGAAACTCCTGCTATGGAGAACCTGGAAACCTTAATGGGCAAGTATGGCGAGGAAGGCGATAAACTTATATTTAAAATTTTAAATAACGGCTTAGACAACCCACAGAAAAAAGAACAAACACTAGAAGGAGTTGAAAAAATTTTAGCTGGTAAAAATAGTACGGCTATTACTGAACGTGCCTTAAGATATGACTTAACAATTCCTTTTGCAAGATATGTAGCCATGAACTATGGCTCAATGAATTTCCCTTTTAAAAGATATCAAATACAACCTGTATGGCGTGCCGACCGTCCTCAAAAAGGTAGATACCGTGAATTTTATCAATGTGATGCAGATATAGTGGGTAGTGAAAGTTTATTAAACGAAGTTGATTTAGTAGCGGTATATCTTACTGCTTTTCAAAAATTAAATTTACCCGTGCAGGTAAAAATAAATAATAGAAAAATATTATTAGCCCTTGCACAAATTTGTGGAGGAGAAGATAAATTAATCGACTTAACTATTGCTATAGATAAATTAGATAAAATAGGATGGGATAAAGTAAAAGAAGAATTACATAGTAAAAATTTTAGCGAGGAGCAACAAAAAATTATTCAAAAGTATTTAAATATTGAAGGTAGCAATGCTGATAAATTAAACCAGTTAGCAATTTTACTAGGTAATAATGAAATAGGACTGAAAGGAATAGAAGAAATAAATTATGTATTAGACTATCACACGCAAACGGGCATGGATAAGCATTTGGTGGCCGACTTTACTTTAGCCAGAGGACTTAATTATTATACAGGAATTATTTTTGAAGTGAAAGCCCTAGATGCGCAAATGGGTAGTATTGGTGGCGGTGGACGCTACAACGATTTAACTAGTTTATTTGGCGTTCCTAATATTGCAGGTGTGGGTATTAGTTTTGGAGTAGACAGAATTTATGATGTGATGGAAGAGAAAAATTTATTTCCAGCAACCATTGATCAAACCACTCAAGTATTATTTTTTAATTTAGGCGAACAGGAAACTAAAGCAGCTTATTTTCAAATGATGTCATTAAGAAATAAAAAAATTGCTTGTGAAATTTACCCTGAAAAAAGCAAATTTGACAAGCAATTTAAATACGCAGAGAAAAAAGGAATTCCGAGCGTTATTATAATGGGTACCGAAGAAATAGCTAAAAATGAATGCACTGTAAAAAATATTATTACTGGCAAACAAACTACTGTTTCTTTATCGGACCTTTCTAATTTTGAGTTCTAATAATTTTTATTCGCCCAAACTTTTGTGTAAAAATCTTCTTCTTTTAATGCATAAGAAGCAGCCGCTTTTTTAGCAGTTAATTCCATTCCTTGTACAAGAATAGTTAAAGTTTCAACAGCATTGCCAGCACCTCTTTTAAAAATAATAGGCGCATCATAAGCAGCCAAATAAAAAGTATCAACGCCTTTCTTCTCCAACGTTGTAGAACCCATTGCAGAATTAAGTGTTAAGACGGTGTCTTCTGCAGTTACAGTTACTTCTGCCACTGGACTTCCTTCTGGAAATACATATTTTCCTAAATAATCTTTCAAAGGACTTGTTTGTGCGTTTACGTTAGCTATTACCCCCATTAGGATAAATGCCATTAAGAAGATTTTTTTCATAATTTATTATTTATTTGTTTCTAATTGTATTTCGAAAGTAAGTAAAATGGCGTCCATTTGACAATAAATTTACATTATTTATTGAAGGGTTAAAAAGGGGTTGAAAAAAGATTTAAATGTATCCAAATACGATCAAGTATCTTTGCAGTATGGAGAAGACAAGACCTAATATAAGACAAGTAGAAGTTGCTGATATTGAGCGATTTATATCAAAAATAGGTGAAAAGCCTTTTAGAGTAAAACAGATTGTAGAATGGTTATGGCAAAAACATGCCCATAGCTTTGACGAAATGACTAACTTAAGCAAAGACTTACGTGGTTTATTAGAAAATGAATTTCAATTACCTGCTTTACAAATTAATACCACACAACTTAGTGAAGATGGTACTTTGAAAACACGTTTTAAAACTTATGATGGTCATATGATTGAAGGAGTGCTCATTCCCACTACTTTAAGAAAGACTGCCTGCGTTTCTTCTCAAATTGGATGTAGTTTAAGTTGTAAATTTTGTGCAACAGGTACTATGGAGCGTAAAAGAAATTTAAATTTTGATGAAATTTATGATCAAGTAGTTTACATACTTCAACAAAGTGAAGCCACTTATGAAAAACATTTAAGCAATATTGTTTTTATGGGTATGGGCGAGCCTTTAATGAATTATCATAATGTTTTAAAAGCCATAGAAAAAATTACATCTCCCGATGGTTTAGGTATGAGTGCAAAAAGAATTACGGTATCTACAGCGGGTCTGATAAAACAAATAAGACAATTAGGCGACGATAATGTAAAATTTAAGTTAGCAGTTTCCTTACATGCGGCCAATGATAAAAAGCGTAATGAAATTATGCCTATTAACGAAAGTAATAACATAAAAGGTCTAATTGAAGCACTAAATTATTTTTATAAAAAGACAGGCAGTGAAGTTACTTTTGAATATATCTTATTCAAAGACTTCAACGATTCAGAAAAAGACGCTGAAGAGCTCACTAAAATTTATCGACAAGTGCCTGCCGATTTAATCAATGTCATTGAATACAACCCCGTTGATATTTTCCCATTTGATAAGCCAGACGAAGAAGGCTTTGAAAGATTTGTAGAAATTTTACAAAAAAATAGAGTAAATGTGCGCGTAAGACATAGTAGAGGAAAGGATATCGACGCTGCCTGTGGTCAACTAGCCAATAAAGATAATTTTTAATTAAAGGATGCATGAATCAAAAAAGATCTGACAACTTTGACAAGTTCTCTAATAAGAAAAAAGGAAGTGCTGTTAAAGAAGAATATAGACAAGAAAAAAAGAAAGCCAAAATTGAAATGAGGGCTGCTGGAGAAGCCATGCGCCAAAGAAAAAAAGATAAAGAAAGAGGCATACCGGTGGAACCATTAGGAAATAATAAAAGAATAACCCCTGCTTCAAAAAGAACACCTAGTACTTATGTAAAAAAAGGTGAGGCACCTAAATATGGTGAATTGGCTAGCCCTTTTCCTGCTAAATCTAAGTTCACTAATAAAAGAACGCCTGCTTCAATGAACAGGGCCGATGAAAAAAGAACCGCTTCTATTGGTAAAGTAACCGCTTCAGCCGATGCACCCTTTGAACAAATGCCCTTGAATAAATATATTGCACATGCAGGCATTTCAGGTCGAAGAGAAGCAGCAGAGACTGTGAAAGCTGGTCATGTAACAGTTAACGGTGATACTGTTTTAGAGCCAGGTTATAAAGTGAAATACAAAGATGTCGTAAGATTAAAAGGAAAAGTTTTACAGCTTCAAGTAACGCCTGTTTATATTTTATTAAATAAACCCAAGGATTATATTTGCACAGCCAATGACCCAGAAGGTAGAAAAACTGTTTTAGATATAATTAAAAACGCTACTACTCAAAGAATGTTTCCAGTAGGTCGTTTAGATAGAAATACAACGGGTGTTTTAATTTTAACCAACGATGGTGACCTTGCACAAAAATTAACGCATCCTTCTTACGAAATTAAAAAAATATACGAAGTTACTCTAGATAAACCTGTGACCAAGGCCGATATGGAATCTATTGCTGCAGGAGTTGAATTAGAAGACGGATTTATTGCAGCCGATGCGGTAAGCTATTTATCAAACACATCTAAAAATGTAATAGGTATTGAAATTCATAGTGGGCGTAATCGTATTGTGCGTCGCATTTTTGAACACCTAGGATATGATGTGAGACATTTAGATAGAGTCATGTTTGCCAACCTTACCAAAAAAAATGTAGACCGTGGTAAATGGCGTTTTTTGGCAGAGAAAGAAGTTAGACTATTAAAGTTTTTAAATAAATCATTTACCAGAAAATCTTCCAAATAACTATTACATGTTATCAATATTATTTGAAGATGAGGATATGATTGTATTGAATAAGCCCGCTGGTTTATTAAGCATCCCAGATAGATTTGGAAAGGAGGTTTCTTTAAAGTCATTATTAATAGAAAAGTACGGAGAAATATTTACCGTTCACCGTTTAGACCAATTCACCAGTGGCTTAATTGTATTTGCAAAAAATGCAGAGGCACATAAATTACTTAGCGAATTATTTGAAGGAAGAGCCATTGAAAAAAAATACTTAGGCTTGGTTTTAGGCAGACCACCCGCAGAAGGTAGTATTGACCAACCTATTATGGAACATCCTGTAAAAAAAGGAACCATGGTAGTACACGCCAAAGGAAAAATAGCTTTAACTACTTATAAGGTCATAGAAAATTATAAACATTTTGCTTGGGTTTCTTTTCAAATACATACAGGACGAACGCATCAAATACGTGTGCATGCCAAACAAATAGGACATCCCATTGTTGCAGATGATATCTACGGAGATGGCGAAAAATTATTATTGTCATCCATAAAAAAGAAAAATTTTAAGCTCAGTAAGGCTGAAGAAGATGAAAGACCATTACTTGCAAGACAGGCCTTACATGCACATACGCTATCTTTTATGTACAAAGAAAAAGAGCTTCATTTAGAAGCTCCTTTACCTAAAGATTTAACTGCTACTTTGCAGCAGTTGGATAAATGGAATAAAGAAAAATAATTTTTATTTGAGCGTATTTTTATATACTACACCATCCTTCATTACGAAATTCACCTTACCCATTTGATATACATTTTTTGTAGGGTCACCTTCTACTGCAATAATATCTGCTAATTTATTTTTTTCAATACTGCCTAATATAGACTGCGTACCCATTAAGTCCGCTGCATTCCAAGTAGCTGCTTTTATAGTTTCGAGAAAAGGCATACCCCCTTCTGTCATGTATACAAATTCTTTCCAGTTTGTACCATGCGCATACACACCCGCATCGGTACCAAATGCAATTTTTACGCCAGCTTTATAAGCTTTTGAAAAAGTGTTTTGAATTTTTGGTCCAATTTCCAATGCTTTTTTTGCCACCATAGGAGGATAATAACCAGGAATTTTTGCAGAGTCCGCTGCAGATTTTCCTGCAATAATAGTAGGCACTAAATAAGTGCCATATTGAACCATTAGGGGAAATACCGATTCATCCATTAAAGTGCCATGTTCAATAGAACTCACTCCGCCACGAATTGCTCTTTTCATAGCTTCTACTCCATGACAATGTGCAGCTACTTTAAATCCATAATCATTAGCTGCAGACACTATTGCTTTCACTTCTTCTTCTGTGAATTGAGGATTTTCTCCATTAGTCGCCATACTCAACACACCACCTGAAGCAGTAATTTTTATTAAGTCTGAACCATCTTTATATCTTTGTCTTACTGCTTTGTAAGCATCCTCTGGACCATTGATCACTCCTTCTTTAGGACCAGGGTCTCCCATTAAATCGGGTCTATAATTATTAGTAGGATCGGCATGACCACCTGTTGTTGCAATTGATTTTCCTGCTGTAAAAATACGAGGACCCACAACATATCCTTTTTGAATTGCTTTACGCATGGCAATATTAGCACCTGAACCACCTAAGTCACGCACAGAAGTAAATCCTGCCATTAAATCTCTTTCAGCAAAACGCAGTGAACCATAAGCAATATCGGCTTGACTTTGTGTAAAGCCTTCTAAGTATCTATTAGGATTGGTTTCATTTTCTATATGTACATGCATGTCCATAAGTCCTGGCATCACAGTACTAGTTTTTAAGTTCATTACTATGTCACTCGCCGTTCCACTTTGATAACCATCCACTATATCAATAATTTTATTACCCTCAACGACAATAGTTTTTTCTTTTAATACTTGTAATTGTCTTACATCAATGAGTTGGCCACATTGCAAATAAGTTTTTTGTGCCTTACCAGTGATTACTAAAAGTGCAAAAGAAAAAATGAATAAAAAATACTTCATAATAAATAGTTTAGAGATTAAATATACAAAAAACTATTTATTAGGCTGAGGCGTATAGCGTAAATAAGGTTTTACAATATTTAATCCTTTAGGAAATTTCACCAAAGCGTCTTCTGTTTTAACAGCAGGTACTACAATGACATCTTCCCCTTCTACCCAATTGGCAGGTGTGGCCACACTATAGTTAGCGGTTAACTGTAAAGAATCAATGACTCTTAATACTTCTACAAAATTTCTTCCTGTTGAAGCTGGGTAAGTAATTGATAATTTAATTTTTTTATCGGGACCAATAATAAATAAAGAACGCACCGTAAATGTTTCAGAAGCATTAGGATGAATCATATCATAAGCATGCGCAATAGTTTTATTTTCATCTGCAATAATGGGAAAGCCTACTGTTACATGCTGCGTTTCGTTGATATCCGAAATCCATTTTTGATGACTTTCTACGCCATCCACACTTAAGGCTAATACTTTTACATTACGTTTTGAAAACTCTTCTTGCAAAGCAGCAGTACGTCCTAATTCAGTGGTGCAAACGGGTGTAAAATCGGCAGGATGAGAAAATAAAATTCCCCAACTATCTCCTAAATATTGATGAAAGCTAATATCACCAATGCTTGTTTTTGCGTTAAAATCGGGAGCAATATCCCCTAGTCTTAGGCTCATAAATTTTTATTTTAATGTTGAATTTTCTTCTTTCAATCCCCCCATTTTAAATGATTATTTCACCATCTTGATTAAATGAGAGCACAAAGATATATATTTCCTACTAATTTAGTAGACTTTTAATAAACTATTTTTAAAATTATATTAAAGTCTTCTAATAAATAAAGTTGATGAATGAATACAGAACTTTTTGCAAGGCCGTAACTACTCATTTATAAGTAGCTATTTATTCCTCCGAAGGTGCTGCTTTATATAAATCTAATAAACCATCGGGCAGTTCAACACTAATGGTTTTGGCCTTATGATTCACCGCTTTTAAACTTTCTTCATGCAATGGTATATAGGCTTCTTGACCTTGGTATAATATAGTCACCATTAATTGATGTGGTTGTTCAATCACTTCTTGAATAACCCCTATAACCTTTCCGGCTTCCACGACCGAATAGCCGAGTAAGGCCAAAGGAGATTGCTTGTCTACTAATTTTTGAAATTCATCTTGAGGTAGCCAAACTTTTTTCCCCAATAATAGCGCAGTTGCTTCTCTACTATTAATGCCTTCCAATTGTAAATGAGTAATGGTTTCTGTTTTTGCAGAGGCACTTTGAATAAAATAAGGAATAAAACTAGCTGCATTTTTTTCTACAAATAGGGCATCAATACCTTTAAAGTTAATAGGTTTACCGAGTGCATGCTCTAAAATGAGATGACCCGAAATGCCATGGGGTGCAACAATTTTACCTATATGTATATATTGACTCATTTGCTAATTTAATTCTTTTATCGACAAAATCATTTTCAAAAAAAACCCCCAATTCCGTTGATAGGAACCGGGGGCTTTATAAAGCTAAATTAATTTTAAAATTATTCTGCAGCAGGTGTTTCTTCTGTAGCGGCTTCAGCAGATGCTTCAGCTACTGGCGCAGCTTCTTCTGCTACTGGTTCTGCTACTTTTTTTGCAACAGGTACATACACTTTTTTAGCAGCTTCTGCTTTTTTGTGTGTATCACTTGTGCTGGCAATTTTTGCTTCATGCGCTGCATACCAAGTTTGGAATTTCTCCATTGCGGTTGCATCATCAAACAAACCTAATTTTACTCCACGAAGTAAATGCTTCAAATAAAGAACTCCTTTGAAAGATAAAATTCTGTGAACGGTGTCTGTAGGTTGAGCACCTTTGTTTAACCACTCCAATGCCTTTTGACGATCCAATTGGATAGTTGCAGGAACTGTTAATGGGT
>Ga0214919_10005006_pt1 | contig 19050 bp, 12 predicted proteins | sample LL1503_MetaG_FD_177994 | JGI IMG/M metagenome (GOLD analysis project Ga0214919, IMG submission 177994) | Freshwater microbial communities from Lake Lanier, Atlanta, Georgia, United States - LL-1503 | ecosystem: Environmental > Aquatic > Freshwater > Lake | place: USA: Georgia | collected...
GAATAGGGTGTTTAAAACTTTAGAAAATCTTGAAGATGAGGTTTGTGAGTTTGTCAGAAATTTAACAAAAGATGTTGTGATTGGTATTTGCTTCGGTGGTTAATTAGGAAGTTAAATTAGTATTACCCAAATTATTGTAAAATTTCATTGAAGCGTCAAAATCAAAAAGTAGAATCGAATTTCTAAGAAAAATAAAATAGAAATTCTAAAAATGACAAAAGATCTAGTAAAAATTCCTGAAGAAATCATTCGCAAAGAGCTTTTTAATATTGAAGCAGAGCAGGCAGTTCTTGGAACCATAATTCTAAATAATGAATATCTTAATCGCGTTTCAGAATTTTTAAATGAAGAACATTTCTATGAACCAGCTCATCAAAAAATCTATTCTCAAATTCAGCACAATATTGAAAAAGTTAACATTATTGCCAATCAAGTTACACTAAAACAATTTTTTGAATCAGATCAATCAATCAAAGCAATTGGCGGCGCGCTCTATTTATCAACGCTTTTAAATTGCGCTTCTTCAATTATCGACATCGCAGATTATGGTAAATTAATTTACGACTTATCTCTCAAAAGAGAATTGGTGATGATTGGCGAAGATATTGTTTCTCGTGCTTACAAAATTGAAGAAAAAACCAGCGCTGAAGAGCAAGTTGAAGCTGCGGAAACCAAGCTTTTTCATCTTACAGAAAATGGTGGCGGCAAAAAAGATTTTCTTAATATTTCAGTTTCACTTACCGAAACTCTCAAAAAAACTCACCTCGCCAGAACTCGCGACAGCCATATTAGCGGCGTTTCAACAGGCTTCATGGATTTAGATAAAAGTCTAAGCGGCATGCAGCAATCAGATTTAATTATCCTTGCGGGCAGACCGTCAATGGGAAAGACTGCACTTGCAGTCAACATGGCGGTTAAGGCTTGCGAATTTTTAAACAAAGATGTGAAAGAGCTGAAGGATAAAAAATCTGTGGGTTTTTTTTCGCTGGAAATGTCGGCGGATCAGCTTTCTTCAAGAATTCTTTCCATGAAAAGCAGTATCAACGCTACAAAATTTAGAACTGGGCAACTTAGTGAAATGGAATGGGAAGTTATTGCCAGAGACAGTGCAGAAATTTCTAAAATGCCGTTTTTTATTGATGATACTCCAGCGCTTTCAATTGCTGCAATTAGAACGCGTACCAGAAGATTAGTTAGAAAACATAATTTAGCTTTTTTGGTAATTGATTATTTGCAGCTAATTAGAGGAAGTTCTGATCGTTCTAAAGAAAATCGTGTACAAGAAATTTCTGAAATTACACAAGGTTTAAAAGCTATTGCTAAGGAATTTAATATTCCTGTTTTGGCTTTGTCGCAATTATCGCGAGCCGTTGAACAGCGAGAAGATAAAAGACCACAACTTTCTGATTTGCGTGAGTCGGGTTCAATTGAGCAAGATGCTGATGTGGTGGCGTTTATTTATCGCGAAAGTTATTACCATGAAAGAATGAAGCCTTCAGAAAGTGACAAAGAAAAGTTAGAAATTTGGAGTCATAAAATGAGAGAAATCAGCCATGTGGCAGATGTAATAATTGCTAAACAAAGAAATGGTCCAGTTGGAAGTGTTGGTTTATTTTTTGATGCAGAGTTTACAAGATTTGGAGATTTAGCACAAAGATCTGGAATTGTTTACGAATAGAGCCTTACTGGGCGAGGTTTTGAGCCAGCAACTTGTCGCCGGCGGCGGCGACTTTTTGTATTATAAGATGAAAAAATAGCTAAAAATTCAAGTAAATTTACACAATAAAATGAAGCAAAATACAATTCCCTCTTTTCTCTGGTCAGTCATTAAGCCTTACAAATGGTGGTATTTGTTGATGATGCAGGCGCCAATAATTGGATCTTTCTACAAAGTTGCTAATAGTTATGCTGTAAAATTAGTGGTTGATGCCTTTACAGGTGCGGCAATGCCAGAATATTCAGATTTAGCCTATCCAATAACATTGTTTGTTGGTGCAATTCTGGTTATGGAAATGGGTTGGAGAGTTAGCCACTTTGCATGGATTAAATCTCAGCCATTTGTAAGGGTTAACATTACTGCAAAAGCTTATGATTATATGCAAAATCATTCCTATAATTTTTTTCAAAATATCCATAGCGGATCAATTGTTAGTAAAATCAAAGGAATAGTTGTTGGTTATAATAATCTGTGGTTTGGAGTTCATCACAGACTTGCTGCTCCATTTCTTGAAATATTAGTAACCATCATTGCGCTAATATTCATAAATTTACAGCTATTCATTTTTATGCTTATTTGGTGCTGCATATTTTTCCCAGTAATGCTCAAAATGTCTTTTAAAGTTAGCGATCTTGCCAAAGAAACTGCAGATTCTCAGCATAAAGCCATGGGTTTTATTTCTGATAATATCACAAATATTTTTTCGTTATTTTCTTTTGCATCAAGGTCGCGTGAATTAAGGCAAATAAATAAATTTTTGAATGAAGATACGGCAAAAAAAGATTATTCTTGGATAAGATATGAGTTAAAAATGGCATTTGTTGGCATAGCTTTTTACGCTACTATGTTGGTTGCGCTGTTTATTTTTATGATTCATCTGCGTCGCATTAATGTTATTACAACTGGAGATTTTGTTTTTGTAATGACAGTTACATATTTTGTGGTTGATAATATATGGAAATTAACCTGCGATATTGGTGACTTTCTTGGAAAGATGGGTGATTTTAAATCTTCCTTCTCAATTCTACAAACCCCGCAAGAGATAATTGATAAACCAAGCGCATTTGATCTTAAAGTTAATAAAGGTGAAATAATTTTTAAGGATGTGTCTTTTGGATATGAAGAAGGTAAAACACATACGCTTAAAAATCTTAATCTACACATAAAAGCTGGTGAAAAAATTGGTTTAGTTGGATCTTCTGGTGCTGGAAAATCTACTCTTGTTTCACTTTTACTTAAAAATTTTAAAACCAATAGCGGTGATATTTTTATTGATGATCAGAGTATTTATGATGTTACTTCAGATTCTCTGCGCTCGCAAATCGCATTAATTCCACAAGATACCATGCTCTTCCACCGCTCTATTGGTGAGAATATTGGCTATGCCAAAGAAAATTCCTCATTAGAAGAAATAGAAAAAGTATCTAAAATGGCGCATATTCATGAATTTATTACTTCATTGCCTGATGGCTACAGCACCTTGGTTGGAGAGCGTGGAATTAAATTAAGTGGAGGTCAGCGTCAACGCGTTGCAATAGCCAGAGCAATACTAAAAGATGCTACAATTTTAATTTTAGATGAAGCCACTTCAAGCTTAGATTCACACACTGAACAATATATTCAAGATAGCCTTAACCTGTTAATTGATAAAAAATCTAAAACAGTTATTGCCGTTGCTCACAGACTTTCTACGCTTAAACATATGGATAGAATTATCGTTTTGGATAAAGGAAGTATTGTTGAAGATGGAGCACATGAAGAGTTGTTAAAGAGTGAAGGTTATTATCAGCGTATGTGGAATATGCAGGTTGGTGGGTTTTTGCCAGATACTTTGTGAGGTGCCTACACAATTGTCATCCTGAGCGCAGCGAAGGATCTTTTGAGATAGAAGTTTTTTCTAAAGAGATCCTTCGACTGTGGTCAGGATGACAGTTTTGGTAGCTATCAAAAATAATCAAAATTCCCCCTTGATAATTTCATAACTTCCTTAGAGAATCTTTTTTGGAAATAGTGTGGGCAGTTTGCTTGTTAAACGGGTCAGATTTGAAAGAAAGCAGCTCATAGTCAGTTAAATTGGGTCATGCTATTTCCGCCTTCTTTTGTTTTTTACGCAACATGAGTTGCGCCCTGCCTTGCAGGGATACCCGATATACCAAACAAATTTTTACAAATTTCAGTAGCTTTGGTATATTTAATTCTCGTGTATCATTCATGAATTCTTATCTTGTTCTTGCGCGTAAATATCGCCCACAAAATTTTGATGAATTAATTGGACAAGAAGTTTTAGTTACAACTCTAGCGAATTCCATAAAAAATAATCGTTTACATCACGCTTACATCCTTACGGGAATTCGTGGCGTTGGTAAAACTACAACCGCCAGAATTATTGCTAAAACTTTAAATTGTTTAGATAAAGAAGCGGCTTCTAAAGCTGCTGCTTGCGGAATTTGCGACAATTGCAAAGCAATTAGTGCTTCTAAACACCAAGATGTGATTGAGATTGATGCTGCCAGCAGAACTGGCATTGATGACATCCGTGAAATTATTGATTCAGTTGCTTACGCGCCAGTTATGGCTAAGTACAAAATTTACATTATTGATGAAGTTCACATGCTTAGTAACAGCGCTTTCAACGCTTTGCTAAAAACTTTAGAAGAACCACCAGCTCATGTAAAATTTATTTTTGCTACCACAGAAATTAGAAAAGTTCCTATCACAATTTTATCGCGTTGCCAAAGATTTGATTTACGCAGGCTTGATGAAAGTGAAATAGCTGTGCATTTAAAAAACATTCTCACCAAAGAAAATTTAGAAGCTGATGAACAAGCTTTGGAATTAATCGCTAAAATGTCTGAAGGTTCAGTTCGCGACTCTTTATCATTGCTTGATCAAGCCTTGTCAAACAATAATCATCAAAAATTTTTAGCAGCAGATTTAATTGAAAAAATGCTAGGCTTGAATGACAAAGTTAAAGTCATTGAGCTTTTTGAAACCATACTTTTGGGAGATTTCCCAAACTCAATTGCTAAATTTAATCAGTTTTATTCTTATTCTTCCGATATTTTACAGCTTTTATCAGACTTGATGGAAGTTACTCACAAAACAACTTCGGCTAAATTAATCAAAGGTTATAAATTAGAAGGTTATTCTAAATTCCAACAAAACAAAATTACTGAAATTTCTAAAAAAATTACAATTTCTTCTTTAGCAAGAATTTGGCAGATGTTGATGAAAGGTAATTTGGAAATTTCTCTTTCAAATTCTCCAAAAATGGCTTTTGAAATGCTTTTGGCAAGAATTTGTCATTTAGTTGCTTTGCCAAATTTACAAAATATTTTGCTTGATTTACCAAGCAATTTATCCGATTCAAAAAATCATCAAGAAATAAAAATTGCACCACCAGTGCAAAATTTTGTTGCCCAAAAAACTAATGAATCTAAAACCAATGACACTAATGATGAAGTCGTTAACGAAATTTTAAGAAATTTTGAAGGGGCCAAAATCGTTTAAATTAAATATCACTAAGCATATGACTGAACAAAATAAAATTAAAATTCTTTGCGTAGAAGACGAACAAGAAATTCGCGAAAATATTGCTGAAATTCTTAGAGATGAAGGTTTTGAAGTTTTTGAAGCTGAAAACGGCAGAGTTGGTTTTGATTCTTTCCTTCAAAATAAACCAGATTTAGTTGTGTCAGATATCATGATGCCAGAAGTTGATGGATATGCTTTATTAAAGGCGATAAGAGAAGGAAAAAATGTAAAAAATAATCTTGTACCCTTCATATTTTTAACAGCTTTGGGCCAAAAAGATAATGTGGTTAAAGGTGTTAATTTATCAGCAAATGATTATTTGGTGAAGCCAATTGATTTTGATTTGATGATTGCAAAAATTAAAGAAAAAACCAGCAATGCCATGAAGTTGCAGAGTTTTCACAATAGCAATATCAAGAATATCAAAAATCAAGTTTCAACAATTTTACCAAGTGAACTTTTTTCTTATTTAGATATCATTACGCAAGTTTCTAAAATTTTGAAAGAAGAGCCTTACGGAGCTTTGCCACATCGTCGTTATATGGAAGATATTGATAAAATTTATATCAATGCTTTAAAGCTAAAAAGTTCAATTACTAATTCTTTAGATGAAACTGTTATTGATAATAAGCTTGATGTGAATGAAGAAGTCGTAGATATTGTTGAGTTCTTGGACGGCTTTATTGCAACTCTAAGCGATAAGTTTAAAAGCAGGGTAAAATTTGAACATCCTTTCGAAAGCGAATTATTGCAAAGAGTAAAAACTGATAAGTCAGTCTTGTATGATGCTTTAAGAAAAGTTTTATCGGGTGTATTTAAGGCTGACCCAGATTCTAGCATTAATATTGCTATCATGATCGATCATTTTGATCAAATGGCGATAATTTTTTATCTAAATTCAAATATTTCTGATGTTAATACAGCTCTTGATTCAGATCAGATAAAAAAGATTTTAGATAAACAAAGTTGCTTATTTGAAACTTCTGAAGGAAAAGAAAAAAGTGCGGTTTTATTCATACCTTCTTTCCGTTTGATTGCAAGGCAGTAAAGCTTTATGTCAAAAAAAAGAAAGCATCACTTAAAATATATTTCACATCTTCAGGTCAATAAGATAAAAAAGAAGATTAGTATATTTTATAAGTTTAGCTTCTTCATTTTTTTAGTATCCTTCGTAACTCTTTTCTATTTTTTGGTTTTGGTTTCCACCTCACCAAAATCATTTCAATTTGTTACCCAAAGAATTCAAAGTTATCTCGAAGATAATGTTGATAAAAAGGCTAGCATCAAAGAAAGTTATCTTAGCTTTACTCGCTACGGAACCTTAAAGATCAGCGTTGATGAGTTGAGAGTTTTTTATGCCACTTCTAAAAATCAAGAAAAACAGGAATTTCTTATTCCAAGATTAGAAAGCGAGATATCTTTGCTTAATCTTTTATTGTTCAAAATCATTCCCAATAAAGTCAAAATTATTGATCCAAGAATTGTTATTGATAGCTCGCAAGAATTATCAGATGATTCTTCTTCAGAGGTCATTGAAATTGCCGCTGAATCTTATAAAAAAAGCTTATTTCTAGATATCATTTCTGCTATTAGGGCAGAAAAAATTCCTATCAAAAATCTTGAAATTGAAAATGCTGAATTTTTGATTAAAGGAGAACATATCGATACTTCAATTCTGATTAAAAGAGCGCAAATTAAATCGCGTTTTAAAAGTGGAATTTTGAATATTGATACAGTTAATCAGTTGAGTTTTGATAGAATGAAACCAGATGTGAAGTTCAATACTAACTGTCAGTTGGAAGATGATAATTCTTTAAAATGCGGTCTAACATTAGATAATTTTGAAGCTAAATCAATTAACAATCTGCACCCTAAATTAAAGATTTTAGAGCAAATTAATTCATCTTTTAATGTCGTCGCTTCTTTTGTTTTTGATGGTAAGGGTTTAGGTAATTTTATTTTTAAAACTCAATCAGCGAAAGGAAGTTTTGATTTTCCAGAATATTTTAATCAAAGAATGGATTTTTCTAATCTTATTATGAATGGAGAATATCATGAGGATTTGGGAATTTTAAGTATTTCTGAAATAAAAGCTGATTTTCCTAGCGTCCAAGGTGTATCTCATTTGAAGATGGCGATGTCAATTTCTGATCTAAAAGATCTACAAAATATTCAATCTAATTTTGATATAAAATTACAAAATGTTGCTAATGATGAATTGGAAAAATTCTGGCCAAAACATCTTAACGAAGGAGGGATTAGAGCTTGGGTTATAAATCATATAAAGGGCGGTACGATTAAAGATGCTTATGCTAAATTCACTCTTAAAAAAAGTGCTGAAAAGCAGGTTCTTGAAAATATTGAATCTAAAGTGGTGTTTGCAGGCCTCAATCTAAATTATAGCGATAGTTTTCCAAAAATTACTAATTTAGAAGGTGTGGCGAATTTTAGTAAAAAGGATATGAAAATTGTAATTTCCAGTGGTCATGTCTTGGGCAGTAAAATTTCGGAAGCGCAAGTTTCAATTGCTGATTTTTATGCTAAGACCAATATATTAAATATCGCTGGAAAGTCTCAGGGCAAAGCTTCAGACTCTTTAAAACATGCTGATAATAATAAGGATTTTACCTTTCAAGTTGAAAAATATTTTAATGGAAATTCACAAAATAATTTTGATATTCGTATTCCTTTAGCTGATAAAATAACTCTGAAAGATGTTTATATTGAGGTGAGTTCTGTAATCGCTAATTTAAGAAATGACTATGTTGAAGGGGCGGTAAATATGGCTACCAAGAAAGTTGTTGGCAGTAATGATTTTGTTACAGCTCTTAATCTTACTAATGCAAAATTTTATCATAAAGATTTTGATATTTTAAAAGAATCTGCGGTTGAAAGTGGATTGGATTTTACAATTTCTTTTGCAGAGGCTAAGAAAATTTTATTTAAAAATATTTCTTTATGGAAAAAAGAGCGCAATAAAACTTCCAAAATTTCTGGTAGTTTTAGTGCTGAAACATCTCCATTCCTACTTTCATCGTTCAATTTAAAAAATAATGGTTTTGGTAAAAATGATTATTCATTTTTTTATTCTTTTAATAAAAAATCTTTAAGTGAAAAAATTTCTTTAAAAGGAAAAGTCTTTAATTTAGCGCCGCTAATTGAGAATAAATTTTTTGCCGCACCGACCTCGGGAAAGAAAGTTAATAAAACAGAATTACAAATTTCTGTAGCTAATGTACTTCTTGCGAAAAATAAATCGATTAAGAATTTATCTCTTTATCTGGGATGTTCTGGCAAGTTTTGTTACAGTGGAAATCTTAATGGAAGCTATAATAAAAATGAAATAATTGCTTTACAAATTAACAAAAAACCGACGGAAGATTTTTCGGAAATTAATGGCAGAATCAGCGATATTGGGTATTTAGCAGAAGCTTTTGAAATCTCTGATACAATTTTAGATGGTGATGCCAAAGTTAAATTAACTAATAAAGTGGTTGGTGGAAAACAAGTATTAGCGGGCAAGATTTTAATTGATGGCAGTATTGCAATTTTTGAAAATGTAGCAGTAAAAAAACTTTCTAATGATACGCTATTTTCCTCAATAAGAGATAAAATCTTTTCCAGCGACAAAATTATTTTTGATTCATTGAAATTAGAATTTGATTTACAAGACAGTATTTTAAATTTGCGATCTTTGGTGGCAAATAACTATAAAATTGGTATTACGGCTCAAGGTGTGATTAATTTGCAAGATAATAGCTATCAGATTAGAGGCATGATTGTGCCAGGATTTATTATTAATAATCTTTTTGGTATTGGCAAAATTCCAATTTTAGGAAATGTGGTAAGTGGCTTGTTAACTGGTGGTGAGGGCGGTGGAATATTTGGAATTCGTTATGAATATGTGAAGAAAAAAGGTGATAAAGAAGCTATATTTGAAACTAATAAAGTTTCTGCTTTTGTACCAACTACGATTAGAAGTTTGTTTGAGTAGCTGTTGTAAAGCCTCCTTTGCAAAAGGAGGTGGTCGAGCGAAGTGAGGTCGGAGGATTTACCAAATCTAGTAAAATCAAATTAAAAATGACAAAAATAAACATAATAGGTGGCGGCCTTGCTGGGTGTGAAGCAGCGTGGCAATTGGCGCAAAGAGGATTTGAAGTAGAGATTTTTGAAATGAGAAAAGAGGGCAAAGGAACCTTCGCTCATCAAACTTCTAATTTAGCAGAATTAGTTTGTTCTAACTCATTTCGTAGCGACGATGTAACAACCGCAATTGGTTTACTTCACGAAGAAATGCGTTGCTTAAATTCTCTAATAATACGAGCGGCAGATGCTAATAAATTGCCAGCTGGTTCAGCTTTAGCAGTGGACCGCGAAGGTCTTTCTAAATTTGTTGAAAATGAATTGGCGAAAACTGGCAAGGTAGAAATTACTCGTAATGAAATTTCTGAACTTCCTGTAAATGATGGTCAGCATTGGATTATTGCCACTGGGCCTTTAACTTCTGACGCTCTTAGCCAATCAATAATCAAGAATACCAAACAAGAAAATTTAGCTTTTTTTGATGCGATTGCGCCGATTATTTTTAAAGAATCAATTAATTTTGATGTGGCTTGGATGCAATCCAGATACGATAAAGTTGGGCCAGAGGGAAATGGTAAAGATTATGTGAATTGCCCACTTAACAAAGAGCAATATCAAGAATTTGTGAATGATCTTTTGACGGGTGAAAAAACTGAATTTAAAGAATGGGAAAAAGATACTCCTTATTTTGATGGCTGTTTGCCAATTGAAGTTATGGCGGACAGAGGCTTGGAAACATTGCGCTTTGGACCCATGAAGCCAGTTGGTCTTACAAATCCACATATTCCAAATGAAAATGGCGATGCTGATTTTTCTAGAAATAGAGCGGGTAAACCTTACGCTGTGGTGCAATTGCGCCAAGATAATAAATTGGATACACTTTACAATATTGTTGGTTTTCAAACTAAATTAAAATACGCTGAACAAGCGCGAATTTTTAAAAAAATTCCGGGATTGGAAAATGCTGAATTTGCAAGATTTGGTGGAATTCATCGTAATACTTTTTTAAATAGTCCAAAATTATTGGATGAGTCTTTGCGTTTGAAAACTTCTCCAAATATTCGTTTTGCAGGTCAGATTACTGGTGTCGAAGGTTATGTTGAATCTGCTTCTATGGGTCTTCTGGCAGGAATTTTTTGTGCAGATGAAATTTTTGGAAAAGAGTTTACTAAACCAAAAGCTACAACTTCAATTGGTGCGCTTTTAAATCATATTACAATTGGTTATAATGTTGATGATTCAAAGCAATTATTTCAGCCGATGAATGTTAATTTTGGTTTGTTTGAAGATTTTACTGAGAAGGTAAGAAAAGATGAGAGAAAGGCTACTTATTCAAAAAGGGCTTTGGTAGATTTGGAAAAATGGATTGTTGAAAATAATTAGGAGTGTGTTTTATCTACCGCCCCTAACCCCTCCTTATCAAGGAGGAATGCTTGAACACCGAACTTGGAGTGATTCCCCTCCTTGATAAGGAGGGGTTAGGGGCGGTAGATAAAACGCGCTCATACTCGATACTTTAAAAAAACTTATGAAACTAATTTCCACAATATTAATCCTACTTTTTCTACCATCTTGCGCACAAGACTGGAGCTATCAAGGAAACACCGCGCCACAATATTGGAGCAGTTTAAAAGAAGAATATAAATTCTGCAAAATTGGCTATAACCAATCGCCAATAAACATAGATTTTAATGCAAAAAATGAGCAATATATTGTTAAAAATAATGATTTAAAATTCTCTTACAGCTCTTCTGGTGTTACAAAAGAACAAGATTCTCATGGTACAAAATTTAGTTTTGATCGTAAAGATTTTATGACTTTACGCAAAAGGGAATATTACCTTCAAGCAATTCAATTCCATCACCCAAGTGAACATAAAATCAATGGAGAAGATCAAATTTTAGAGATGCAAATTTTTCACAAAAGTGATAATGAGCAAGTGGCGGTTTTGGCAGTGTTTGTTAAACTTGGAAAAGAAAGTCCTGAATTTGATAAATTAATAGCGTTGTTAGAAAATAATAAAAAAGATGTTTGGAGTGATTTTAATGTGGGGAAGGTTCTTAATAAGAATGACAAAATATTTTTCTACGATGGTTCTTTAACCATGCCACCATGTACGGAAGGCATTAAATGGTTTGTGATGAAAACACCAATTGAGATGTCGCAGATTCAAGTTGATAAGATTATTAGGTTGGCGTTGAAGGGAATGGATAATGTTAGGCCATTGCAGGCGTTTCATCCAGAATTGTATTAATTAAAAAACTAAACGCGCTAATCTACCGCCCCTAACCCCTCCTCATCAAGGAGGAGAACTAAACCGAGCTCGGTGCTTAAGCATCCCCCTCCTTGATAAGGAGGGAATCCTTTTAATCCCCCTCCTTGATAAGGAGGGAATCCTTTTAATCCCCCTCCTTGATAAGGAGGGGTTAGGGGCGGTATATACGCGCACTCGGTATTTTATTATCTAGGATGAAACTTCCCATAAACACTCAACAAACGATTAGCGTCAACCTTAGTATATCTCTGCGTAGTTGATAAACTCTCATGTCCCAAAAGCTCTTGAATCGTTCTTAAGTCGCCACCAGCTTCAAGCAGGTGAGTTGCAAAAGAATGTCGAAAAGCGTGAGGTGTGATGGTTTCTTGTAAATTCAAATTTTGGCGAATATTTTGAATTACTGCGCTGAAGTCTCTTCTGGTGTAAGGCTTGCCTTTTGGAGTTAAAAAAATTGGCTGATCAGAAATAATTTTAAAAGGACAAATTTTTAAATAATCATCAATTTTTTTCTTCACAATTGGCAAAAGTGGAACCAAGCGTTGTTTTTTACCTTTTCCATTAATTATTAAAGTTTGATTATTTTCTAATGAATTTTTAGTAACTGATAAAGCCTCTGAAATACGCAATCCGCAGCCATAAATTAAAGTTAACAAAGCCTTATCTCTTTTGCTTTGCCAAATATCTTTATGACTTTTTTCAATTTCTTGTAAAATTTTTGTAATATCAATTTGATCAACTGCTTTGGGAAGCGATTTGGCTATTTTGGGAGTTTTTACTTTTTCAATTTCTTGATTTGTGAGCAAAGCATTTTCACCACAAAATCTGAAGAAGGATCTAAGGCTGGAAAGAGCTCGTGCATTTGAAGCGTTATTGTGATTGTTTAATCTTGAAGATAACCATCCTCTAAAATCTCTGACAATTAAATTTTCTAAATCATTTTTACTGATAATTTTTTCTTTTACTTTAAAAAGATAATTGAGGAAATAGAAAATATCTATTCTGTAGGAATTTAAAGTGTGGGTGGAATATCTTTTTTCAACTTCTAAAAATCTAAAAAATTTTTCTATTAGAGAAATTGTTGCCAAATCGCATTTTTCGTTAATTGTAATAGCGCCAGACATTCATTAATTTTAAGAAGGGTTTTAAAAATGAAAAATTTTATCAAGATAATTTCAGTAATTTTTATTTTCGCAATAGCTGTTTCGGCTGAAGCTTTGGCGGTTGGAACTGAAAAATGGAATAGTGCAGAAGGTTTAAAAAGGCTTAACCAAAGCCAATTCAACAATGACTTTTATCAACTAGCTAATTATTATCAGCCGCAAATTAATCCGCTTTATTGCTCTGTGGCAACTGGCGTGATGTTGCTGAATGCTATTGAAGGCGAAAAAATTGTAAGTCAAAAAGAAAATGAAGTACAAAAACCAGAAGCTCTTGGTGGAGGTGTGGTTGAGTTTCATTCTTATTCGCAATTAGGTTTTTTAAATGAAAAAACTGATGTTATAAAAAAGCGCGAAATCATTCAAATGAAGGCTGTAAAAGAGATAAAAGATGGTAAAGAAATTTATGATGCTGGAGTTTCTTTGGCAGATTTTTCTAAGATTCTATCAAAGGTTTATGGTCTGAAAGTTAAGGTGAATTATGCTGATAAAAATGATGAAAAATCAGTTAATAAATTTCGCAATGATCTTAAAAAATATTTAACAGAGAATAAAAAATTTATTGTAGTGAATTTTGATGGTAAAATGATTGGTAACAAAACTAGAGGTCACATTTCGCCTGCTGTGGCTTATGATGAGGTTAGTGATTCTGTTTTGGTTTTAGATGCGGCTTTGCATAAAAATTCGTGGTATTGGGTTGGAGTTTGGGAATTGTATAATGCTATGAATAGTAAGGATGGGGATAGGTTTAGAGGGTATTTGGTGGTTGGGAAGTAAAATTCTTAACTCTATATCATGGACTTAAGCTGGACTGGGTCTCCTGACCCAGTCCATATGTTCATTTAAAAGTTATAATATGGAATGAATGTGAGGACGGAGTCGGAAGACCCCGTCCTGCTTAAGCGCTTTTTGCAAACTCAGAATAAAAATATAAAAAATCACAAAAATAACCAAAACAAAAATGTCATCATTAACAGAAAATCTCAATCAACCCCAACAAGACGCAGTTCTTCAAACTGAAGGGCCATTGCTAGTTCTTGCAGGCGCAGGCACCGGAAAAACCAGAGTTCTAACCTCGCGCATCATCCATATTGTAAATTCCTATTTAGCCTCACCATTACAAATTCTCTCTGTAACCTTTACCAACAAGGCAGCAGCGGAAATGAAAAAAAGAGTTGGCGAAATTATCGGTGATCAAGTTCATAATTTATGGATTGGCACATTTCACTCAATTGCAGCAAGAATTCTGCGTCGCCATCCTGAAGTTGTAGGTTTGCGCAATGACTTTACAATCATTGATTCCGACGATCAAACTCGCTTGTTAAAACAAATAATTACTGATTTGGGAATCGATATTAAACAATTTCCCCCTAAAGTTTATTTAAGCATTATTTCTCGTTTAAAAGATAAAGTTGTCACGCCATCAAGACTTGACTCTAAATCGCCAGAAGCAAGTTTACCTAAGTTAAAAGAAGTTTATGAAACTTATCAATATCGTCTTAAAAGCATGAATGCCTGTGACTTTGGTGATTTGCTTTTATATAATTTAGAAGTTTTCGAAAAAGCCCCAGAAGTTTTGGCTTATTATCAAGATAAATTTCGTTACATTTTAGTTGATGAATATCAAGACACCAATAATGGTCAATATCGCTGGCTTTTAACTTTGGCAGCAATTCATAAAAATATTTGCTGTGTGGGAGATGATGATCAATCAATTTATTCTTGGCGCGGCGCAAATATTACCAATATTTTGCGTTTTGAAAAAGATTTCAAAGATGCTCAAGTAATTAGATTAGAACAAAATTATCGCTCAACCAGCAACATTCTAAAAGCTGCCGACTCAGTAATTTCTAAAAATAAAGAGCGACATGGCAAAAAACTTTGGACAGATGAAAAACATGGAGAAAAAGTAAAAGTAATTTCTTTCGCTGATGATAGGATGGAAGCGCAAACAGTTTGTTCGTTAATCAAACAACATTACGCCACTGGAATAAAGTTAAGCAACATTGCGGTTCTTGTGCGTGCTGGCTATCAAACCAGATCTTTTGAAGAATCTTTCATGCAAAATTCTCTTTCTTATCGAGTAATTGGTGGTTTGAAATTTTATGAAAGAATGGAAATTCGTGATGCAATTGCCTATTTACGCGTGGTGGCAAATCCTTCTGATGATTTAGCTTTAAGCAGAATTATCAATGTACCAAAACGCGGTGTTGGTGACAGCACAGTTAGTAATCTTTATCAAAAGTCAAAAATTGATGGAATTTCGCTATTTAAATCTATCAAAAAATCTATTGAAATTGGTGAGCTAAAAGGCAAAGCAAAAGATGCTCTAAAGTCTTTAATTGACTACATTGATAAATGGAATGGCATGTTAGAAACCACCAAGCTTTCTGAATTGGCTGATGTGGTGATGAAAGAATCTGGATATATTAAAATGTGGCAAAGCGAAAATACTTTAGAAGCGCAAGGCAGAATAGAAAATATTCAAGAATTTGTCAGAAGTTTAGAAGAATTTTCATCCTTAGTAGAATTTTTAGAATATGTTTCTTTGGTGGAAGCGCGCGACGATAAATCAGCTAATGACGCCGTAAATATTATGACGGTTCACGCAGCAAAAGGTTTGGAATTTGATCTAGTTTTCGTTCCCGGTTTAGAAGATGGAATCTTTCCAAGCTCAAGATCAGTAGAAGAGAAGGGTGGATTGGAGGAAGAAAGAAGATTGCTTTATGTGGCAATTACCAGAGCTAGAAAAAATCTTTATTTAACTTACGCCAAAAGCCGTTATATTTTTGGCGATTATCAAATGTCTTTACCATCAAGATTCATTCAAGAATTACCAGAATCTGAAATTGATTTTGAAGAAAAATTTTCTGGATCAGGGTTTGGATTTAATACTAGTTTTGATTATTCTAAATCGAATAAATCCAAAATTTCAAATGCTCCAAAATGTCAAGCAAAACAATCTTCAGACTTCTTTATAAATAATGACGATAAGAAATATGCTCAGCAATTTTCTCAAGTTGCCGCTGTTTCAAATTCTACAAAATCAGAAAATTCACCATTAAATAAAAGAGTTTTTCATCAAAAATTTGGTTATGGAAAAGTGATTTCTGTTGATGGAAATAAGTTTGAAATTAGTTTTGAAAAGACGGGGAAGAAGACGGTGATTAAGGATTTTGTAACTTTTGTTTAAAAAACTTTACTTGATATTTAAGCCAATTAAGCATTAACTTAGGGCTTGTGTAAATTATATCCAAAAAATAAAAGTAATAAATGAAAAAAGCATTTTCTCTAATTGAGCTTTCAATAGTTGTTTTGGTTATTGGAATTTTGACTGCTGGCGTCATTCAGGGAAGTATTCTAGTTTCTAATATGAGAATACAAACCGCAAAATCTTTGACTAGAAGTTCTCCAGTTAACAGTATTAAAGATTTATCTTTATGGCTTGAAGCTGCTTCTGTAGATAGTTTTGATTTAACGTTAGATGATGCTTCAAATCCAAGTTCAAATTCAGTTAACAAGTGGTATGATATTTCCCCTTATATGGTTAAAAATCATGCAACTGCTCCCGAAACAAACAACAAACCTACATTAACCAATAATGCTGTTAATGGTCTTCCAGCGCTTTTATTTGATGGGACTGATGATATTCTCAATAATGCAGACTTATTTACTGGATCTGACATTTCAATGTTTGCTGTAGCAACTAACAATGCCATTACTGGCGGCGGGTATAGAAGAATTATTTCTGGATATGATGATGGTTATTATTATTTTGGTCTGAGTAATGGATCTGATCAATTTACAACTTTTTATGGTGATGGTAGTTGGGTAGATTTGAATGCAACCTTTAGTGGTAGTGCCACTATGTATAACATTCCTAAGATTTACAGCTCAGTTCTTAACGGATCTGAAAATGCTGGATATATTAACGGAACTTCTGTAGGAATAAGCACTCAATCGCCGGGGAAAAAACCTTACTTAACTGGTTATTCAGTGGGATCTTTTTCAAGCTCAGCTACCGCGCAACCTTGGAGCGGATATATTATGGAAATAATCTTAATAAATCGTGCGATAACAACTGAAGAAAGAAAATCCATTGAGTCTTATTTGGGACAAAAATGGGGAATTAAAGTTAGTTAGTTCTAAAAATTAACTTCTTTTACTTGACAGCCAAAAAATCATCCTTAACTTACACAATCAATCTCAATCACTTGATGTTACTTGAGAGTTTGTTCGCAAACCCTCTTATCTGTAGTAGTTTTTCTGATCAGCTGATTGCAGCAGAAAAATCTTTTCTTAGAAAATTCAAATTTTAAATTTCATAAAGTTATAAAATAAGTTTTCACTTGGTTAAGATTCATAAGGTTCTAAACAAATTCTCGGCGAAATTTCTTTTTGCCAAATCTCATCAATTTTTATCAATAATATTTTTTATAAATGTCCTCCACTCTTACTCTGCGCTATGGTTCTAATACTGGCAAGTCAAATAATTCTGCAAGTCAAAATGCACAAGATGATCAAGTTTTAACGCAAGAATCATCATCTCAAAATACTCAAACTCCACAAACTAATTCTGAGCCGCCAGCTCGTGGATATATACATACTGGTAACTTAATCAGTAGAGGCAGTCAATCTAGCTCTCAGGGAAGTTCTCAGGCAAGTTCTCAGGCAAGTTCTCAGGCAACAACAGCTCAAGCTGCAGATGATTCTGATGAAGATGCAGACTCTGGTAATGGCAATTCTGGTAATGGATCAAACTATGGTCGTCAAGATGGTTATGGCAGAAAATCTGCTGCAGCAGGTGCTGGAAAGACTCTAGAATTAAAATCATTAAAATTAAAATCAGCAGAAAAGCTTATTGATGTTGCTAAAGAGCATGGTTTAGAAAATATTGGAGATTTCGGTAGACAAGATATTATTTATCATATTCTTAAAAATTTCTCAGATCAAAATCCTGAAAATGTAATTATTGGCGAAGGTGTTTTAGAAGTTTTGCAAGATGGTTTTGGGTTCTTAAGAGCTCCAGAAACCAACTATTTCCCCGGATCTGACGATATTTATGTTTCTCCAAGTCAAATTAAAAGATTCGGTCTTAGAACTGGTGATACAGTTAAAGGACAAATTCGTGCTCCAAAAAAAGGTGAAAGATATTTTGCGCTTCTTAGAGTTAACGAAGTAAATTTGGGCGCACCAGAAAAAATTAGAAATCGTGTTTTATTCGACGATTTAACCCCGCTTTACCCACAAAACAAATTAATGCTTGAAGAAGATAAGCCTCTTAACAACGACATAAGTACAAGAGTTATTGACATGGTTTCTCCCCTTGGAAAAGGTCAAAGAGCTTTGATTGTTGCGCCTCCGCGTACTGGTAAAACTTCTTTGATGCAAAATATTGCTCACGCCATTACCACAAATCACCCAGAAATTATTTTAATTGTTCTATTGATTGACGAAAGACCAGAAGAAGTTACTGATATGATTCGTGGTGTAAAAGGTGAAGTTGTAAGTTCAACTTTTGATGAACCAGCAACTCGTCATGTACAACTTGCAGAAATGGTTATTGAAAAAGCTCGTAGATTAGTTGAAGCCAAGAAAGATGTAGTAATTCTTCTTGATAACCTGACTCGTTTAGCCCGTGCTTATAACACAGTAATTCCTTCATCTGGTAAGGTTTTATCAGGTGGTGTTGATTCTAATGCTTTGCAAAAACCAAAAAGATTTTTTGGTTCAGCAAGAAACATTGAAGAAGGTGGTTCTTTAACAATTATTGCTACGGCACTAGTTGATACTGGTTCAAAAATGGACGAAGTTATTTTTGAAGAATTTAAAGGTACTGGTAACTGCGAAATTATGCTTGATCGCAAAATTTCTGATAAAAGAATTTACCCAGCCATTGATATTACTAGATCAGGAACCAGAAAAGAAGAATTGTTGGTTGATCGGGCAACTCTTTCAAAAGTTTGGATGTTGAGAAGGATTGTTAATCCAATGAACTCTGTTGATGCAATGGAATTCTTGCTTCAAAAAATTGAGCACACTAAAACTAATGAAGAGTTTTTTAAATCAATGAATAGTTAGTTTTCATCCTGTCATGCCCCGCGAAGTGAAGCATCTCTTGAGGTTGAAAGAGATCCTTCACTTCGTTCAGGATGACAAATATACCAAACTAAAAATCTATTGATCGCAGTAGCAAAGTATTTTTGAGGGAAAATTAAAACTTAAAAAAACTTGCTGTATCAATATACCGCTGGTTTTTTTAAGTTTTAATTTTTACCAAAAAG
>Ga0214919_10005007_pt1 | contig 19049 bp, 13 predicted proteins | sample LL1503_MetaG_FD_177994 | JGI IMG/M metagenome (GOLD analysis project Ga0214919, IMG submission 177994) | Freshwater microbial communities from Lake Lanier, Atlanta, Georgia, United States - LL-1503 | ecosystem: Environmental > Aquatic > Freshwater > Lake | place: USA: Georgia | collected...
CGGCACCACCTCCACCACCGGCACCACCACTAACCCCACCACTAGCACCAGCACCACCATTATCACCACCACCATTACCACCATTACCACCATTACCACTAGCAGTATTAGCACCGCCACCACCACCACCAACACCTTCATTACCAGCACCACCATTACCACCAGTAAAAGCACCACCAGCACCACCACCTAAAAAGATAAAACCACCACCACCACCAGCACCACCAGCACCACCACCAGCACCACCACCAGCACCACCACCACCACCACCAACAGCACCACCACCAGAACCACCAGCACCACCAGAATAATCACCACCACCACCACCACCACCAGCAATAACATTTAAAATAAAATTATCTGAGATAACTTGTGTAAAACCACCACCACCGCCATTACCACCAGCACCATCACCACCACCAACAGCACCACTAGCACCACTAGCACCAACACCAATATATATATCTAACGAGTTTATACCAGTATCTAATGTATAAGTAGCATCAACTTGTGCTCCATAACCACCAACAGCAATACCACTACCACCTCTTCCACCTACCGCTGTAATTTTTAATTGGGTCGCACCAGATGGTATAGGTTTCGTAAGTGTAGTAGTTGTAATAGTTTCAATTAAATAGAATGGTGGCGCAGTTGATGTTGGTGTTGTTATTTGGAGGGGTAAACTATAATATTTTTTGGGTGAACACTTTTTGGTAAATCCAGGTTCATTCGTCTGAATTAATTTAGAAAATCCATTACAACTATAATTACTCACTGATAATGATGTGTCAACCGAATTTTTTTTTGTTGAGGAATAAAAACCTTTATTATTTTTATTAACAGACATTATATTATAAAATAACTTAATATAATAATATAATGGAAAATATCATTTATCTCTCTTTAATAGAAATTTTTGGCGACTTTGAATTAAAAAAATATGCTAGAACCAATGTTACTTCGCATTTATATAAAGGTATCTTTGGTTATACTGGTGTCATCTATTTTCTTATTAAATCTTTAAAACAAGGGAATATCATGTATGTCAATGGATTATGGGATGGTATGTCCGGTTTATTAGAATCGATTGCCGCTTATGTTATTTTAGGCGAACGTTTAAATCACTGGTATCAATATTTTGGTATTCTGATGATTTGTTCTGGTATTATTTTACTCCATTGTGGTGGATGTTCAAAATAAAAATAATTATGAAACAACCCTCAACTATATTATTTTCTTTTAGTTTTGTTTTTTTTTAGTTTGTTTTCTTTTGTTTTCTTTTAGTTTGTTTTCTTTTATTTTTTTTTATTGTTTTATTTATTTTTTTATTTTTATTTCTATTTTTCATATTTTTTTTATATGTTCTTTTGTATGTTCTTTTATATATATTTTTAATTCCGCCTGTCATTGAATTGCCATACATATCTTCTAATCCTTGTTCATAATTATTTATATATTCATACAATTCGTCCTTGTCGCCGCCTCGAAATCCACCAATAGTTTCTGATATTTTTTTTTTAGAAGGAAACAAATAACCGACACGTATTCTTGACATGAACTCATATGATCCATTATTGACATAATCCGATAAATCATCTAAGGATAAAAACATTGACAAAAATTTAATTAATATTTCATTACCTGGAGAGAAAAACATAGGCATGTTTGTTTTAATTTTAGGTTTAAAAAAATCAGTAAATTCATATGTCGAAATTTCAGGAACAAATACAAAATCTAATGATTTATATAAATCCATTTTAATTTTTAATGAGTCATAATAGATTGGATTATAATTTGCTTTATTCACTGGATTATAAATAATATTTTTGCCTTCTTGTAATAATTTAATAATGAGAGAAACCATTTTTGCATCATCTATCAAATTATCAACATTTTGTATTTCAATCGTATTTGTATTTTGTGTATCCACAATCAATTTTAAACCTTTAATATTCATTTTTTCTGCTCTTGAAAAATTTATTTCTGAAACTTTATTTATAGTTAAGTCAGGTTCACCTGAATATTTATTTTTACCATACTTATCTTCATAATTTATAATATAAAGTGGTTGTTCATTATTTTTAGGATTTAATGGATCAACTAATTTTTTTTGTATTAATATTTCATTGCCATCATTTAAATAAGTAATTTCTTTCATATAATCAATATAACTTTTAAATGATAACGACATTTCTTTATTTGGAAAGAATATGTATTCATGAAATAATTCAGAGACCGGATTTAATCTTTCTAAAAATGAATAAAATTTAGGTGTTCTATCGTTTGATGCACCAGCATCTTCAGCCGTTTCTTCACTAGTCAAACATTCAGAATGTTCTATAAATATAGTTTCATTCATTTTAATTGTATCATAATCAAATAATTCATCTAATAATCTGTCATTATAATCTAAAGTTAACCATAAATATTCAATAGGTAATTGTATAATTTTCATATTACATAAAAATTTATTGATATTGAATATCAAAGACAAAATTCGGTCATCGGCTTTTCCACTATTATATGATTTTTGTGATTCTTCAATCCATTTTTTTATTAACATTTTAGATTCACGTGTCTGAGCAAAAAACATAGTTCCACCAGAAGTTTCGAATGTATAAGGATCGTATGTGATACTTTCATTCATTTTCCAACTTGCACGTGGATCAATCCACCATCCTCTTGCCATAAAATCAACATCAGGTAAATCAAATATCATGGGATATTTGCGAATATACATATCTCCATCTATATACAGCACCCCTCTATCTTTACATAATTCAAGAGATTTATTAATAAATAAAGGTTTAGCATTAATTGCCATTTGATACCCATTCGGTTGGGCAAATTCACTATACTCTATTGACAAAAAATTGCACTTCATAGTTCTACACGCATTTTCCCATTGGTTTATCATTTCTTCAAATTTAATTGGATTTAAGTATCTTAATTCAATATTCAAAATATCAAAAATATTTGTATTATTATAAATGGGATCACTAAACCCACTTGCTTCATCGTGATTTTTCTTAATTTTTAAATTTGTTTTTATATTATTATTAATATTTTTTTTTAATTCTTTAGTCTCTTTAATTTTCATTTTAATTTTTTCTAATTCGGACGCATCATGTATTTGAATTTTAGTAAATTCATGTTCCAATTCTTTTATTTCATTATTTATTAAATATAATTGTATGATTTCTTTTTCATTTATTAATATAGCATATTTAATAATCAAAAATAAAATAGTTTCAACATATTTTTGATTTTTTACTTCAAAATTCTCTGGAGTTTTATTTATTTTTTTATATTTTTCTAATGTTTCTATTGCCTTTTGATATTTTATTTCTTCACTAAGTCTACTATTTATATTACAAAATTCATATATTGAATCCATATAACTTGTCGCTGATTTTGATATAATTTTAATATAAGAATAATTTTTTTTGTCTTCTTTATAACTTTTAAAAATATTTGTAATAATCGTTGGTATAGAATCTTTATTCTCTATATCTTTTGTAAATGTATGTATATTATTTATAAAATTTTTTTGTGTTTTTCTTATGATATCTTCATAAAAACTTATACATGGCCGAGCAGTATTTTGATTTAAATTGCCTCGTCCCCACCAATATGTAACCACCACAAAATTACTTTTATCATTTACTATTGTAGGGTTTTTATCTGTTTTATTTATTATTTCTAAAAGTGATGACATTATATTATATATATATAATATAATATATAATATATTATATAATATATTATATTATATAATATAATTGTTTTATTTCGTAATCTTGCTTGTAATAAACATGAAACATGAAACATGAAACAAATCTATTATTTTCTTTTAGTTTGTTTTCTTTTATTTATTAATTCACCATTTTTTCTTGATTTTTTAATATGGTTTCTTCTTTTTTTAGTTTGTTTTCTTTTTAATTTATTATTATTCTTTCTTGATTTTTTTTTGTATTTTTTTCCACCTTTGGCGGAGCCCTCTTCTTCTTCATCTGAATCATCAGGCGGTAAAACTTGTACTCGACTCATATAATTATTGATAATTTGAATGATTTGATTTAAAAATTGAGGAGTATGTATATTATCAAAAGTGAATATAACTTCATTGATTTGTGTATTTTCTTTAAAACCAATAATAGTCATGATCTGACGGACAAGAGCGTTTTCTAATATTGGTTTTAATTTTGCTGATGTCAGTTTTAAATTCTTATATTTTTCATTATAAGGATTATTACTTATGTTAGTTAGAATGGTATTAAGCAATTCTAATGTAGAATAATTACTCGTATCAGTCCTTAATAGGTCATCCATAAGAGGGGTTAATGATTCTATTAATCTTCTTGATTGTGTTGCGGCGGCTTCCGCTGCTGCTCTCTTTCTTTCTTCTTCTGCTTCTGCATCTTTTGCTAATTTTTCCATTTTGGCCATTTTTGCCATTTTAGCTAATCTTTCATTTTCTTTTTCTTGATTTAGTGGTGCAACTGACGCCGAAACCTTACTTGCTGTTGCTGGCGTTGGTGCTTTTGCAGGTGCTGGTGTTGCTAATACTTTTGCTGGTGTTGCTAATACTTTTGCTGGTGTTGGTGTTGCTAATACTGGGGCTGGTGTTGGTCTTGTTGCTGGTGCTTTTGCTACTGGTGTTGCTAATACTTTTGCTGGTGTTGGTGTTGGTGCTAATGCTAATGGTGCTAATGGTGTTGGTGCTGTTACTACAGGTGTTGGTGCTGGTCTTGCTGTTGCTGGTGTTGGTGCTGTTACTACAGGTGTTGGTGCTGGTCTTGCTGTTGCTGGTCTTGCTGTTGCTGGTGCTGGTCTTGCTGTTGCTGGTGCTGTTATTTTTGCTGGTGTTGGTGCTGTTACTGGTGCTGGTGCTAGTTTTGCAAGCCGCGCCGACATCATTTGTTCTCGAGTAAGTGGTGTTGATGCTTGTGCTGTCATGTTTGTTGGTGCTGTCATGTTTGTTGGTGATGTCATGTTTGCTGGTAATGTTACTGGTGCTTGTTGAAAAGCATTAAGCCGCGCAGCCCTTAATTGTGCCTGAGTAAGTTGTGGCGGTGCTTGTGCTGCTGCTTGTGCTTGTACTGGTGCTGATGCTTGTACTGGTGCTGCTGCTGGTGATCCTGGTGCTCCTGGTGGGAATAATAAATTTACAATTTCTGTTCTTGCTTGGTCAACATCCCCATCCATTCTATCCACAATATTTCTAATTATATTTTGAAATACAATCGGATCAAACTTTACCTGATCATTAAACTCCTCATTTAATTGAGAAATTGCCGCATCTTTTCTTGTAGCCTCCTCAAATACCGCGTCCTGTTCGGCTCTTAATCTCGCTCGTTCCACGCCTTCTGCTCTATTCGCAGCTGTGCGTGCAGCAATCGCTTCATCTTCAATGCGTTGTCTCTCTGCCTCTTCGCGTCGTGTTTCTTCCATAAGGCGTACAACTTCCGCTTCCTCTCTTGCACGTTGTTGCGCTTCTGCCTCTTGTTGAGAGACTGCCATAAGGCGTGCAACTTCCGCTTCCTCACTTGCACGTTGTCTTGTTTCCTCCTCTTGGCGTGTGGCTGCCATAACACGAGCCATTTCAGTTTCCTCTCTTACACGTTGTCTTGTTTCCTCCTCTTGGCGTGTGGCTGCCATGACGCGTTCATAATCCTCTTCCTCACTTGCACGTTGTCGCGCTTCCGCCTCTTGCTGAGAGACTTCCATCACGCGCGCAAAATCAGCATCCTCGTCCTCGTCCTCGCCCTCTTCACCAACTACGTTGGGTGCCACATTTGGTGCCATGTTAGGTGCCACATTTGGACGAGACATACCCCTTCTCTCTTGAGATCGATAGTCCAATTCATATATACACATTCTTTCATCAGCATTGATCATAGCAGTTGCCGTTTCATTCATTTCTGCTTGCGTGAGTGGACGATTTCTATTCGATCTTCGTCTTGTACAGAATCGACATCCTCCTCGTTGTTTTTTCTTTAATGTTTTTTTTTTAACCATTTATATAATAAATAAATATTATTATATAAAAAAATAATAATAATAATAAAAAATAATATTGCTAAATTACATTTCATATCATTCGATTATTTATTTATTTATTTATTTATTTATTTATTTTGTGCGTTGATATCCTTGTTGTAATAATTGATCTTGAGTAATCACTGGTGTCACCATACGCGTTTGTAATTGATAATTGGTTAAATAATTATTTTTTAAATCACTCGTTTCATACCCAAAAGGTTGCGACTTGTCGACCGAAGACGTAAATACATATGGCGTATTGCTAGAAGATTGATCGGCTGTTCCGTATCGCACAACTCCTTCACAACATTCATTACAGGCGCCTAATTGATTATATTTAATAATTTCATCTGCATTTTCTACTAAATATTTTCGATACTGCCAATTCGATTTAATACCGGCATCTGTCCGTATTTTTTCATTCAGAACAGCACCAGGTTGCCAAGATGCATAATTTCGTCCATCTGCCATAATCGGCGGAAAATCAAAATGTATGTTATTCGATGCGGTATAACATGTTGCCCAACTCATTTTTATTATACAATAAGAATATAATTTATTGTATAATATTTATTTTTGTAATATTTATTTTTGTAATATTTATTTTTGTAATATTTATTTTTGTAATAAATGTAATAATTCTACCTTTTTAAATTTCTTAACTTCATTTTTCGTAGAAAGTCCTTTGGATAAGGCCAAATCTCTTAATTCATCTACTTTCATTTTTTCCAAATCTTCTGCTGATGTTTCTGCTCCTCCTGCTCCTCCTGCTGCTCCTGCTGCTCCTCCTGCTGCTGCTGCTTTTGAAAAATTTGTTACAATTTTTTTAATAAAAAAATTATCATTCGTTAAATCTTCGTCAATAAGAGTTTCAAGTGTATCAATATCTATATTATTATTATTATTATTATTATTATTATTATGTTCTTCTGTTGTATTTGTAATATTTAAATTAGATATTTCTAATAATGTTTCTTCGACAATTTGTACTGACGATACATTATTTTCTACTAAATCCTCATCTTCTTCTTCTTCTTCTTCTTCATCGCTGCTACTTTCACTAGATGCGTCATTTCTTACTAAACCACCTACATCACCTATCAATTCAATAATTTTTACATTCTCTTGCTCATGATAGGGACTGAGTTCTTCTACATGTTTTGTTTTATTTTGATTATTTTGATTTAAATTACCTAGATCAATAACACGAATTGAATTACTATCATCTTGTTTAGTATTATCCTCGTCTCCGCTCTCATCGTGGCTCTCGCTCTCATCGTGGCTCTCGCTCTCATCGTGGCTCTCGCTCTCATCGTCACTTTCATCGTGGCTCTCGCTTTCATCGTCACTCTCTTCATCATCCGATACTTCTATTAATTGTGAAACGGCTAAACGTGCTTCCTCTGACGCTAATTCATTATTATCAACGATGAGTTTTGCATGACTATTGCCGCCATGACCGCCAGCACCTGCATTATTATTCATCGTGCCATTTTTTATTTCATTTTGAACATTCGCAATAAAAGATGAAAGTACTTGATTTTGTTTCATTAAGGCCATTTCAATATTTTTAATTCGGTTTTGACAATAATAAACAACTGCGCCACATACAATTAAGGTTATACCTAAAGATACCGCAATTCCATTTAATTCAATTCCAAGAAGTTTCATTTATTAGAATAATAGAATATATTTTAAATAGTTATTAAACGAATATTATTATTATTAAACGAATATTATTATTATTAAACGATTAAATGATTAGTTCTTTTATAATATGTAGAGTTTCTTCTATAATTTCTGGTGGATAATGTAAATCGCTTAACACTTTAATCCCGCCTTTAATTTCGGAAATACCTTCTTGTAATTTATAAGTATAAATAAAATTTGTATTCGCATTGCTTTGCTTATCATTGCTTTGCTTATCATTGCTTTGCTCATGCTTATCATTGCTCTGCTTATCATTGCGCTGCTTATCATTGCTCTGCTTATCATTGCTCTGCTTATCATCTATCTTAATTTGCATATTGTAATTTTGGATGGTTTCTTTTTCTTTATCTAATCTCTTACATAAATCTAAAAAATGTGTTGTTAAAATAAAGCGTACATTTTTATGTTTATTCAAATACTTTAAGAACGCATACGCACTACCGATCGCTTCATATGGATTTGTGCCAGAATAAAGTTCATCAAATACACAAAAATGCCGTGTTTTCACATCATGTTCCGTAATAGCCGTTAAAATATGTTTACATCTTCGCGCTTCCGATTGAAACAAACTATCTCGCGCCGACGTATCTGGAATATTAATATAACAATGAATAATATCGTAGGGATATAAATGCGCCGAATCATAAAATCCTCCACCCACTTGTTGCGATAAAAGAATATTAAAAATAGTGGTTTTCAGCATTGTGGTTTTTCCTGCCGCATTCGGACCTGTGATCAGCATATGTTTATTTAAAGCATAATTGTTTTTAACAGGTTGTTCATTGACTAATGTAGGAAAATATGCACCTTTAAAGGCCGTTTTCTTTTTATTCAGTTTACACAAGGCGATATTTTTCAAAGAAATATTTTTCTGTAAGCCTTGAATATTACCCATATAGCCATTTAATCCAAATGAATATTCTAATGCCTGCTGATATTTGTCATTTTGATAAAGTTGATAAAAACATTTCATCACATGCCCGATTTGCATTATTTTTTTTAAAGATATTGTGTTTGGCGTAATACTATTAAATTCATTAAACATCTCTTTTAAAGTTTCTTCATAATATTCCATTTCGACCATAAAAGGTTGATATGTGGTTAAATTCATACAAGCGGCACGTAATATTTCAATTCGGTCTAGTGTTTTTTTTAAATAATCTCTCATTGTAAACAATTGATCATGTATTTTTTTCATATTGTGATAAAAGCGAACACACGACATCATGTTCTGATAAATTTGTAATATATAAAACACTAATGAAACCGCAAGATACCCTAATTTATCCCATTCGGCATTGGCGATATTCAATAACTGCCCAATTGGATGATTTTTAAAAATATGTTGTAAAATTTCTATATATTTACTCATTGTCACTGGAATACCTTGTAATTTTAAAATGAAAAAAGGTAGTATTAAAAAAAAGATCGGCAACATTAAAGTTAAAATAGGAGAAGTCATATTATAAAAACTCATTAATTGTAGAAATTGCGCATTATTATTATAGTGTTCTAAATAAGTCCAATCGATATAATGGTATTTTTCTTTAAAACCAGTTTCTTTTTTCATTTCTTCCCAAATATCCGCGACTTTATTATTTATACTTGCATTATCCTTATTATCTGTATCTCCATTATCTGTATGTCCATTATCAGCAAATCGAATTGTTTTTAATAAACGTTGTGTTTCTTTAATGAATGTTTTATCACTCGTATAATATTTATTCCATAAAGGAATCGTTCTTTTAGAAAAAATGTCCGTCGGCATAAATACATATTCATATAACGATTTAGTCGTATCCGTTTCGGCTAATTCTAAATCTGTTAGCATATGTTTTTCTATTTGGCGTTTATTGGCAATAAAAGTAATCGGTAAATTAAATCTACGCAATGGTGTTGATTCTGATTCTTTCTTGTCATTATCATCGTTATCATTATATTCTATTTTGGTCATTAATACCAAAATAGAATATTTATATGATTTCTAAACTTATTGTTTCTTACATGATTTATTTTTTATATATTAAATAAAAAAAAACACATATAGTGCTTTTTTTATTTATTTTTACATTTTTTTATTTATTTTTTATTTATTTTTTATTTATTTTTTTTATTTATTTTTTTTATTTATTTTTTTTATTCATAAACTTACAACTTCGTGCCGATCCCGTAGGTTCCGTTACATTCTATGCCGTCTATTGCTTTGCTTACTATTGCGTTGCTTACTATTGCTTTGCTTACTATTGCGTTGCTTACTATTGCGTTGCTTAATATCTGATACCCAATATCGGATATCGGATAGTTACATTCATCCCTTCCAATATGGATATCCGATTTTTGTTCCATTTTTTCAAACCTTTCTTCGAGGTTCTTAATGGTCTCTTCGAGTTTCTTGATTCGTTTTTCATTATCGTCGCCTTGTCTTGTGGTCGGCCATATGGTCCATGAGTCTTTTTCGTCTTCTAACTCTTGCTCATTATTGTACCCAAACAATTGTTTCACGTGTCTACTTGATGTTCCACGTTGGGTATTCTCATTATATAATCCGCCCACGAGTTGATATACAACATTTTTACAGCGTTCAATCTCTTTGGATTGCTTTTCAAGGATTTTACGTAATTCGGCATTTTCATCACTGATTGTATCCTGGTTTATTTGCTCTTGCTTGCTGATTTGCTCTTGCTTGCTGATTTGCTCTTGCTTTTCAAGGTTTTTACGTAATTTGGCATTTTCAACCTTGATTGCGGCATTTTCATCTTTGGATGCGAAATAAAGAGCGCGCCAGTAAGTATATTCATTCTTCTTCATTTGCTCTTGCTGTTGGGTCATTTGCTCTTGCATTTGTTTTGTCATTTGCTCTTGTTTGCTGATTTGCGCCATTTTATGCTGGTTTCTTTCTTTGTTTGTTTGGGAGTACCTTATCTATTTAGATGTAAAAGTATTTCAATTTTTTGAAATTAAATAATAATAATAAAAATTTAATTTATTATTATTTTAATTTTTATTATTATTATATATTTTTATTATTATATTTACAAGAGCATTTTTACATCATATGTTTCTCCCAATCATGTGTTAATTCCGCAATACTCGTACCATAATATTTCTCAATCTCTTTAATTTTTTTATTATCCCGTTGCGTAATAAAATTAATACCAACGCCTTTTCTTCCCCAGCGACCACTACGTCCAATACGATGTAAATAAGTATGAATACAATTAGGCACATCAAAATTAATCACCGTACTCACTTGCTGAATATCAATACCCCGTGCCGTCACGTTTGAAGAAATGAGTACGCGGAGTCGACCACTCTTGAATTCTTCAAAATGTTGCATTCTCTCTTCTTTTTCCATATTACTATGAAGTTGTCCTACTGGAAACCCATCGATTTTCATTACTTCATATAAATCACAGACCCTTTTCACACTATTACAATAAATAATACATTGACTCATCGAAATTCGACCATAAATGTCTTTTAAGGTTTCATATTTTTGATCATCGTTTTCCATCGCGATATAATATTGATTGATGCCTTCTAAGGTCAATTGTTCTGATTTCACTAATATTTTTACTGGATTTCGCATAAACTTTTCAGTTAAACTATTTAATTCTGGCGGCATCGTAGCACTAAATAACGCCACTTGGATATTGTTTGGCATAAATTGGAATATATTGTAGACTTGTTCTTTAAATCCTGACGACAACATTTCATCTGCTTCATCCATAATTAATAAAGTTAAATCCTTTTTATTTAATTTTCCTCGTTTCAGCATATCGTGTACACGGCCAGGACAACCAATAATAATCTGAGGTGGAGTATTTACTAATTGTTTAATATCGTCTTCCGTAGACGTGCCGCCAATCAGCAGTTGGGTTTTTAATTTACTAAATTGATTACCTAACGCATCGACTACATTTTTTGATTGAATTGATAATTCACGGGTAGGTGAGAGTATAATGACTTGCGGTGTTGATTTATCGGCATCGATAAGTTGTAATGCGCCAATCGCAAAACATGCCGTTTTGCCTGTCCCTGATTGGGCTTGAGCAATAATATCCTTTTTTTCAAAGAGCGGTTTAATGGCCTTTTTTTGAATTGGACTCGGTTTTTCAAATCCATAATTATAAATACCCCGCAAAAGAGACATTTTGGCATCTAAATCCTCCCAGGATTCTATATCATTATTATTATTATTACTTGTTGGTTCATTACTTGTTGGTTCATTACTTGTTGGTTCATTACTTGTTGGTTCATTACTTGTTGGTTCATCTATAGTCGACTGCATAATATTAATATATTATGACTCATTATATTTAAGTATATTATCAAATTATATAATTTAAAAATTGATATAAATAATATGACTATATATACTATAACATTAAGTTAAGTTAAGATGTCGAAAGGTTCTAGTCTATCGATTTCAACTGCGCCTACTATACGCCACCCTACATTAATTCAATATCCTTTAAGAGCATTTCATCAAATTATGCAAGATGGATTTAGTTATCAATTAAGTGAGGAGGTAATACGTACAATTAAATCTATTGCAGAACAAGTAGGAGCGCCAGAATATATTAAAACTCCTCAATTTGAAAAACGGCCAATAAAAGTGTCATACAATAGTGGCGGTGCATACAATAGTGGCGGTGCATACAATAGTGGCGGTGCATACAATAGTGGCGGTGCATACAATATTAGTGGCGGTGCATACAATAATAATAATAATAATAACGATGCCCATCATAATTATAAAAGAAATTACAAAGACAACAACAATCGAACCCAAGAAATAACTGACGAAGATTGGGAATCTATCCGTAAATTTCAAGCAACGATTATTGCGAAAAAAGAAGGCGTTGATGCCGCCATCGATAAAATCCGCAAACATTTAAATAAAATAACGACAACGACCTATGATAATTTAAAAACTCAAATTATCGAAGAAATTCGAAAAATTACTAAAGAAACCGATATTATTCATAGTGAAGAAATAATGACAGAATTAAATAAAATCGGGGAGTCTTTGTTTAATATTGCTAGCGGAAATAGTTTCTATTCGGAATTGTATGCGCGATTATATAATGATCTAATGACAGAATTTAATGATACTACTCCCAATTTCATGGAAATCATTTTCAAGAATAATTTTAAAATCTTTCGTCAATTGTTTGAAAAGATTGAATGCGGTGATCCGAATAAAGATTATGATGCTTTCTGTAATATTAATAAAATAAATGAAAAACGTCGTGCTATTTCTTTGTTTTATATTAATTTAATGAAATTAAAAGTGATTGCGACCCAAGATATTATAGATATTATTCAAGATTTACAAAAGTATATGCTATCTATTATTGATAATGTTGATACTAAAAATATTATGGATGAATTGTCGGAAATCATCTTTATTTTAATTACCCAGGGTTATACCCACCTAAAAAAGACGGCAGAAGATGAACTCGACACCTTAATGTCCTTTGTTACTCGAATGTCGCAAATGAAACCAGGAAAGACCAATAGTTTAACCAATAAATCGGTGTTTAAACATATGGATTTAATAGATTTTGTTATGAAATTATAAATGCGTGGAAATTATAAATGCGTGGAAATTGTTATAAAATTGTAAATGCGTGGAAATTGTTATAAAATTGTTATGAAACAAAATAATAATAATAATGTTTTAATTGTTTAATTTTTCTTTTAATTCAGTATGTTCTTTTTGTAATTTTTTATACGCAATATGCAGTCGCGTATAAAGTTTAAATAATGCGATGACTAATATTGTGCCAATGATTATCCCTAATACGCGAATAAAAGGCGTTCTGTTGGTTTTATAATTGGATTCAATATACCTTTCTAAATAGACTGCAATAATAATAGAAGTGATACCCGTAATACTTGCCCGAATTAATGCTAGCATATCAGCCTCTAATTTTATATCTTTTTTCAATTCATCTTTCGTGACTTTTTCAATAATAAGAAAATTTAAAGATTCTACTATGCCGAAAATAATTGAGGCAAAAATACTAATATAAACAATCGAATCCATCTCTATTATATAATATAATATTTTTTTATCATATAATATTTTTTTATCATATAATATTTTTTTATCATATTATATAATTCATAATTTCAGCGTTTTACACCTTCGCACTTTTTAATTGCGTGGTAACGTTTACCTTTGCTACCGATAAAAGCCGACAAAGTCGTGTGCTACCGATAAAAGCCGACAAAGTCGGCGATTTAATTGTGCAAAGTTTTATAAATTATTTTTTTTGTTACAGCCACTACAATAATTCTTGTGACATTTTGAACAAAAGGCGAGGATAAGACGAAATAGCGTATGATATAATTTGCATATTTATTCATTGTTATTGTTAATATTATTATTATATTATATTATTATTATATTATTATCTATGATAAAAATATAAATATTAATTCATTTAATATTTATATATATATAAATATGGTTCAATCTCTCTTAAATCCTTCTATAAATTATCCTGAAAGTAAGCAATTAGAAAAAAACGATACGGAAAATGAATCTTCCATTTACGATTTAGAACTATTTGAAATATTAGTCACCATTGCCGTCGGTCAACCGAAATACACTTATGTAGGAAAAAATGTAGTTCATTATCCAATTTATTTAATGAATAATAATGAAGTGGAATTACAAATTGGCGTCTATGAAGTCGAAAAAGAAAAAGTTCCGTTATTGATGGATGCTGATGGCGATATTAATATTGCATTATTAAACGCGCCTTTACTTTATGCGTTTGTGGATAAACCTTTAATCCAATCAATTTATGTACCAACTGCTACGTTTGCTAATGCTGATGACAAGGCTGATGTTGAAATCCTTAAATTAGAAAAAATGCCGCTGAATGAACAAACGGCAGCCGATGCTGCTGCTGAACGAGCGAATTATAATGAAAAAGATAAATCGTTGAGTTGGATTCAACACTATATGCAAAATAAATATTATGGGATTGTGGAGAATGAAAAGAACGGCGATTGTCTTTTTGCGGTCATTCGTGATGGATTGAAAACTATTGGCCGCGATATTTCCGTCGCCGAAATGCGGAAAATGATCGCCGCGGAAGTCACCACCGACATGTTACAGATTTATACGACTTTATACGAAAATGCTAAAATAGAAGAAATGGAATTAAGCGCAGAACTTAAAACTTTAGCCGCACGGCATAAAGAATTAAAAGAACAAATTAAAAGTACAAAAGAGCGGACTGCGCAAGCCACGATTGTTCTGCATGCCGAAGAAGTCGAACAAAAACATAAAGAAATCAAACGTGCACGCGAAACGACGAAAGAAATGGTGACAGAATTTGCGTTTATGAAAGGCGTGACGGATATCGCGAAATTAAAAGCGAAAATTCAGACGTGTGTTTTTTGGGGTAATACATGGGCTATTTCAACTTTAGAACGACTTTTAAATATTAAATTAATTATTCTATCAGAAGAATTTTATAATTTAAATGATATTGCGCATGTCTTACAATGCGGACAATTAAATGACGAAATTTTAGAAAAGAATGGTAATTTTACGCCGTCGCATTATATTTTGGCGAATCATCAAGGCCACCATTACCAATTAATTACTTATAAAGCCTATGGCGCTTTCACCTTTCGCGAATTGCCGTATGATATTAAAAAACTGATTGTCGAGAAATGTTTAGAACGATTAGCGGGTCCTTATTATATTATTCCCGATTTTCGTGCTTTATACGACCAATTAAAAATGCCTGCGGCAGTGGCCTTAGCAAACCCTATTAGTATAGCACCAGCAGCACAAGCACAAGCACAAGCACAAGCACAAGCACAAGCACAAGCAGCACAAGCAATAGCATTAGAAGAACCTCTCCAAAGCGATTTATATACTAAAGGCACCATTTTCCAATTTTATGAGCATTCTACAGATAAACCAGCACCAGGCATGGGCGCCGGCGAAACTTTAGGTCCTGAAGGCGTGAAAGCCTATGACGAATTGAAAAAACATATTGGGTGGCGAAAAATGTTAGCGGATAGTTGGTCAGCGTCAGCGTCGTCGTCAGCTGCGCCATTTACTTTAGATGGTCATACATGGTTAAGTGTCGAACATTATTATCAAGGTTCGAAATTTAAAAGGACTAATCCATCTTATTATTTACAATTTTCATTAGATTCAAAAACAGAATTAGCGAAAAATGCTGATATGGCGAAAGGTGCGGGCGGTAAATCTGGAAAATATCAAGGGAAACTCTTACGTCCTGCGTCCATACAAATCGATCCAGATTTTTTTTCAGGACTACGACATAAAACTGAATTAAAAAACGCTATCATGGCAAAATTTTCACAAAATGCAGATTTGAAACAAGTATTATTAGCGACAAAAACTGCTAAATTGTCACAATATGTGCGTGGAAGTCCACCGAAAGTAAGTGAGACGTTAATGGAAGTTAGAAAAGCGTTGTTTTAATTAATTATTTATTCATATTAAAAAAAAAATAATTCTCTTATTTTTTTTTTAATATATATCTACATCTATGTAAAAAATGTATTTTTATTTTTATATTTTATATTATTATTTACTACAAAAATTATATTAATAAGACTATGGAGGACATGTATTAAGAGTTATTATACCACCAGATACATCTATTATATTACCAGATCCGCATGTGAATGGATCACCATTATAAATTGTACCATTGTTCGTAAATGTAGACACCGCCTCCTGCTCAAGTGTTCCGCCTTCATAGACGTATATTATTCCGCTGCTATCGTTAAGAAAAATACCTGAAGATGTACTATATGCTTTAGTACCTGACTTAAATACTTTCATCGTGCCCTTATTATTGATTTTGCTGTTAGAACCAGTCGTGTAAAATTGTCCGCCACTTTTAATATTGATTGTTTTGCCATTATTGTTTATAATCTCGCCTTTACCTTGAGCAACAAAATTTCCGCCAGATATATCAATTATGTTATCATTCGTAATTGTACTTCCAGAACCATCCGTAATAAAATTTCCGCCAGTTTGCGTGATGCTGCCGCTGATATCGTTAAGAATTGTCCCTGTCAATATAGCGCGAAAAGATCCGGCAGTATTTATGATGCCCTTATTCGTGATTTTGCTGTTAGCATTTTGGATGTTAAATTGTCCGCCACTTTTAATATTAATTGTTTTGCCATTATTGTTAATAATCTCGCCTCCACTTGTAGCATAAAAAAATCCGCCAGATATATCAATTATGTTATTGTTCGTGATTGTACTTCCAGAACCATTCGTGTAAAAAATTCCGCCAGTTTGCGTGATGCTGCCGCTGATATCGTTAATAATTTTCCCTGTCGATTCAGCGAAAAAAGATCCGTCAGTATTTATGCTGCCATTATTCGTGATTTTGCTGTTAGCATTTTGGACGAAAAATTCTCCGTCACTTTTAACATTGATTGTTTTTCCCAAATTGTTTATAATCTCGCCTCCACTTACAGCATAAAAATATCCGCCAGATATATCAATTATGTTATCATTCGTGATTGTACTTCCAGAACCATCCACGCGAAAAGTTCCGCCAGTTTGCGTGATGCTGCCGCTGATATCGTTAAGAATTTTCCCTGTATTTAAAGCGCGAAAAAATCCCGCAGTATTTATGCTGCCCTTATTCGTGATTTTGCTGTTAAGACCATTCGTGATAAATTCTCCGCCACTTTTAACATTGATTGTTTTTCCCAAATTGTTTATAATCTCGCCTCCAGTTGAAGCATAAAAATTTCCGCCACATATATCAATTATGTTATTATTCGTGATTGTACTTCCAGAACCATCCGTGTAAAATTCTCCGCCAGTTTGTGTTGTGATCGTGCCGCTAATATCGTTAAGAATTGACCCGGTCAATTCAGCGCGAAAAGTTCCGGCATTATTTATGCTGCCATTATTCGTGATTTTGCTACCAGAATTACCAGAACCATCCACGACAAATTCTCCGCTACTTTTAATATTGATTGTTTTGCCATTATTGTTTATAATCTCGCCTCCAGTTGTAGCACGAAAACTTCCGCCAGATATATCAATTATGTTATTATTCGTCATTGTACTACCAGAACTATCCACGCGAAAAGATCCGCTAGTTTGCGTGATGCTGCCGCTGATATCGTTAAGAATTGTCCCTGTATTTAAAGCGCGAAAAAATCCCGCAGTATTTATGATGCCCTTATTCGTGATTTTGCTACCAGAATTACCAGAACCATTCGTGATAAATTCTCCGCCACTTTTAATATTAATTGTTTTTCCCAAATTGTTTATAATCTCGCCTCCAGTTATAGCATAAAAATATCCGCCAGATATATCGATCATGTTATTGTTCGTGATTGTACTTCCAGAACCATCCGTGTAAAATTCTCCGCCAGTTTGCGTGATGCTGCCGCTGCTATCGTTAATAATTTTCCCTGTAGATCGAGCGATAAAATATCCCGCAGTATTTATGCTGCCCTTATTCGTGATTTTGCTGTTAGAACCATCCGCGATAAATTGTCCGCCATTTCTAAGAGTGATTGTTTTGCCCAAATTGTTTATAATCTCGCCTTCATTTTGAGCATAAAAAGTTCCGCCAGATATATCAATTATGTTATTATTCGTTATTTTACTTCCAGAACCATCCGTGTAAAAATCTCCGCCAGTTTGTGTTATGCTGCCGCTGATATCGTTAAGAATTGTCCCTGTCAATTCAGCGTAAAAATATCCAGCAGTATTTATGCTGCCCTTATTCGTGATTTTGCTGTTAGCATCTTGCACGCGAAATTCTGCGCCACTTTTAATATTGATTGTTTTGCCAAAATTGTTTATAATCTCGCCTCCACTTGAAGCATAAAATTGTCCGCCATATATATCAATTATGTTATTATTCGTGATTGTACTTCCAGAACCATTCGTGTAAAAAATTCCGCCAGTTTGCGTGATGATCGTGCCGCTGCTGGTGTTAATAATTTTCCCTGTATTTAAAGAGCGAAAAGATCCAGCATTATTTATGCTGCCATTATTCGTGATTTTGCTGTTAGTACCATCCGCGACAAAAGTTCCGCCAATTAGAATAATGATCGTATTGACACTATTATTAATAATCTCGCCTCCAGTTGAAGCATAAAAAAATCCGCCATTTTGAATTTCGACACTGCCGTTGATAGTTAATATTTTTCCACTTGGGACGATAAGCGTTTGTCCATATGTAATAGTTAATTTCTTACATTTATCAATTGTAGTATTTGCCGTAAGTGTATAAGTTGAT
>Ga0214919_10005009_pt1 | contig 19046 bp, 23 predicted proteins | sample LL1503_MetaG_FD_177994 | JGI IMG/M metagenome (GOLD analysis project Ga0214919, IMG submission 177994) | Freshwater microbial communities from Lake Lanier, Atlanta, Georgia, United States - LL-1503 | ecosystem: Environmental > Aquatic > Freshwater > Lake | place: USA: Georgia | collected...
TTTCATAATCAAGATCGTGCGAATCTAGAAATTCTTCAATAACTGCGCGAGGGTCGAGTGCTGCCATTTTTATTGGCCAGAGATCGAGCGCTTATCGCGTATCTGCGAAAGCACTTGATCGTAAATATCGAGTGTTCCACGTGCAGTTGCATCCCAACCAAAGTGTGAAGCATGTTCAACTGCTCCCATTGAAAGCAATACTCGGCGCTGTGGCTCTTGCAATAAACGAGCTAATACAGAAGACCAAGCGCGCGGATCGTGTCCATCGACGAGAACTCCTGATATTCCATCGGCAACAGCTGTGCGCAGACCACCAACTGCTGTTGCAACAACTGGTGTGCCACATGCTTGTGCTTCAAGTGCAACCAAACCAAAACTCTCTGAATAACTTGGCACACATACTAAATCTGCTGCGCGATACCACTGAGGTAGTTCTTCGCGCGCAACAGGTGGTGAGAATGAAACGACATCGGAGATTCCAAGCCAAGAAACTAATTCTTTCATTCGCTCTACTTCACTTGTATTGGCTCCTGATGCTCCACCAATGATAAAAACTTTCAACTTGGCGCGCAGATGTGGCGTGTGCGAAACCATTTCTGCAGTTGCACGAATAAGTAATTCAGGGCCTTTATGTGGCTGAATTCGGCCAACAAATGTGAGGACTAGTGCATCAGGTGCAATGGATAATTCTTTCCGAGCCTCTACTTTTCCACCATTGACTTTGAAGTTATAGAGATCAACACCTGGTGTTACAACATGGACAGTATCTGGACATGCCTCATATAGAGAGACAAGGCTGGCAGCTTCTGCATCAGTATTAGCGGTGAGCGCGTGAGCAACTGCTGCAATTTGTGTTTCACCTTGTACTCGAATCATTGGCTCTGGTGTTTCACCTTCAGCCAAATTCAAATTCTTTACACGAGCCATTGTGTGCATTGTGTGAACAAGTGGAATACCAAGTTCTTTTGCAACTGGCATCGCTACTTTTCCAGATAGCCAATAATGCGAATGAATAACGTCGTATTTGCGTTCACCACTGAGTGCTCTTTTGAAATCTTCACTGAGTTCTTTGAAGTGCGCAGGAATTTCTTCCTTAGTTAGGTGCATTCCTTTTTGTGGGCCAAAGTGATGAACCATCACACCGGGTGAGAGTTGAACAATCTCAGGCAAATCTGCGTGATCACGACGAGTAAAAATATCTACTTCAACACCCATGGCAGCCATTCGCTTTGCACTTTCGGCCACATAAATGTTCATTCCACCAGCATCACCAATACCCGGTTGTTCAAGCGGGCAAGTGTGCACCATCAACATTGCGATGCGGGGACTCATTGGATAAGGGTAACTCGGGAAAGAGCCTTTGTAATCCTAGAAAGCAGCGCTGAACTCACCCAACACTTCGCCGCCACCTAGTACTTCCATTACTTCACCGCTTAGTTCAATTCCAAAGCGAGCAAGTGCACCAACCATAATTGGGCCATCTGCACGCTGTGAACCGTCGAGAACCTTCCATGCAATAGTTCGACCATCTGGCAGAGAAGCGACCATAACTGCCTCTGCTCCACCTTTGATAAATAGTCCTGGAACTTTCTTCATCACACGAGTATCAAATGAACCTTCATAAAGAATCATTCGTGGATTTGCAATGCAAGCATCAACAATTTTCTTATGGACAGGATCTCCAGAAATTCGCATCGTGCGTGCTGCGCGAGCCATTCCTAAAGTGCTCATTGCAAATAGTGGCGCACCGCAACCATCTGTACTCGTCAATTCAATCTTTTCTTCAGTAAGAATTTCGATCTCTTTCTTGATTGCAATTTGCAATGGATGATCTGCACTCTTATAAGTTTTTAGATCCCAACCATTTGCAACGCAGGTAGCGAGCATTGCTGAGTGTTTTCCACTGCAATTTGCTGCAAGGGATGTTGGTGGCTTATCCCCCCATGCTTTTCGCGCAATATCTGAGATTGGTCTATCTGGTGTATTCATGAGTGCATCAGCACCTAAACCAACACTTGCTAAATTTTCGAGTGCCACCTCTTGGTGTTCGTCAGTGCCGCCATGGCTTGCACATGCAAGAGCTAAGTTGCGGCCTTCAAAATTCAATCCGTTTCGCACCATTGCAACTGCTTGCATAGATTTTATTGAGGATCGAGGAAACATTTGTGCGCGAGGTTGACCTAATTCGAGCAAAATAGTTCCATCTGCATTGAGTAGGACTAGGTGGCCAAAGTGTTGAGATTCCACCATTCCGCTACGCGTCATGACGGCTAAAAGTTGGCCAGAATTTACCTTGAGAGTATTCACTTTTGTATTTCCACCCTCTAATCTCGCCCTATGAAATTAACGCCTTCGAAGAAAACTACGTGCCTCATCCTCTCATCTTTCATAGCGCTTTCACTTATCTCCACGCCGACAAGTGCTAACGCGGCAGCACCAAAAGCTGGAACAAAGTGCACGATGTCAGGTCAGCAAGTAACTTCTAACAATTTAACCTTTACATGTACAAAATCTGGAAAGAATTTAGTTTGGTCAAAAGGTGTAAAAAATAATAATTCAAAACCAGCGCCATCTTCCGGTGGCGGATCCTCTGTAATTGAAGGTGTTCTATGTGATCCTGCCAAAGCAATGACAGGAAAAACCAGTGCAGGTGTAACTCTTACATGTACTCAGGGACAAGATGGAAAATCTTCATGGCGTCCAGCAAATCAGGGTGGCGGTAATGGAGCAGGGCAAGGAAAAGGTGATGGGCAGAGTCAGGGTTCGGGAACTTCTGGCAATCAATTAGGTTCATCATGTTCCAAAGAGGGTGAACTTGGATGGAACGGAATGCTTGTCGCGATATGTAAAAGCGGAAAAATTAGATACGCAATTAGTTCTGACTTTCCAAAAACACCTAGTAGTGGATATACAAGTAGGCCTACCTGGTATCCAACACTGGCTCAAATAATGAGTGGTGGAAATTCTGCAGAACCAAAATGCTCACCGAATTCAATCAAATTCACTAAACCAGTTGTACCACTGGATAAAATGGCACCATCAATTCCTTATGGCTTGATGGTAGGTGGACACGTAACACCAATTGACCACGCCTACTTGGGTATATCTTCACTTTCAAAAGCACAGTCCGAACGTACTGATGCAGATTGGGTTGCAGTTACTGCACCTGCTGATGGAACTATTCTTCAACTGTCTAGCCTAGGAAATGCAAATACAAGTCGTGTTGTAATAGATCACGGTTGCAATCTTTATAGCGTTTATATGGTCCTAAATAAGCCAAGTGGTGTTCTTGCTAAATACGTTGACGAACTAGCATCAAAAGGGTTCATCAACCTAAATATAAAGGTCAAAGCTGGTGATGAGTTTGGTCGTCAACGTGACAACATGTTGGATTTCAACGTCTTTGATGGAACTCAGTGGCTTTCAGGCTTTGCGAATCCTGCTGCCTATTTGACGCAAGATACTTGGAAGCCTTACACAGCAGATTTTTTGCCATTTTTCACCGATGATCTTCGCAGTGGTATTGAAAAGTGGATGCAAAAAACTTCATCGCCTCGAGTTGGAAAATTGGATCACGATGTGATTGGTGCGGCAGCCGGTAACTGGTTCCTTGATGGAACATTTGGTTACGGAGGCAATCAAAATTCATTGTATGAAAAGGCAACTTCACCGATAGGTGGCGGGCAAGTTGAAGGAAAGAATGATTATTCGTGGAGTCATTTAGCAATTGCACCTCATGAAGTTGATACTTCTCAATGGATTTTCTCAACCGGTTGGTGGAGTGATCCAAAAGGAGATGCAACTCAGGCCCTCATGGTGATTAGTTCTGGTCAACCAACTCCAGATAAGTTGACCGCTTCTTCTGGTGCGGTGACATACCAACTTGCTCAAACTTCTTATCAAGAACCAGCGGGCGCACCTGCTCGCGCAGCTGGATCTATGGCGCCATGGGCAGTTGGTTACAAAGTTATTTCTGGTTCAAATAAGGGAAGTGTTACTTTGCAAGTAAATGCAGATGGGTCACTTAGTGTTGAACTTGGTTCCGGTGGAAAGCGTACGTATCGTCGATAACTAATCCGTTTGGCGCTCTAAGCTCGACCAGATATGTGCTTGCAACTCTTGTCCCTCTGCTGCCATGTCGTATGCAAAGAAGAGTTCGCCAGCAACAAGTCCGTATAAGCGAACACCTGCTGTAACAATTTTCGCTGTTGGCGCTGAATAACCTTGATCCATTACTAATTGAATTTTTGGACCATCGAATTGTCCAACCCAGCCTTCAGTAATTCCTGTGTTATGTGAAAAATTTACTTCTAAAACATTATTTGGCTTTGCGCGCCAGAATCCAACTTCGGATGCACCGGGACGCACAACTTCACCTTCTGCATCGAGAATCCATGAACGCGAAAAGTAATTCAGGAATGGTCGGCCATCGTGATTGAAAACAACTTCCTGTGCGAATTCAAAAGCAGGAACATTGGGATATTCACCGCGACCCTTTCCCCGCCATGTTCCAACTAGCCATGCCAGTGGATTGAGATCTGGATGTAAACCTTCTGGAATTGTAAAAACCACTTAGAGTCTGCCCCTCTTGTAATCACGCGATGATCGCGCCTGACTTTGACGTCCTTTGAATGCATAAATAATGAGTGCAACACCCAACACAATGGCAACGAGGCCAAGGATTATTGAGGTGAAGAGCTCCATGCCTGCAAGCCTACGCCATAGAGAATTGCCTTAGAGTTATGCCATGTCGCGCAGCACTAACTTAGTTATCAAATTAGCCAGTGGGGTTGAAGCCCCTGAACGATTAGCGCAAGCATTTACAGTTGCAACAACAGCGCTGGCATCTGGAATTACCGTTTCATTCTGGCTAACTGGTGAGGCTTCATGGCTTGCGCTACCTGGTCGCGCACAAGAATTTCACTTAGAGCACGCACCATCTATTGCTGATTCAATTGCAACGATTCTTGCTGCTGGAACTCTGACTTTATGCACGCAATGCGCTGTCCGACGCGATATCAAAGAAGGCGATCTCATTGCTGGAATACGAATTGCTGGTGCTGCTACATATGTTGAAGAGATCACAGCCGATGCTACACAGGCGCTTATTTACTAAATCTTTTTTACAGCCCACATAATTGCAAGACCAGCGATAAGAACTACAAATACTTGAGATAGAAACTTCATTGCGCTGCCACAATCACTTGTTGTGATGCAGGAACACCTGCAACTGTGAGCGTCGCATCAACGGGTGTTGTGCGCTTGATTACTGCGAGCGCAATGGTTCCTAGTTCGTGATGGCGTGCGACCGTTCCAAGGAAACCAACTCTTATTCCATCATTTTCAACATCACTACTTACGGCAGGAAATGCCACATCGCTGCCGTCAAGGTGCAACATCACTAAGCGACGTGGTGGATTTCCAAGATTGAATACTTTTGCAACTGTTTCTTGTCCGCGGTAACAACCCTTATTCATATGAACTGCGCCGTTGAGCACGCCAAGTTCATTTGGTATTGATTTAGCATCAGTATCAAAGCCAATGCGTGGTCGCCCTGCTGCAACACGAATTGCATCCAGAGCCCATGTTCCAACTTGTGTCGCTGTTGTATTGAAAAGTGCTTTCATCTCTTCTAATTCAGCGCGTGGAACAAGTGCGTATGGCCCACCAATGGAATCCGCAACACCAGGTGCGCGCAGTACTGAATATTCCGGCGACGCATCGCGAACATCAACGCGCAACATAAATTTCATTTTTATTAGATATTCAATAAGTGTGGCGCTATATCCAGGATCGATTACTAACCATGTTGTTTCGCCATCATCAACTAAATTGAATTGATATTCCACATGTCCGCGTGGATCTAAAATCATTGCATCAATCCATTGGCCAACAGGTAATTCGATCAAATATTGTGTTGTGAGATCGTGCAACCATTTCAAACGATCAACGCCACTTACTGCAACAATTTCAGTGTGTGAAAGATCGGCCCAACCAGTTCCAGCTTCGAGTGCGCGTTGTTCTTTTACTGGCTCACCGAAATGCCAAATAGCACCCTTATCTGGGCCATCTTCTACAAGGACTGCACTCACAAAAGGAGAATCTACTCCACGTAAGGCTTTAGAGCTTCTCTGCGCATGTTGCACACGTGCCATAGATGGCAAAGTGTGAAACATCGGTCTTGAAACCATAATCATCGGCCAATGTGTTCACAAAATTAGCTGCTGCATCAATGGGTGCATCCCCGACGGAACCACATACACCGCATACAAGGTGCAGGTGCGTTAGTTCTTCGGCTGCGTGATAGGTGGCACCACCATGGCCCAAGTGAGTGTGTAGTACGAGGCCAACGTTTTCTAAAGTTTCAAGATTGCGATACACAGTTGAAAGATTAATTCCAGGATGTGTCAGGCGAACTTTCTCGGCGACTTCTTCGGGAGTTGCATGTCCGAGTTCGCGTACTGCAGCAAGAACTAATTCGCGCTGCGGAGTAAGACGTAAACCCTTGTCGCGTAATTCGTGTTTATCAGCCATGTGAGTACTTTACTTATGAAAGTTCAATGACAAGGTCAAGTGGTACACCTTTTGTAGCGACTACCTGTATTTCTTTGCGCGCACCTGGTGCAAGAACTACAAGAGTCCATGCACCAGGAGCGGCGAAGAAGCGGAACTGACCCTCCTGATTGGTCGGAACCTCTGCGGTGAATTCACCAGTTGAATCCAACAAACGCACGTGAGCATTCGTAATGGCACTTCCATTTGGAACACCATCATTCGTACTTGTTGAAAGTACGGCCCCCTGAATCACACTTTGCGTTGTGATGTCGATGCCATCTAGAGATGGACCACCTGGTGTTGCACCGCACGTACGCATTATGCGCCTAGCGCAACTGGAACGCCGACTAATGAACCGTATTCAGTCCATGAACCGTCGTAGTTTTTTACATTGTTTACACCGAGTAATTCGTGAAGTACAAACCACGAGAACGCACTGCGTTCACCAATTCGGCAATACGCAATTGTGTCTTTAGCAAGATCAACACCGGCTCCTTGGTAGAGCGCAGTAAGTTCTGCTTCAGATTTGAAAGTTCCATCTTCGTTAGCAGCCTTGGACCACGGAATATTTTTCGCAGTTGGAATATGTCCCTTGATCTGTCCGCCCTCTTGTGGAAGGTGAGCAGGTGCTGCAAGTTCGCCACTAAATTCTTGAGGCGAGCGAACATCAACAATGTTTACTTTTCCAATTGCTGCGATTACTTCATCGCGGAATGCCCGAATTGAATTATCGCGCTCCTTAGCAACGTAGCGAGTCGCAGTACGTGTTGGAACCTCTGTAACGAATGGACGTGCATCTAGTTCCCAGCGCTTGCGTCCGCCATCGAGCAAACGAACATCTGCATGGCCGTAGACCTTGAAATACCAGAATGCGTAGGTTGCAAACCAGTTGTTATTTCCACCGTACAAAATCACTGTAGTGTCATTTGAAATACCACTCTTTGAAAGTAGTGCTTCAAACTTTTCCTTTGAGATTAGGTCGCGGATTAGTCCATCTTGTAGATCATTGCGCCAGTGGAAAGTGATTGCACCTTCGATATGGCCCTGGTCGTACAAAGTGGTGTCTTCATCAACTTCGACAAGAACAACGCTTGGATTTTTTAGGTTTTGCGCAACCCAATCAGCGGTTACTAATGATGTTTCGCGTGACATGTATTAAGCCTTTCGTAGACGAGTAAGTAGTAGATACATTTCGCACCCTAAGCAAAAGTTGAATGCAGCATTTAGAAATGCAGCAGCTAATGCAAAGCCAGTTGCGATTGTGAAGATTGCTGGAACGCCAGCGAAGGAACCCGCAACTCCCACCACTGCAAATATCAAGCCAACACTCTGTGCAAATTGCGGTGGTCGCACATCTTCAGTCTTTACCTCGCCCTTGATGCGAGGTTTGATGAATGTACGAAAGATAAATGCATATGGTGTGAACTGGGGACCGCGGAAGGCGCCGATTGCAAAGACAATTCCTTGCGCGATAAGGATCCACGTCTGACCACTGATAAGCGCCGTTGCTAAAACAAGTGTTGTGAGTACTGCTGAGAAACGAGGACCACGAGCATCAATTACAGTTGATGAAGTTGTCTTCTTAGTTTGTACTTGTGTCATTTGAAGTTCCTTTGTTAGTCGAATTGTGTAAATGAAAAGTTAGAAAATGAAAACTTTTACAATTACATTCGACACAACGAGCAGGCAAGACGGCCGAAATCTAATACTCGGCGCTTGGTGAACTCGTTGCGGAACATGTAGCAAATAATAAAGTAGATGAAGATGGAAGACTAATTGCGAAGGATTCGCATGTATTACACAATCGCATCTAGTGCTTTGAGCACCTGATCGCGCTTAGGAGTACCCATTGCGCGGCCTACTTCAACGCCTGCGCTATTCAAGAAAAGCGTTGTTGGTGTAGAACGAATATCTAGCTTTCGAACTAATTCCAAATGTGATTCAGCATCAATGTGGGCATAGTGAATCTCGGGCATCGTTTCGACCATGTGCTCGAGTAAGACTTTCGTTGCCCGACATGGTGAACAAAAAGCGGATGAGAACTGCACCATCGTTGCCTTTGATCCCAGTGGAGTGCCAATGATTTGTGCGGTAAGAGTTGGACCATGCAGGCTCTTCTTAGCGCGAAATTCGCCGCGTGTGCGCTTGTACCAAATGCCAAAAGCGCTCGATGCGAGCAGCACAATCGCGATTGGAATCAATGATTTCACGAGAGTAGTCTCTACCACTTAGCGCGAAAAGGAAACTGGAAAATAGGAGGCGCTCATGTCACGAGTGTTGTTACTGACAAACACTTCGGGTGCCAGCGCAGAAGTTCTTCCTGCACTTGGATTACTACAGCATCAAGTTCGCATCATGCCCGCTGAGGCAAGCATTCTTGTTGACGCTCCCGATATGGATGTAGTTCTAGTTGATGCACGCCGTGAATTACCAGCAGCAAAATCACTAACAACATTGCTCACTTCAACTGGTCTTGGTTGTCCCGTTATTGCAATTGCAACTGAGGGTGCACTGAGCGCAGTAAGTGCCGACTGGGGAATCGATGATGTCATTCTCGACACTGCAGGACCTGCAGAAGTTGATGCCCGAATTCGTATTGCAATTGGTCGCTACCTAGCACTAATAACTTCAACTGATCCATCAACTGGTGAAATTCGCACAGGCGATGTTGTCATCGATGAAAATTCTTACACTGCGCGCATCAAAGGTCGCGCACTCGATCTAACTTTCAAAGAGTTCGAACTTCTCAAGTATTTAGCACAACATCCTGGTCGAGTTTTTTCTCGTGCTCAATTACTTCAAGAAATTTGGGGATATGACTATTTCGGTGGAACACGCACTGTTGATGTTCACATTCGTCGCTTACGTTCAAAGCTTGGCCCAGAATTTGAATCAATCATCGGCACTGTCCGAAACGTTGGATATCGCTTTACCTTGCCTAGTGCAGGCAAAGAGAGTCAGATCTCCGAGCGCGTTTAGTTCCCATGCGCCACATCCTCAAGATTCATCGCTCACTTACGAGTGCGCTGCCAACACAAGAACACTCATTTGAAATCATAACTTTCGATGCTGCAATCCATAAAGAAAAATGGCTTGCACTCAATAACACAATATTTGCCCATCACCCAGATCAAGGAAATTGGGTTATGGAAGATCTAGAGAACCGTATGGCAGAGAATTGGTTTGACCCAAAGGGCTTTTTTCTTGCAGTAAAAAATGGCGAAATTATTGGTTGTTGCTGGACAAAGATTCATCACGATTTAGTAAATCAAAATCCAGTAGGCGAGCTCTATGTTGTTGGAGTGCATCCAGACCACGCCCACCAAGGTATTGGCCGCGCAGTATCAATTGCAGCAATCAATCATTTAGTAGCAACAGGAATCAGAGAATCAATGCTCTATGTCGATGCTGATAACGAAAAAGGATTAGCGCTCTACGCATCCCTTGGCTTCAACTAGCTAAACCTTCTTAAACCCTTTTGGGCATTTAGGATCGACAGCATTTATTTTTCTTGTGGTCATACCTTTAGAACACGCAATGGTGGTTCTCTTAGGTTTTTCTACGTTCTCTGCTGGTGCAGAGGCAAGAGGTGCGGGACTTGCCGTTTGAGGAGCAGTCTCGCCTTGAATTAGTTTTACCTTGATGGTTGGATTTGAAAATGTAAAGCCAACAGCACTGAGATGAATCCATCCATTATTTTCAGTAACAGTCGTCGTTGCAATACTTTTTTGAGCGCCATCTGCCGAAGTAATACTTACAGTTGCCGAGATTGGCGCGTTACTAAATTTATAGATACATCGTGCAACTTTAGAATCAATAAATAAGTTGTATTTGCCTTGAAATTCTTTTCCATCTGGCAAATAATGTAGTGAGGCTACGCTGTAATCTAAAGTTTCAGTCTTCTCGTTATAAACAGGCGGCGAGGCTGTATATGTAGTCGAATTTGTTGTAACAAAGCCCGCTAAAGTCTTGGAAGTTTTGATACAACTACTCGCTGTTTGCATGGCATACTCCGGTAGATTATAAAAAATCCACTGTGACGGATTTGCTACCGCCTTATCATTCAAAATTTTGGCCCAAAGGTTGAGGGTATTCATAGATAAAATTCCACTTGGTGCAGGGCTCGCCGTTGACCCAACTATTCCTTGAAAATTAGGATTCTTTTTTTCTGCTTCTGTAAAATTACTTGGATCTGTCCAGCCTGCAACTATCGGTACGCGAGTAGGTAAACCCTTCATATCCACTCGTGTTCCGTAATCAGTTAACTCATAATCTATTTCTGGTGAATCTATTCGTCCATGCATCCATCCGTTTATAACTTTTGAAAATCGAATTACCATTCCAAATTTGACATCTTCTGGAAAGCTCTGACGAAGTGCGCACACACCATTACCAACAATTGCACACACATCAAACGGTAACTGGCTTGGATGGTTAATACTTACACCGAAGCCTCTCGAATCAATTTCTGCAGTATTGGCTTTATATCGGGAATCACGAACAATATTGACCGGAAATATTGCTGCACGGAAATCCCCTTGTTCCAGCGGCAGCCACCTTGTTCCATCTTTTCTAAATTTACCTACGCGCGAAACAATTGCCACGAAATTAGTTGAACCTCCACCATTTTTTATATTTGGAATCTCCCATACTCCAGAAACAGAGCCTTGAGGTAATCCACGAGCAGGATCGGCACTAAAGGGGCGAGCAACACTTTCTGGAATTGATTCTTTGTAGATACCCTTAATGCGTGCAGGCGCACCAGGAGCTATTGCGTAAATACTCTCAATACAATCAACCTCTGTGGAACTTTTACACGGTGGCATGAGTGCGTAATATTTCAAATAACTTGCGCTAGCGCACGCCGGATCATCTAAGCCATTACAAAATGACCTTGTAGCCCCCTGCTCATTTGGGTTCCAATAGCTGTAGAGCAACGAAGGCATTCGTAAAGTATCGATACTGTCTTCAAAGACAACTCCGAATTTATTTCTATTATCACTTTGCGTGTTATTGATTGAATATTGCTCATCTGGGACAGAATCCGCTGCACTAATTGTTGGATAAACAAGTAATTGCGACAAGAAAATGAGACTGACGGCAATCACTTTTTTCATAGTGGAAAGCATACATATTTAGGTGCTTCTAAGCGCTCACTAGCACTGCGTGAGTTCAGCGCACATTGTTCTAAATGCAACAGTATGAGCGTCAACATCAGCAGCTGTAGTAGCTGGTGACATCAGCGCCATATTGTGAAATGGCGTAATCAAGAATCCATCATTGAGCATTCGCAGGTGAATGTATTGCTCAAGTTCGAAATCTCCTGCATCAGATGCTTCGCGACCAGTACGTGGAGCGCTCTTAGAAAATAGATATTCACCACGTGCACCCAAGCGATTACATGTCCATGGCAGATTGAATTCTTTGATTGCAGCATCTACGCCATCAGACCAACGTGTACCGAGTTCGATCATGAGTGCAAAGTTATCTTCCGTTAGTACTTGCGTAAGAGTTGCTCGCATAGATGCAAGTGAAAGTGCGTTTCCTGCAAGTGTTCCACCGATTCCACCAGTATCAATAATTTCAAGCTCTACTTTTGCCGCAATTGACGCAGCAACTTCGCGCGTCATCCCAAAAGTTCCAGTTGGAATTCCTCCACCAATTGCTTTACCAATGGTAAGGAAATCTGGCTTGAGGCCAAGATCTGCAGTCATTCCACCTGCGCCAACAGAAATAGTGTGTGTTTCATCAATAATGAGTAGCGCGCCATATTTCTTTGCGAGTTTTTCAACTGCATATAAATAGCCATCTTCTGGCAAGACAATTCCAACATTTGTCATGGCTGGTTCCATCAATATTGCTGCAACATCGCCCTTGGCAAGGGCTGCTTCCATGCCTGCTAAATCATTGAATTCCACTACGCGCGTTGTTTGATCAAGCGCTACAGGTGCACCAATATTTCCTTCGCGTGCAATGGTATTTCCTACATCATCAAGTGTTGCAAAAGTTTCATCGACACTACCGTGATAGCAGCGATCAATAACAATTGTCTTTGACTTACCTGTAATCAAACGGCAATAGCGCAAGACGTGACGGTTGGCATCTGTTGCCGATACAGTGAATTGCCATAGAGGCAAACCAAAGCGACGAGATAATTCGCTAGAAACAATTGCAGCATCGGCAGTTGGCAACATTGCAGTAATTCCGCGCCCTGCTTGTTCGCGAATAGCAGCAACAGTTGCATCAGGTGAATGGCCAGTCATTGAACCTGTATCGCCTAAACAAAAATCAATGTAGTTATTTCCATCGACATCGCTAAAGTGCGCGCCTTTAGCTTCTTTCACAAATACTGGATATGCACCTGGCCACTTGGCCATCCAAGACATTGGCACGCCGCCAGGCATGACGCTTTTTGCTTCGGCAAACATTTTCCCGCTAACAGGGTGTTGTTCGAGGAAGCGCACATCTTCTTTAGCGCGTAGTGCAGCAAGTAGTTTGCGATCAATCATTTGAAAATAACCTATCCCTATTCTTCGTTGAAGACGAAAAGTGCTTCTAAATAATATTCACCAGTGATGCCAAGGTTGGCAGCATCTGGTGGCGCAGTCTGAGGTTCGATACACATAAATTCTGGATCTTCCGTGTAGACAACCCACCACGGTGAATCTGACTCAACAGAGATTCGTGCAACATCTTCCCAAACAATTGAAGGCGTTCCGATGACTCCTGTGAATGCATCAACCCATGGTTGTTCAATTGGTTTTACAAGAGGTAAAACGTTGATGCCGTGCTCATCACGAGCGAGCATTTGTTGCGCGGCAAATTCAACTTCACCACTGCCACCGCGATCTAAGTCGCGCGGGAAACATGGATGAAAACCAAGCCATGCAGGTAATTCACAATCACCTGGGTCGTATTCAACAGACCAGCGAATTGCATCATCTAAAACTTCAATAGTTTGTTCAACAGTTGCACCGCCATATGGTTTTGGAAGATGCAACATAGAACGTCCTGGACCAATTTCTTGCCATGACGATGTTGGTCCAAATCCATGAATTGCATGTGGGGGATCAAAGGTGGCAGGTAATTGAAATTCTTGTCCAGCAGGATTTCTAATTATTCCGTCACGAATTCGCCCGGCCCATGGAGCCATCGCATACCAACCCCAGTTCAGGTTTCCACCGCGAAATGGCATTGCAAATTCGATATCGCGCCATTTGATTGATGCAATGCGTGCACCTTGATCTAAATCAATTGCTACTTGAAATTCTGCATCATCGATGAATTGCATTTTTATCCCATCACTTCGAGTAGTTCATGTTTGCGTGGAGGTTGTGCACCTGCGCGTGAACATGTAATTGCTGCAGCGTGCGCTGCTAACTGCAATACACCTTTGAGCGTATCTCCTTCGAGTGCGCTAACACCACCTTTTGTGATGGCTTCAACAATAATTGCGCCAACCGTGTCACCTGCGCCAACGGTATCGACCACATCAACTTTGACACCATCGACTTCCACGCATGAATTAGCTGTGCAACCCATCAGACCATTCGCACCACGAGTAATAACAACGAGTGCCACACCTTGTGAAATCCAACGGTCTGCAACACTTTGTTGACTCTGCCCTGGATATAGCCAAGCAATGTCATCATCACTAACTTTTACAACGGATGAAATACCAACCCATTTTTCAACAGCCTGGCAGTATTTTTCACGATCTCCCATAACCGATGGGCGAATATTTGGATCAAAAACAATAGGCGCAAACTCACCAACGTCAACAGCCCATTTGTATAAAACTGATGCTGCAGGCTCAATCACTGTTACCAATGTGCCGATATGTAGAACCGATGGCTTGAGTCTTTCAGGATCTGGCAACCACGAAGAATCAAAATCAAATGTTGCGGTGCCATCAATCAAGAATTCATAGGAGGCGCTACCGCTTGCCGATAACGTAACAGTTGCTGTACACGTTGGTTTATCGCTGCTCTTTGCTAACTTCAATCCAACGCTATCTCGCTCTAACTCTTTACGTGCGCTCACACCGTAATCATCAGTAGAGATTCCATCGATAAATTCAACTTCATGGCCAAGGCGTGCCAAAGCCTTTGCAGTATTTGCGGGACCGCCGCCAACAACATCACCTGTTGGTAATTTATCTATAAGCACTTCACCGCAAACCCAAATACTCAAGTGAGTTCGCCTTTACGCGCCAAATATTCAGTAATGATTTCAACACCTAATAAATGATCTTGCACTTGTGGCAACCCGCTAATTAGTAAAATTCCAACGAGGCCAACGCCGCTGACATTGAGTGGTAGCGAGCCACCATGAATTGCATGAGTTTCTTCTGGCATAGCCTTTGCTACATACCAATCAATACCTTGCTCTTCAGCCAGCACACGTTCATACATTGTTGAATTTCCAGTTGCCATGGTCACGCGAGCTTTGCGTGAAATCCACCAATCATTTTCAGCAGTCGTCCCCGGCATTGATAGATGAAAGACAACCCACTCTTTCAATCGAACTTCAATTGTTATTGCAAGATTGCGATCTGTCGCGATAGAAGTTGCAATCTGGCCAATCTCAATTGCCTCTGCCTGCGTCAGTGATGGCAAGACCAAAGTTTGCGCCTCTAGCGCTAAGCCTTGGCTAGTAAAGCCACCCGTCGTTTCGACCATGTGCCAATCTTGCCCTACTGTTTCGCCCATGATCACTATCGCCGAGACTGACCTTGTTGTTCACCCGCTATGCCTTGGAGGCAATGTCTTTGGTTGGAGCGCCGATAAAGCCCAATCTGAAGGCGTTTTAGATGCTTATACAAAGCATGGTGGAAATTTCATCGATACAGCCGACGTCTATTCCGAATGGAAAGAGGGCAATGTCGGCGGTGAGTCGGAAACGATTATTGGTACATGGGCAAAAGCTCGTGGAAATCGAAACGAACTAGTTATTGCTACAAAGGTTGCCATGCTCTCAAAGCGCCCAGGGCTACGCGCTGCAAACATTATTGCTGCCTGCGATGAATCGTTGAAGCGCCTACAAACTGATTACATTGATCTTTATTATTCGCACAAAGATGACGAAGAGACCCCAATTGAAGAGACTCTTACCGCATACGCGCAATTGATTGCACAAGGAAAAGTTCGCTATATCGCAGCATCAAATTTTGGTGCAGATCGCTTAGCGCAATCGCTGAAGTTTTCTGCCGATAATTCAATTCCTTCTTACGTTGCAGTTCAAGATCATTACAACTTGATGCATCGCACTGAGTTCGAGAATAATCAAGCGCCCCTATTGGCGCAGAATTCAATTACTTGTATTCCTTACTTTGGCCTTGCTCGCGGATTCCTCACCGGTAAATACCGCGCAGGTATAACTGTTGATTCCATGCGCGCTGGCGGAGTTGCTGAATACCAAACTGAAAAGGGTTACGCAGTAGTGAGTGCACTCGAAGAAATCTCAAAGGTTCATAATTCATCAATAGCAGCAGTAGCCCTTGCCTGGTTACGCGCTCAACCACAAGTAAGTACTCCTATTGCAAGTGCGCGCACAGTTGAACAACTTGAAGAAATTATTCAAGTTGTTCAACTCAGTAGCGATGAAGTTGAGAAACTAACACAACTTTCTTCGTAATTATTGGTTAGTTTGTAATCGCTGGCCCTAGCGCCCACGAAGTTTTTTCATTGCGATTGATTACCCATGCCGAATACTCAGATAGTTCAGGCTGACTAAACCAGACCGCACCATCTTGGCCACTAACCATCAACGCAGTTGCAAGCGCGTCCGTTAGCCCACCATCTGGGCCAATGACAGTTGCTGACTCGGCGCCGATTGCAATCATTCCTGTGTAGGGATCATTAATATGCGCACCGCGTTCATAGGTTCCACTCGTTGCAATTGCACCATTGGTAATTGAAAACACCTGCAGAACCTCTAAACGATTCTCAGGGTTTACAACGCCAATAGACCAAGGCTTTACGACATCACCTTCGCGAAAGCCACCACGAAGCGCAATATCTCCCGCAGCATTTACTTGAACATGCGCAGCCCCGGCTTCCACCAACATATTGGCGCAGATGTCGGCTGCCCACCCCTTTACATAACCAGATGGATCAAAACCTCCAGTAACTTTCCACGGATCAAATGCGCCATCGCTCAAGTGGCGCGCATTGGCGCATGAGTTCCAGACTTCAATTACTTCTGGTGAACAGCCTTCAATTTTCAAATCACCACGACGAAGTTGGGAGATTACAGAATCTTGTTTATACGTTGAAAAAACTTCATCGACGTGATGCGTAAAGGAGCGAACCTCATCAATTGCTTGGCGCAGAGATTTTTCACTCAAGTGAGTTGAGGTGGCATCTACAAAAACAACCGTTCCCCAGACCTCAATCTCTTCCTGAATGTGTATCACTCCACAATCGTCTCAGACTCTCCTCCAAATGTCACCGCGCATAACTACACTCAAAAGTTCAGAGAATTAGCTAAAGGGACCTTCATCGATGAAATGGACGCTTCAGATTCATGATCGTCCTAACGGTTCGATTCCTTATCAAATATTTCGTGAAGGCTTAGATCCTTACACTCTCTCGATACTGGATATTTGTGTCGAAGAAGTTCTTGCACGTCAAGGTAACAACGTTTGTGTCACATCTTGGGGAAAATCTCTTGGCGGTGAGCTCTACGAATTTCGTATTAGTAAATCAATTGCTGCAGTGTGTAAGGAGGCAAATATTCCTGTACCCGCATTTCCTAATGCTAAGAAATCAACTTTACTTCGGGTTTTCTTTGCGGTTGAAGGCTCGAAAATCATTGTGCTCCTATGCGCTTACGATAAAGGCAAAGATTCAAGTACCCGAAAACAACAGCGTGAAATCGCAAGAGCGCGTAAATATTTGCTAGAACACAGAGCCAGAAATGGCTCTTGACTTGCTATGTTATATACCACATAATACATTTAGGACTTGGATGGAAGGAAGCGTGCATGGCAAAGGCTTATAGATCAGTTGTTGCAAAGAAATCTGCCTCAAAGAACGCCTCTATCAAAAAGTTTGATGCCACCCTTCGCAAACAGGTGAAAGCTGAATATCAAATGACTTTCATGGTTGGTGAACTTATTGCACAGCGACGTGAAGAGCTCAAACTTTCTCAAAGTTCACTCTCAGAGAAAACTGGACTACCTCAAGCTGATATCAGTCGAATTGAGTGCGGAAAGAGTAATCCAACTTTGAATACCCTCGAGAAAATACTTGACGTCCTACAAATGCGAATGACTTTGACAAAGAAATAACTCAGAGTCCAGCTTTAGAGAGTGCTCCTTGTAAGGATTTATACCAACCATAAGAAGTGTATGAAGCACCAGACGCCCCTTGAATTGCATCTGATTGCGCTGCAAGTGTTTGCTTGCGCAATATTGGAACTGCAAAACTTGAGTATCGATCATTGCGACCTGTTGGTGCCTGTAGGGCTTGCGCATCAGTAATTTTTCCATTGGAAACTGTTATCTGTACTTGCACATTTCCATAGCTCACATTAACGACAGGGCCAGTAAACGTGCCGCTAACTCCCTTTGCAGTAGGCGTTGGTGTTGCAGATTGAGTTTGAGCAGGTGCAGCTGATTGAGTCTGCGTTGTATCTTGCGCAGCCGCTGTTGTCACTGCAGCACTTGAATTATTATTTGTGCTCTTTACTGCTGCCTTCGTCGTAGAAGTTGCTTTCTTTGTGGCAGCATTTTTTGCAGCTGCTTTAGTTGCGGCAGTGCTTTGCTTAGTAGTCGGTGATGTAGATGCACTTTGAGTTGGTGAAGAAGTTTGTGAATTTGGGGTTGAAGCAGGCGCTGCAGTAGTTGCACTGTTGCCCGATGGATTACTAAGTCCTCCGCCAGCCACACCAAGTGTTTGACTTGATGTGAATTGCGGAGGAGTAATTGCCAAAACAGCACCGAGGCCGCCGACTGTGCCTCCTGCTATCAATAGCGCCCGCTTCATCTGTGCCCCCTCGATTCAGTGACGATCAATAGATCAATCACTTCATTACATAGATTGGCCTGGCAACCTGAGAGGTTTCTGAGTTCAAACTGCATTTGGAGTGCGACTTTATTCGGAGTGAAAAGCAAATGCTTCGTCGTGGAATCTATTTTTTGGAACACCAAGGTCTTGAGCTGCCTCACGCACTGCCTCTACCAAAGGCCCAGGACCACAGATATAAATATCGCTATCGGCAATACGTGGAACTAGCGCCTTGAGGGAGCGCGAATCCATTGGATGATTTTTGCGAGAACCCACTAAGTAGTGAATGCGAATTGTTCCGCCAGAGTTATACGCCAAATAATCAAGTTCTTCGCGCAACACTAAATCTTCTTCCTTAGATGCGCGATAAATAAGGTCCATCTCAACGCCATCTTTGAACTCATCCATCAGGGCGCGCACAGGAGTAATTCCAACGCCACCACCGATTAGAACAATGTGTGGTCGCGTTGATCGCCCTGC
>Ga0214919_10005010_pt1 | contig 19045 bp, 20 predicted proteins | sample LL1503_MetaG_FD_177994 | JGI IMG/M metagenome (GOLD analysis project Ga0214919, IMG submission 177994) | Freshwater microbial communities from Lake Lanier, Atlanta, Georgia, United States - LL-1503 | ecosystem: Environmental > Aquatic > Freshwater > Lake | place: USA: Georgia | collected...
TAGGACTCATATGAGGAAGATGGCTAAAAGGAATAAATAATATGTCTTCTCTTCCCGCCGCACTTTTTTCGGGCGCACTTTTAATTTCGCACTATATTTAGTATACTTAAAATAATTGGATCATAGCTCAGTCGGCAGAGCGGGAAGCTGTTAACTTCTAGGTCCCAGGTTCGAGTCCTGGTGATCCAGCTTAGCACCAGTAGCCAAGTTGGTTAAGGCCCCGAACTCATAATTCGGCTATCGTAGGTTCAAGTCCTGCCTGGTGTACTTAGCGATTATTGCATAGTGGTAGTGCGTAACCTTGCCAAGGTTAATGTGCGAGTTCGATTCTCGCTAGTCGCTCTAAAAAGAAAAAATCCCATTCAGAGGCGGATCCGAATGGGTTTTCCTAGTGTATTGCTACACATTATACTGGGAGCTTAATCTGTGGGATGCTACAACCAGTACAAGTAGATTATAAAATAGTTACTGTTCTAAGTCAATAGTGTCTTGCACGAATTCTGTATCGCTTTCTTCTGGCTGTGGAGTAAATGATGGAGTAGGTCCTAGTAGGTACCCTTGATTATGATATTCAACCATCTTGGAAGTATCTGCTGATCCCACCAATTTATTTGATATTAGGGTAAGCAGGTCATATATTCTATGAAGCATAATATAGTTAACCATTGGTAGGTTATCTTCTAAATTTTGTGGTTGTTCTTTATTTTCCGTCATCAGGTCTTCCTAGATCTTCCCAGAACTTTTCCCGCCCCATGGCGTCAGTCTCTTTTATGGTACCGCCTTCAGTTTGAATGTCTTTGAACGGATTCTCTAATTGTGTCATAATATTGGCTCCCTATAACCTTCCTGTAATTGCAGGATAGACAATACAAGTATATCTCATCATCAATGCTTTGGTTGCAAAAAAGAGGGCCCTGATCCATTGGGCATTCAAGCCGTGGAACAAGACCCTCTTCTGATAGACGAATGTACTTAGATACGTACTGTACCTTTTTCATTCATCCCCCTTAATGTTTTGGAAACTCAGGTATGAGATTCCTGGCCTTACCTATTGAGTTAGGCCAAGACGACCAATCTTTGCCGCCCTTGGTCATATAATACGTTATCTCTGCGTTTGTTACTGGATCAAATAATTCCTTATTTGAAACTAATTCGAATTTATCTTTACGATCTTCGCCAAGTTTCCCTAGCATATTGATCTGAAAAATTCCGTAAGATTTGTCTCCAGTTTGAGTGTTATCGTTTAGGGCTAATGGTCTTCCATTAGACTCTACCGTTGCAACAGCCCAAGCTGTTTTTAAAGCAGTTCCCTCAAAGCCTACAGCCCATAGTAAATCTTTTAAATCTTCAGGTGCAAGCATTTCTGAGTGCTTATAAGTTTCATTACTGAACTTATCTATTATTTCTCTCTTTAGTTGTCTTTCAGTTTTTTCAACTTTTACAAGTTGATTTGTTAACGCTTGACTTGCTGTTGGACCAGGCTGGACAGTAAATAGAAATAATGTTATCATTCCTATATAAGACCAGTTATGAGCAACATCACTCAAACGTTCTTTAATTTTCTCCATTGGCATTTCCTCCTCTAGAGATAACGAACTATAATAGTAGCATTACTTGACAGTAGGTGTCAAGCTAGTCAACCAGAAAGATTTAATGGAAATATCATATTCTACGCCTAGATCCAACTTGACAACCAAGAATGGATACGGTCACGCTGGATTTAAAGTGGCAGAATCACTGACTAAAATGGGTCATAGATTAACTTATCAAAACCCTAAAGCTAAATTACAGATTAACTTTTCCCAACCTACAAATTATAAATTACATAGATATCAATATCAGATTGGTTATACACCATGGGAATCTACTGTTATTCCAGAATCTTGGAAAGAAAATATAAATGCTTGCGATGAGTTTTGGACAACATCTCAATGGTGTAAAGATGTTTATGAGAATAATGGATTTAAGGTATCTAATGTTTTTCCACATGGCATAGATCCAATATGGTCACCTAAAAAACGTGAGTCTACAAATGTTGTAAAATTCTTACATGTTGGAGAACCAGCAGAAAGAAAAGGCGGACAAGATACAGTAAATGCATTTATAAAAGTATTTGGTAATAACCCTAATTACACATTAACTATAAAGGCTCATAAGTCTAGCGTATTGAGAGTATATGATAAAGAAGGAAGCATTTTAGGTCTTCCACACGAAATGTATAGCAACATTAAATTAGATGAAAGAGATCTAGAGGATAATGAATTAGTAGATTTATATCACCAACATGATGTTATGATCTATCCAACTTATGGAGAAGGATTTGGATTTATTCCATTTCAAGCCCTTGCAACAGGTATGCCAGTTATATCAACATATGATTGGGCAGACTATAAAAATTATCTAGGTCCCCTAAAGCTAAACTCTACACTTATAGATTCTCCATGGGATGTTATGCATCCTGGAAAAGTTTATAAACCAGATAACAATCATTTAATTAGTTTAATAGAAGATGCAGCAATTAACTTTAAAGCATATTCTGGATATTACTATGCTCAGTCAACTGAAATACATAAAGAATATAATTGGGATCAGTTGACCAATAAAGCATTTGAAGAAGTATTTAAAAAAATATCATAACCCCTTCCCCTTTAGATTAAAGTTTGGTAGAATTAGACTTCAACTAAAAATCATATAAACCGCAGGGCGGAGAAAAGGTGTTATTTAAAAATGTCAAGAACTATTGAAAACCCATATGAAAACTTTATTGCATTGTCAAGATATGCAAGATGGATTCCAGAAGAAAACCGTCGTGAAACATGGGGTGAAACAGTAGATAGATATTTTGACTTTATGACTAATCATCTTAAAGAAAATCATAATTATGTTCCAGAAGAAAAGTTGCTTAAAGAACTTAGGGACGCAGTTTATAATAGAAATGTAATGCCATCAATGCGATCAGTAATGACTGCTGGTGCAGCATTAGATCGTGATCACGTAGCAGGATACAATTGCTCATTTGTCCCAGTAGATAACCCAAGATCATTTGATGAGACAATGTATATTCTTATGTGTGGCACTGGAGTTGGATTCTCTGTAGAGTATAAGTATGTTAATAAACTTCCTGCCATTCCAGATTCATTTGAAAAGTCAGATACTGTAATTGTTGTAGAAGATTCAAAACAGGGTTGGGCAAAGGCATACAGAGAACTTCTTGCTTTACTTTGGACAGGACATATTCCTGCAATCGATGTAAGTAAACTTCGTCCAGCTGGTGCACGTCTTAAAACTATGGGCGGTAGATCATCTGGGCCACAACCATTGATTAATCTTTTTGATTTTACTATTGCTAAATTTAAATCAGCAGCAGGTCGCCAATTAAAGCCAATTGAGGCACACGATATTATGTGTAAGATTGGAGAAATTGTAGTAGTTGGTGGAGTTCGTCGTTCAGCAATGATCTCTTTGTCTAACATTAATGATATTGAAATGGCACAAGCTAAATCTGGTAACTGGTGGGAAAATAATTCACAACGTGCTCTTTCAAATAACTCTGTTGCGTATTCTCGCAAGCCAGAGATGGAGCAGTTTATAGCAGAATGGAAATCTCTTTATGACTCAAAGTCTGGAGAACGTGGAATCTATAATGTTGCAGCAGCACAAAAGCAGGCGGCTAAATATGGACGAAGGGACCCTGAAGTACATTATGGAACCAACCCTTGTTCGGAAATTATTCTCCGTCCTTATCAGTTTTGTAATCTTTCAGAAGTCGTACTACGTGAAAAAGATACAAAGAAAGATATTGAAAGAAAAGTAGAGCTAGCCACTATCCTTGGAACTTGGCAAGCAACACTAACAGATTTCAAATATCTACGTAAAATTTGGAAAGACAATACAGAAGAAGAACGTTTATTGGGAGTTTCTCTTACTGGACAATTTGGACACAAGTTTATGTCTGGCAAAGAGGACCTTATTTCTTTAGAAGCATTTTTAATGAGTCTCAGAGAAAAGGCAAGAGAAACAAATAAAGATGAGGCAGGGAAAATTGGGATTCCTGAGTCTGCAGCAATTACATGTGTAAAGCCATCTGGAACAGTATCTCAATTGGTCGGGGTGTCTTCAGGAATGCATGCATGGCATTCTCCATATTATATTCGTACAGTTCGTGGCTCAAAAGGAGATCCAATTTCTACATTTTTGAAGGAAGTCGGTATTCCAGTAGAAGACGATGTAATGAAACCAAACGACACATATGTATTTTCATTTCCAGTAAAAGCACCAGAGGGTGCAATTGTTAGAAATGATTTGACTGCTATTGAACACTTAAACATTTGGTTAGTTTACCAACGTGCATGGTGTGAGCATAAACCATCAATTACAGTATCTGTAAAAGAAGATGAGTGGATGGAAGTAGGCGCTTGGGTATACAAGCATTTTGATGAAGTATCTGGTATTTCATTCTTGCCACACTCAGATCATTCATACAAACAAGCTCCATATCAAGAAGTAACAAAAGAAGAATATGAAGACCTTCTTTCTAAGATGCCAAAAAGCATACGATGGGAAGATTTATCATTTTATGAGACAGAAGACGGAACCTCTGGAACACAAACATTAGCCTGTACTTCAGATGGCAATTGTGAGATTGTAGACATTTCCGCCTAAAAGGTATATAATAAAGATTGGGGTAAAACCCAAAATTCCTGGGCACACGGCCCAGAAATAAGGAGGATCTAAATTGGCAACAAAAGAAGATCTTAACAATGATGGAAAGGTAACTATGCAAGAAAAAATTCTAGCAGCGTTAGCAAGCTATGGTCGTCACTTTTTAGGTGCAGCCATTGCTCTTTACATGACTGGAAATACTGACCCAGGAGACCTAATCAAGGGTGGTATTGCGGCTTGTCTACCAGTTATTCTAAAAGCACTTAATCCAAATGAAAGTTCATTTGGCTTTACAAAGAAGTAAAATTCAGCAAGTAATTAGGACGACTCCTGTGCTAAAATAGGCATAGGAGTTTTCCTATTTAGGAGATTTAGCAAATGGCAGGACAAAAAAATTGGGAAGTGGATCAAAACACGACCTTTACATTTACCGTTGAATATAAAGACAACGACGGAAATCCAATCGATCTTACAGACTGTTCAGCAAAGTTACAAGTAAGAGATACAAAAGGTGGAAGCAAGTTAGCCTTTAGTCTTACATCACCAGCTGGCGGAATAATTATTGATGAGCCAGTTGGCAAATTAACTATTAAGATGACCCCTACGCAAACCAATAAATTATTCTATCCAAAGTCTTCATATGATATTATGATAACTGACAGTAACTTAAATAAAACTAAGTTACTTGAAGGATTTATAACTTTGAGCAGATCGGTAACCATATAATGCCAATTACCAATAATAATAGTAATCCGACAGTAGTAGTAACAGAAGAATTAAAAAAAGTAGTTTTAAACACCCCTGGACCTCAAGGTCCTCGTGGTAAAACAATTCTTAATGGAAATGGTGTTCCAGCCAATAACCTAGGTTTCGAAGGTGACTTCTATTATGATAAGCTAACAACTAGATTCTATGGCCCAAAGCCAAATGACGCTTCTTGGTCGGGAGCTACAAACTACTTATTAAGCACAAGCACTCTTACATACCCATTCTCAATAAATCAGGTTGTAAATGCAGGATCCTACTACTACCTTGAAATAACACATAATATGGGCTATAACCCAAATGTTACCGTCAAGAATAGTGCTGGGGACATATTAGAAACAGGAATAGACTATAATAGTATTAACAAAATTACACTGACAATGGCTCAACCATTCGGTGGGACAGCATACCTGTCTTAAGGGAGATATAGCATATGGCAAGATTATTTGTAACTGATATCAATCTGAATAAGAATGAACTTCAGAACGCAAGAATTCAGGGATTAAGCACAGCGCCTTCAGCCCCTGTCACTGGACAGATTTATTATGATACATCGAATAACACGATGTACTACTACAATGGACTAGCATCACCAAATGGTCCATGGATGCCAATGTCTGGATCTACAGAAGTTATCCAAGACGTTATTGGATCAACAATTGTAGCTGGAACTGGTATTACAGCAGTATACGGCGATCCAGCTGGTACAGAAACAATTTCTATCACAAATACTGGCGTTACAGCTGGTTCATATGGTTCTACAACACAGATTCCAACATTTACAGTTAATGCACAAGGTCAATTAACAGCAGCAGGAACAGTAAACGTAGCAACAACACTTTCAATTGCTGCAGAATCTGGAACAGCAGATACAGTAAACCTTCTAACTGATACCCTCACATTTGCGGCGGGAGAAGGAATTGATACAACTGTAACAAATAATACAATTACAATTGCTGGAGAAGATGCATCTTATACAAATAAGGGTGTTGCTTCATTCAGCTCAACAGACTTCGTAGTATCAAGCGGAGCAGTATCATTAAATACAGAAAGCGTTCAAGATATTGTTGGAGCAATGGTTACTCCAGTCAATACCGAAAATGGAATTACTGTAACTTATGATGACGCAAATGCAAAGCTTAATTTTGATGTTGCCGATCCAACAATTACTCTTTCAGGAGATGTAACTGGTTCTGCTACAATGACAAACCTTGGTAACGTTACAATTACCACAACAATTGAGCCAAATTCAGTTGCCCTTGGAACAGACACAACAGGAAATTATGTAGCAACAATTTCAGGAACTGCAAATGAAATTGAAGTATCTGGTTCAGGTTCAGAAACAGCAGCAGTAACAATTGGTCTTCCAAATGACGTAACAATTACTAATAACCTAACAGTTGGCGGTAACTTAAATGTAACTGGAACAATTAACTCAGTAAATACCACCCAGGTAAATATTGTTGATAATAAGATCAACCTTAATACTGACTTTACAGGAACTCCAACAGCAGATGCTGGTATTCGTGTAGAACGTGGCGATTCAGCCGATGTTGAAATTCTATGGAATGAAACAAATGATAACTGGACACTTACAAATAATGGTACAAATTATCACGCAATTGTACGTAAATTTGCTTCAGACATTACCACAACAGCAGAAGCTCCGTTTACATTCGTTGCAACACACAATTTAGGAACAAGAGATGTAACTGTTCAAGTTTTTGCAACAGCATCTCCATATAATCAAGTTGAATGCGATGTAGATCATACATCAACATCTGCAGTCACACTAACATTTGCAGCACAGCCAACAGCTGGACAGTATAGAGTAGTTATAACAGGTTAATTATGGCAAAGCAATTTAAAACACCAATTGCTCCGCCAGCCTTAAGTTCAGATCCGACAGGAACTGTTGCTGGTGAAATATACTATAATACAGTTTCTTCTGCTCTAAAGATTTTTAATGGCTCAACCTGGTCTCTATTAACAGGTGGAGGCGGAGGAAGCGGAACTTCAAATTCATTTGAGGTTTTATCATCATCTCCAGCATCACCATCTCAAGGAAGAGTTTATTTTGATTCTTCAGAAAATACAATTAAAGTTTATAACGGAAATATCTGGTACGATGTTGCTGGGCCAAAGGAATTATTGGATCACCAACACTATGCTGGCGAAGGACTAGTAAGACATGTAGATTATGGACAATATGTAGATGAGTTAAATTATATTGTTTCTATGGATGGCGGAACTGCAAGTACCTCATATGCTTCTGCACCAAACAATGATATAATAGACGGAGGAGCAGCATAGAATATGGCAATTAGAATTCAGTTACGTAGAGACACCGCAGCAAATTGGGTTTCGTCAAATCCAGTATTGCGAGCAGGTGAAGTTGGTATTGAAACAGATACCCTTAAATTTAAAATTGGTAATGGTTCCAGCACATGGACACAAATTACAAACTATGCAAACGTTACAAGCACTGGGCTATCAAATAGCCTAAATGACTATATCCTTGCCTCCACATTAGGAAATCCTAGCGGTCCAGCAAAATTGAATTCTGATGGAGAAATATTAGTACCTGAAGATACAATTATTTTATGGAATGATGCAGGATATACATATACAACTAAAGTTGTTGCAACTCAACCAACAGCAAATAGGATAATTACTCTTCCAAATAATACAGGAACAGTCGCTTTGACCTCAGATATTATAACATCAACAACTGGAATTTCTGAAGGAACAAATAAATATTTTACAGATGAAAGAGCCCAAGATGCGGCAGCATTAGCTTTATCTAATGGATCTCATACAAATATTACTGTAACATATAATGATTCTGCAAACTCTATAAGTCTTGCAGCCGCTCCTGGATATGTTGATGAGCAGGCAGTAGACGCAGTGGCAGCAGCACTAGCAGCAGGAACACATACAAATATTTCAGTATCATATAACGATGCTGGTAATGCAATTTCATTAACAGGTGCACAAACATACTCAGATGAAAATGCACAAGATGCAGTAGGAAATGCTCTAGGCACAGGATTGTCATATAATGACACAACAGGTGCTATATCAGTAGATACAACAACAATTCAGGCACGAGTAGCAAATGTTACAGATACAGAAATTGGATATCTTGATGGAGTAACATCTGCAATTCAGACACAAATTGACACAAAGCTTACGTCAGCAACAGCAGCATCTACATATGCTCCGATTGCTTCACCTACATTTACGGGCACAGTTGCAGGTATTACAAAATCTATGGTTGGCTTAGGTAATGTTGATAATACAACAGATGTTAATAAGCCAGTTTCGACTGCCACCCAGACAGCACTTGACCTAAAGGCTCCAATTGCTTCTCCAACATTTACTGGAACAGTAACTCTTCCAGGCGCTCCAACATCAGATCTTCATGCAGCAACTAAAGCATATGTTGACGCATCAACTTCTGGTCTAAACGTACATGCTTCCGTAAAAACGGCAACAATAGGAGATATAAACCTTAATAATCAAGTTGAGGCAGGAGACATCTTAGACGGAGTAACTCTTGCACACAATGATAGAATTCTTGTAAAGAATCAAAATCAGGCAAGGGATAACGGTGTTTATGTTGTTCAGCCAAGCGGAGCACCAGTTCGTGCAGATGACTACAATGTAGTTGGAGAAGTAGATGCTGGAGACTTTATATTTGTAGAAAGCGGTACAGTAAATGCAAAAACTGGTTGGATTCAAACAAATGTTATTACAACATTAGGTACAGATCCAATTGCATTTACACAATTCTCTGGTGCTGGAACATATTCAGCAAATAACGGATTAACACTAACTGGTAATGTATTTAGTATTAATACTGGAATTACAGCAGATCTTACTACCGCTCAAACATTAACTAATAAAACTTTAACAAGTCCTACAATTACAGGAACTGGTGCAATTGCTGGAGTATTTACTGGTGATCTAACTGGAAATGTAACTGGAAATGTATCAGGAAATGCAGGAACGGTAACAAATGGAGTTTATACAACTGGATCTTACTCAAATCCTTCTTGGATTACCAGTCTTGGTTGGTCTAAGATTTCATCAACTCCAACAACAATATCTGGATATGGAATTACAGATGGAGTTTCAACTGGAGGATCTTATTCAAACCCTTCATGGCTAACTAGCCTTGGATGGTCAAAGATTTCAGGAACTCCTACTACATTAGCAGGATATGGAATTACAGATGCATTAGCATCTACTACTGCTGCTTCAACATATGCTCCGCTTGCCTCACCAACATTTACTGGAACCGTAGTATTGCCTTCAACAGTAAATGGACCAAGCATAAGCACATCAGTTAATCTACTCTTCCCAACTCAATCAGGACACATCACACTTGGTGGTTCACAAACAACTGGAAACCTTACACTTGGTGGTGGAGCAAATAGAACTACTGGTGTAATTGGAATTGGAACTGGTGCAACAACAACTGGTACCAAGACAATTGACATTGGAACTGGATCAACAGGTGGAACTACAGCAATTACAATTGGTTCTTCTTCTGGAGCAACATCTAATATTACTCTAAATGGAACAACAACTGCAACTAATTTAAATCTTACAAATGCTCTTGGTCCTATATATGGAGGAACAGGATTAACTTCCTATGTTTCTGGTGATATCCTATATGCTTCAGCAACAAATACTCTTGCTAAACTTGCCAAGGGTTCAAATGGACAAATATTAACATTAGCATCAGGATTACCATCATGGGCAGATGCTCCAATTACACTTCCTTCACAAACTGGAAATAATGGTAAGTATTTAACTACAGACGGTACTAATGCTTCTTGGGCAACACTATCAGTACCAATTACAACCTCAACAGCAACAGTATCTAGCAATACAGCAACAACTATAGATACAACAGCACTGTCAACATTCACATCAATTGAATATATGGTTTCATTGAAACAAGGTTCTAAGGTAAGAACATCTAAAGTAGTTGTTCAAACAGACGGAACTTCTGTAGATATGACAGAGTTTGCAATTACAGAAACTGGTGGAACAATGACAGGAGTTGTAGTTTCAGCATCAGTATCTTCAACAAATGCAATATTACAAGTAACTGTAACAGATGCAGCAACTACAAATGTAACGGTAAAATTTAGCAGAGTAGCTTTGTAAAGGAGGATCTAAGTGTCAGATAAGAACTTTAAAGTAAAATCTGGACTAAACCTCCCGATTGTTTCCGCACCAATATTAATTACTGATTCTAATGGTAATATTGCATCTTCTGCAACACTTCCAATTTCAGCAGGCGGTACAGGGCAAACATCAGCAACTAATGCAATTAATGCTTTACTTCCAGTACAGAATGGGTCAACAATAAATTATGTTATTCAGTCTGATGGAGTAAATGTAAATTGGGGTAAGCTTTATAATCAAACAATTAAAGATTCTGGAACAACGGTAACTCCAAGAGCAAATCTTAATATTGTTGGTGCTATAGTTACAGATTCTTCTGTAACAGATACAACTACTGTTACATTTCCATTAAATACATATGCTCGTCAAGCATTTACTCCTACAGCAGGACAAACATCATTTACATTAACAACAGCAATTATTACAGGATCTGAGCAAGTATATTTAAATGGAATCCTTCTTGTTCGTGGAGTAGACTACACTACACCAAATACAACAAATATTACTTTATCTTCTGGAGCTGCAGTTGGAGACTCTCTTGAAGTAATGGCATTAAATAATATTGCTTCAGCAGGAACCTTAGCAGATTATGCAACTATAGTATCTTTATTAGAATATAAGCAAGAAATAAATGTTTCTATATCAGCAAATACAAATTTAGTGGCGGGACGTAGATATTTTGTAGATACAACTGCTGCTAGAACATTAACACTTCCCGCTTCACCCGCAGTTGGAAATGAAATTGTTGTTATAGATGCAACAGGCACGGCGGGAACAAATAATATTACAATTAATTCAAACAGTGGTAAAATTAACGGTACAGTTCAAAATCTTACAATTGATGCAGATGGAGCAGGAGCTTCATTAATTTATACTGGATCAACATATGGTTGGAGGGTTGGATAGTGGCACTTAGTTTTTCTAGTTTATCTGGTGGTCAATCATTTACAATAGTAACATCTTCAGGCGGATCTAAGACAGCCACTCTTGATAAAACATATCCAGCAGGAACATATTTAATTGAGTCTAAAGCAAATGATACAAACCTAGAGGTTTATCTAGGTGCATCAGATGGAACACAGGTTGGAACGGCGACGGCAGGAGCAAAAACAATTACAGCTTCAGCCTCCTTCCTATATGTAACAACAGTAAATGCAGATGCTAATGATGCTGTCATATTTACATTAAAATCAGCATCGACTCTTGCAACTAAAACAGATGCAGTATGGGCTCCACCAACAATTACAGATATTACCCCAAGTGGTCTTCCAAATCTTAATAATACAACAACCATTACAGGTACAAATTTTGCAACAAACGTAGATGTTAAATTCCGTAAATCAGATGATTCTACATTGGTTAACCCAAAATCTACAGTAAGAGGATCTGCAACATCTATTATTGCTACACGCCCAGATACTTTTGCAGTTGGAGATGCTCCGTATGACGTAATTGTAACAAATCCAAGCACTGGATTAACAGCAACTTCCTTAAATGCAATTACTGCAGGTGCTGTGCCAGTTTGGGTTACATCTACAACATTAAATACAGCAGCAAGCGGTTCTGCATTTTCACAAACAATTCAAGCGACTGATTCAGATGGAGGATCATCTATAACATATGCAATTGTTTCAGGTGCATTTCCAACAGGATTATCTTTAAATACATCAACAGGAGCAATTACTGGAACTCCAACAGGATCTGCTGGAACATATACAATAACAATATCAGCAACAGATTCTGGTGGAAATACAGTAAATAGAACATTTAGTCAAACATTAAGTATTCCTGCAATAAATGGAAGTACACTAGTTGTTGCTGGTGGCGGAGGTGGAGCTAATGGACTTTACTTTGGCGGCGGCGGTGGTGCAGGTGGACTGGTAGGAACCAATTCAGTTGATTTTGTTCCTGGAGTTACTTATACAGCAACTGTTGGTGCAGGAGGAACTCAAAATACAAATGGTATTAATTCAAATATTACTGGTGGAGTATTATCTTTAACTGCTGCTGTTGGTGGCGGTAGAGGTGGTGCTAGTCAAAGTACAGGAACTGGTGTAGGAGGTAATGGCGGATCTGGTGGCGGAGGACAAGAAGGTAAGGCTGGAGGTACTGGAACATCTGGTCAGGGCAATAATGGTGGAGCGGGTGATTCATCAGGAGGATCAACGTCAGGCGGCGGTGGCGGAGCAGGAGCCGTTGGATCTAATGGCATTGCTAATAATAATTCTGGAGCTGGAGGAGTAGGTTCATCTTCTTACTCTTCTTGGGGTGCAGCTACATCATCGGGTCAAAATGTTAGTGGTACATACTATTTTGCTGGCGGAGCTGGAGGTTCATCTTGGTCTGGTGGAGGTAATGGCGGCGCAGGTGGTTATGGAGGCGGAGCGGCAGGTGTTCCAATGAGCACTGTTGGAAATAATGGAACTACAAATACAGGCGGCGGCGGTTCTTCTGCAGCTACTGGTGGGGCTTCTACTGGAGGTTCAGGTGGTTCAGGAATTATTATTATTAGATATCCTGGGTCAGTTACCGCAACTTCAACTACTGGATCTCCAACTCGTTATGAAACTGGTGGGTATACGTATTACAAATTTACAGCAAATGGAACAATAATTTTATAGACTTATCATTTAATAAATGGTAAAATAAGAAAATACCAATAAGGAGGTAACAAATATGGCACATTGGGCCGAATTAGACGAGAATAATGTCGTTACTCGTGTACTAGTTGGAAGCAACGAAGATCCAGATGAGGGCTACCAGTGGTTAATTGATAACCTTGGCGGAACTTGGGTTAAGACTTCATATAATACACAGGGTGGAGTTCATTCTTTGGGCGGAACCCCGCTAAGAAAGAATTACGCAGGAATTGGATATTCATACGACGCAGATCGTGATGCATTCATTCCACCAAAGCCTTTCAATTCATGGTTGCTAAATGAAGACACATGTCTTTGGGATGCACCAACACCATATCCAACAGATGGAAAGATGTATCGTTGGGTAGAAGAAGATTTGAACTGGCAAGAAGTTGTAATAGGAGAGTAATATAATTGACAAGGGCTAGAGACGTAGCAAGCATACTTAGCGCAGGAGTTATTCCTACCGCTTCATATGACATAGATGGAACAATCGATCAGTCTCTAGCCAGATTGTCTTCAGATTCAAATGCTGATGGCGGAACAGTATCATCTTCATCTGGTATATTAGAAGGCGGAATCTATAATATAATTGAAGATAACAATACGTATACATATAATGGAGGAACAGTATAATGACCTCAGTCATTCAAGTTAAAAGAGGAACCGCATCTGCTTGGACTTCTGCTAATACCGTTTTAGCAGCAGGAGAAGTAGGCTTCGAAACAGATACAAAGAAAATGAAGGTCGGAGATGGTTCAACAGCATGGACTTCATTAGGATATACAGTAACAGATGGGGACATTTCTGGAGTAACAGCAGGCACAGGTTTGAGCGGGGGTGGAAATTCTGGGGCAGTAACACTGTCAATTGATTCTACAGTTGCTACTCTTACAGGATCTCAAACTCTTACAAATAAGACATTAACATCACCAGTAGTTAATACTGCAGCAGTAACAGGTGGAACTTTAGTAAATACAGTTATTAGGGGTCTACAAGAAGATGTTAACGTAGTAGCGTCGGCAGCAACAGGAACAATAAACTTTGATGTTGAAACAGCTTCAATCTGGTATTACACATCAAATGCTTCTGCCAACCATACATTAAATTTTAGATATAATAGCAGCACATCTTTAAACTCATCAATGGCGGTGGGAGATGTTTTAACTCTAGTTTGGTTAAATACTAATGGAGCAACTGCATATTATCCAAATACAATTCAAATTGATGGATCAGCAGTAACCCCAAAGGTTCCCGCTGCAATATCTGCAGGAAATGCGTCTTCTATCGATGCATACTCATTTACAATTATTAAGACTGCATCTGCAACATTTACAGTCCTGGAGACACAAACCAAGTTTGCATAAGGAGAAAAAATGCCAATTATTGGTTCGTTAGCAGGAGCATCATCTAAAAGCTTAGGTGGACTTGGCGCATCTGTTATTGTATTACCAAGCACAGGATACATTAGTATTGCAAGTACTACTTTAACTACAAATACATCTAGCATTACGTTTTCATCTATTCCAAATACATATAAACATTTACAAATTCGTGGAGTTGCAAGAGGAACTTATGCTGCATACAACTATCCAATATTTATATCTTTTAATAATGATACGGGAGCAAATTATCAAAATCAAGGATTTATTGCTAATCAATCAGGATTAGGATTGCTTGGTTATTATGATAACGCCTCAAATTATCTCTATGCTCAAAGAATTGCTGGTGATAGTTCTCCTGCTAATTATTTTGGTGGAGTTGTATTTTCTATTATGGATTACGCAGAAACAAACAAAAACAAAAACATTTTAGGTGAAGCAGGCGGAGCTTTAAGTGGTGGTTCTTCTAATAATTGGTGTGTTGGACCATACGGAGGAAATTGGCGCAATAATTCTGCAATTAATACTATTACATTAACGCCTCAGTACGGTTCATTTACTGCAAATACTCGTTTTTCATTATACGGAATAATTTAGGAGAAAATAATGCCAGCTACATATGAACTTATTACAAGTTATACCGTGCCAAGTAACGTTGGTACAGTTACTTTATCTTCTATTCCTGCAACATATACAGATTTAGTAATTGTTGGAAATTTTTCAGTGGCTAATGGCGGTGGTGTTGGTTTTAGTTGTAGGTTCAATGGTGATAGCGGCAGCAATTATGAATTTATGGGTTCTTATGCCAATGGTTCAAGCGTTCAACCTAATTATGCTCAACCGTATACAATAACATATTTAGCAATAGCACTTAATACTAATCCAACAACATTAGTTGCCCATGTATTAAATTATGCAACAACTGGAAGATATAGAACTGTATTAGCACATGCTGGTAATGAAGGTTTTAATAGTTCTTATACTGGTAATTGGAATAATAGTACTGATGCTATAAATTCAATTACTTTTATTTGTGACGGTGGATCAAATATAAATGCAGGTTCAAAATTTTTTCTATATGGAATATTAAAAGGATAAACTATGGCAAATACATATGAGCTAATTAATTCAATTTCATTAACATCCACCACAGCTTTTGGTTCTGTGAGTTTTTCAAACATACCTCAAACATATAAAGATTTAACACTTTGGGTATCAGCTCGTTCTGACCGAACTGCTGCAGATGGATTAGAGCGTGTTTACTTGTATATGAACTCAGGTACCACAGGCATTACAATGATTAATACTGTTGTAGGCGGTTCTTCATATTATTCCGATACTTATACAACCGCTAATGGTGTTGGTGGAACATGCGGTTTAACTTCTAATCAAAATGCACCATCAGGTCAATTTGGATTTACTATGCTTTATATTTCTGACTATACCTCTGGAACTGCAAAAGTTGGTATTAGTAGTTCTACTATGGCAATTGGTGCTAGCGGAACTTCAGGATATGTATTTGGACAAAGTTATCAAAGAACAACTAACTCTGGCATATCTTCAATTTCAACTAGTGGTTTAGGCTCTAACTGGCTAACGGGTAGTACATTTTATTTATATGGAATCAAATAACTAAGGAGAAAAAATGACTGAACAAATAATGGTAATAGAAAAAAACTGTACAACAGGTGAAGAAATAATTCGTCCTATGACTGCAGAAGAAATAGAACAACGCAATGCTGATATTGTTTCTTTTAATGAAAAACAAACACAAGAAGAAGCAGAATTAGCAGCCAAAGCTGCAGCTAAAGCATCTGCCGAAGCTAAACTTGCTGCTCTTGGATTGACACCTGAAGAAATAGCAGCATTACGATAGTCTGATTGGTATAATAAGAGTATTATGGCCAATAAAGATTTTAAGGTAAAGAATGGGTTGGATATCCAGACTCCCCTCCCTGTTTCTATGGGTGGAACTGGACAGACCTCTACTACTAATACCTTAAATGCTTTGCTTCCAGTTCAAACTGGAAATGCTAATAAAGTATTATCAACAGATGGCACTAGCACTACTTGGATAGCACAATCAACTGCATATCAAAGAGGCGGAACAGCAAGTAGACCACAAGCTCCTACAGCAGGAGATCTTTATTATAATACCGACACAAATATTTTTGAACAATATACATCTTTAGGATGGTTCCCAATTGCTGTTGCTCCTGGAGCACCTACTGGCGTAACCGCCACAAATCAAGGAACTGGTCGGGCATATAATAATGGTCAAATGTCAGTTGCATTTACTCCAAATACTAGCGCTGGTGCTCCAAGTTCATTCGTAGTTACTCCATCTCCTTCAACATCTCCATCAACATTTACAGGCACATCATCTCCAGTCACAGTAACTGGACTTGCATCAAGCACACAATATACTTATACGGTTACAGCATCTAGCGCATATGGCACATCTGCTGCTTCATCTGCCTCAACAGGCGTAACTGCAACTACAGTTCCACAAGCGCCAACAATATCAGCAGTTGGAGGAGATTCACAAGCAGTTCTTACTTTTACAGGATCTAATGGTGGTTCATCGATTACATCTTATACAATTACATCAAATCCTGCTACTACTACACAAACAGCATCAAGTTCTCCATATACATTTACTGGTTTAACAACTGGTAATTCTTATACATTTACCGCAACAGCAACAAACGCTAACGGTACTTCTTTAACAGGTTCTCCAAGTAATTCAATTACAGCATTAGTTCCAACACTATCAATACAATATTTGATGATAGCAGGAGGCGGTGGAAGCGTGTATGCTGGCAATGGTGCTGGCGGTTCAGGAGGCGGTGGAGCAGGTGGAGTTTTATATAGCACTGCATTAGCTAAACTAGGAGAATCTATTGGCGTTACGATTGGCGCTGGTGGCTCTAATTCAACTGGTTCAGATACAGTTTTATTTGGTAGTTCATTTGGAACAACAATAGCATATGGCGGAGGATATGGTGCAAACTCAGATGCTGTAGGTGGTAACGGTGGCTCAGGTGGTGGAAATGGAATGCGTACTTCAGGTCTTGGTGTAAGTACACCAGTATCTGGACAAGGTTATGCTGGTGGAACTGGTTCAGAACAAAATGTTGGTCCAGCAGGCGGTGGTGGCGGAGGTGCTGGAGGAGCTGGTGCTAATGGATATGGGCCTGGAGGAGGATATTCAGCTAATGCTCAAGGAGGTGCTGGTGGAGTTGGAACAAACGCATACTCTGCATGGGCTTCTGCAACATCAACTGGTGTAAGCGGATATTATGCAGGTGGTGGAGGTGGACAGCCATGGTATGCAGGATCAGCAGGTGCAGGAGGCGCAGGTGGCGGCGGAGCAGGCGGCGGCCCAAACAATAACTCTGGAACTTTTGGAACAGCTAATACTGGCGGTGGCGGCGGAGCAGGAAACCTAGGTTCTATGGGTGGATCAGGAATTGGAATTATTAGATATGCTGGTTCCGTAAATGCAACTGGAGGAACAATTGTTACTAGTGGAGGATATACTTATCACGTATTTACTTCTAATGGTACATTTCTTCCTGGTACAGTAACAGCTAAAGCAACAGGTGGAGTTGTATCATCAGATACATCTTATATTTATCACACATTTATAGGTAATGGAACTTTTACTCCTTCACAAAATCTTTCTGCTGACATTCTATGTGTAGCAGGTGGCGGCGGTGGCGGATTTGGAGCAGCGGGTGGAGGAGCTGGTGGATTAATTTATAGATCTGCATGGTCTTTGTCTTCTGGAACTGGATATTCTATTCAGGTTGGAGCAGGTGGCAGTGGTGCCACAGGATTTGGTTCAACTGGATCTAATGGAGTAGATTCTTACTTTGGAGCAATGACAGCATTTGGCGGTGGCGGAGGTGGAACTGCAACTGGTAGTGCTCCAAAGAATGGTGCATCTGGAGGCAATGGCGGCGGTGGATCTGGAGCTGGTTCAAACCCTGCAGGAACTGGTGGATCATCAACACAAACATCTAACAATGGTGGAACTGGATATGGTAATGCTGGTGGCGCTGGTGTATATCCTTCACCATATAACTCAGGTGGTGGCGGCGGAGCAGGAGCTGCAGGACAGAACGGTTCTGTTGGCGCAGCAGGTGGTATTGGATTATCTACATGGTCTTCATGGGGACTAGCTACTGGAACTGGACATAACGTTTCAGGAACAGTTTATTACGCAGGTGGCGGAGGCTCTTCAGGAGGATCTATTAATGGACTTGGAGGTCTAGGCGGTGGCGGTAGAGCTGGAGAATTTATTGGATCAGATTTTTATGCTGGTGCAAAATCTGGTGCTCCTGGAATGGTAAACACTGGAGGTGGAGCAGGCGGCGGTAACGGTGGCGG
>Ga0214919_10005011_pt1 | contig 19042 bp, 15 predicted proteins | sample LL1503_MetaG_FD_177994 | JGI IMG/M metagenome (GOLD analysis project Ga0214919, IMG submission 177994) | Freshwater microbial communities from Lake Lanier, Atlanta, Georgia, United States - LL-1503 | ecosystem: Environmental > Aquatic > Freshwater > Lake | place: USA: Georgia | collected...
AAATGAATGGATTATAAATGATATTATAAAAAATAAAGATAATGGTATAAGTTTATCAAAAATGGTAATATTAGCAAGAAAAAATGATTCATTAGATAAAATAGAAATTGAATTAGTTAAACAAGGTATTACTGTAATTAAACATACTGGATTATCTATTCTAGATAAACAACATGTGAAAGATTTTTTAGCTTTTGTAATTGTATTAATTAATGATAAAAGTTCTATTCATTGGAAAAGGATTTTAAGCTTACATTTAAATGTCAATTTATCTCATGAAATAATTGAAAGTTCTATTAACAAAAAAATATCAGTAAGAGAAACTATTAAAAAATTAAAAGATACTCAAGAAACATATGCAAATAATTTGAAAGAATTAGATTCATTATTTGATTATTTACTTGATAAAAAAAGTGTTGGTTTTATAAAAGATGCAGATAAAGCTAGATATATATTAAGTTATTTAGAAAGAATATGGTCTATTAAAAACAAATATGATAGTCATTTAGAAGAAAAAGTTAAAGATATTTTATTATTAATTAGTTATTTATCATCATCAACAATAAAAGACTTTATTAATGAGTTATATTTAAATCAATCATTAGAAGTAAAAATGGATAATACAATTTATTTAACTACTATACATGGATCTAAAGGATTAGAATGGGATTATGTTTATTTAATTGATGTTGATTCGGATAATTTTCCAAGTGTTAGACAAGGACATTATTTAAAAGAAGGCGAAGAAATGGAAGAAGAACGGAGATTATTTTATGTAGCATGTTCTCGAGCTAAATATAATTTGGTTATAACATATAATTATAATCCAAATCCAAGTTCATTATTAACAATGTCTCCATTTATTCGTGAAATTAACAAAGATTATTATACAGGTATTAATATTGATTATAACAGTTATGGAATGACAAATCAAATATTGCATGATGTTGCAAACTATTTAAAATATTATGGATTTGCTAAAATATATCCAATATTAAAAAATATAAAATGCGAAAAAAAAAAAATACATTCTAATTTTGAAATTCCAAGATATTTAGATAAAATTAAATATTCTAGAATTGTAATTGGAAACTTTTTTAATTTTCTTATTATAAAAATAATACATATTAATTTTACAAAAAAAATTAAAAAATTTGAGTTAAATAAATTAGAAAAATTACCTCAAAAAATTAGACAAAATTATATTGACGAATTAAATGATTGGAGAAATTTATTAGATGATATTTTTGTTATTGCTACTTATAATATTAAAGATGATTCGTATATTTTTGATGATTTAAAAAAATTATTAATTAATGATAAAATTTATGAACATTATAATGAAATAAGTGATAAATTATCAAAATTTATTTTAGCTACTAAACCAAAAGAAATAAATACACAGTATAATGTTTCTCATGCCACAATTAAAGGCAATATCGATATTCTTGTTGATGATAAAATTTTTGAAATTAAAACAAATCAAGGAGAAATAGCAACAATGTCAAATATAACACAAACACTATTATATGGTTATTTATTAAATAAAAAAGAAAAAATAACAAGTCAAATAAATTTATATAATCCAATAACTGGTGAAATAACCATATTTGATACAACCGATGTTAATTTTAAAGAAATAGCAAATATTATTTATGGTCATTTTAAACAAAAAAACGAATAAATATACTGTTTATAGATTTAATATTTTTCATTTTTTAATAAAAAAGACATGATTTTTTCAATTGTGTCTATATTTAAGATTTTATAAAAATATGTTAGAAAATAATAAGCTCTAAAATTAAATTTAGAATCTGATATATAACGACTGTGGAAATTACCACATGATGCAGCTTTATTTGCTTCACTAATTATTAATAACATTCGTGTATACTCTTCGAATATTTCACCTTCGTCTTTATCTTTATAGAAAGACGTTTTTAGTCTTTTAACTATTTTGGAACTAAAAATTTTATAATTACGGTGATGAAGATCTCTAGCAGAATTATAAAAATCTATTAATTCCCAATCAAAAAAATAGATTTTATTTTCGACACATATATCTCTTTTAATAGGTAATCTAGATTTATATTTATTACAAACTTCATTTATGTGTTTAACATCTATTAAAATCTGATTACATAATCTTTCAATAAAATATTGATATGATTCTGTGTCATACAAATTAGAATTACGAGAACTAGCATATTTAAAGAGAGAACATAATTTATACCAACAGTTATCATAGTTCTCTATGATATAATCAATGAGTATTATTATATGTTTATTAGCAAAGTCATTTAATTTTAAAAAATGAATTAATTCGAAAAATCCATATTCAAACACTTCTTCTCCAATCCGACAATTGTATATACTTTGTAAAAATATACAGTACAACTGTATGGTTTCGCTAGTTAGTTTAACTGGGATACGAACAATATTATCAGTGTAATTTAAATCACTCATTATATTTGTGTGTTGTAGTAACACAAAATTTATATAAGCACATCTAATTTTTTTTTTTCAATTTTTTTATAACTATTAAATAATTAACCTTTAGCGTCCTGACTTTATAAAATAGCAAATAAAATAATATTATTGAGAACTTTTGTAGGTAAATTTTTATAAAGTGTGCAAAAATACAACAAATTACAAAGATTATTTACAAAACATCTATTTTGATTTTTTAATCTTTCTCGATCTATAGTTTGTACTACACTTGTTTTATCAAGTGTCTTGTTAGCTATTTCTTTTAATATTTTTCTAAATATATTTGTATCGGATGGTAATTCTGTATCATGCAAATCTACAATATAATATTTATCTAGTAAATTTGTATAATATTTTTTTACAATTCTATATTCTATTTTACATTTAGTTTTTAATGTCTTAGATAATATTTTACTAAAATTTATATAGTCTATAGTGCGAGAATCAGAGATCGTGTCAAAAAACATTATATATTTATCAGATATATATTCATATACTTGATACTGTACATGATTATCCTTATAATCAAAATAAATAGGAAGTTCCAAATTAATTATTTCATGATTAATCCAATCATGAAGCAATTGATTGCATATTCTTGTAATAATACTTTGATATAAACCTTTATATTTTTTATCAATATTTTGCTTATCTAAATCCTAATCAATATTTCTAAGAAGTTTAATAAGCATCATCCAACCGTTATCTTTTATTAAATACATCATTTAGATTATTTCCATCGGAATCATATAATCTAATTGTCATTTTATCCATTTTTCTAAAATCTATTGGTAAAAATAATTCTTTTGGTTCTCCGCTTAAATATACACAATATGTTGGCTAAATTGATGGAAATAAAACACCAAACATTTTATAATTTTGACTATTTGTTGTAGTTGATTTAACTAATGTAAAAGGATCTAATATAAAAGAAAAAATAACAAGTCAAATAAATTTATATAATCCATTAACTGGTGAAATAGATATTTTTAATACAACAGAGTTTAATTTTAAAGAAATAAAAATCAACTTTCTCTTTCACAAGTGTATTGCATTTAATATTTTTTTTATTAATACCATGCATAATTTTTTCAATTATATCTTCACCTAATGACATCCATGTGCTTTTTGTGCTTTTTGTTTTTATTCTACAATAATACATAAGAAAATAATAAGCTTCGTAATTAAAATTAGAATTTGATATGGTATAATAATCACGATGATTGTTACCTGATATAAATAAATAAAATAATTAAAATTAATTATTTTATTTAAAATTTAAGACATTTGTGTTTGTCACACTTTACAAACTTGATTTACCATTGCGCTGTTTTCTCTTAGGTAGCACTACAGAATCTGAGACTGTGCGCTTAAGCTGACTTCTGGTCATCACTCTATTCGAATGACTTGATTTTTTGCACTCCATGCTCGAGAGAATACGCCCCAGTTCAACTAATCCAGGTTGTGAATCAGATCGTGAATCAGGCAAACATTGATGAATTTCTGACAAAGTAAACGATTCTGTTGAAGTAGTACGTTCCATTTGTAGCTCGTCCGAAAGACTTGGTGTTCCAGATTTCACTCCGGAAATTTCACCAAAAGATATCGACCAGGTCATCGAAGACTTCGATGAAGACTCACTAGAATTCACTCGGAGAATTTCACCAAAAGATACCGACTCGGTCAGTTTGAATGAAGACTCCGACGGAGTCTCAAATATATCCGAAAAAGACCTTTCTGGAAGATTAACATTTGGCTGTTCAACCGCCGAATGTTGAAGGTCTTCAATAAATTTTTCAACCCACTTCAAATCATCATCCCACTTCGAATCATCAGATGTCTTGACTTGTAAGGGACTTGACGTGATGCTGACACTATCTGACTCGACACTGTTTACCATTTCTTCAATGAATGCATTCCATTTTTCTTCGTCAAAATTCTCGGACATAGTATCTGATAAGAGTTGGAGGTAACTTGAAATTTTTATTATGAAACTTATAAACATTTTATTTTTCAATTTTTATACTTGATTCATTTAATAAATGGATGTAAAAAAAAATCATACTTTCTTTGCTATTTATATACTTGTCTTAAATTTAATATTAAAAGAAAGTATGACTTTCTCTACATCTAGTCTATAGTGCGATAACAAGAAAAGATCATATTAGAAAATCTTATATATTTATCAAGTGGATGTGGAGAAAGTCATACTTTCTCCTGCGCCATTATATATTCATATACTTGATACTCGACCTGATTATTATTATAATCAAAATAAATAGGAAGTTTTAAATTAATTATTTCATGATTAATCCAATTGTGAAGCAATTGATTGCATATCCTTGTAATAATACTTTAATATAAACCTTTATATTTTTCATCAATTATTTGTTTATCTAAACTCCAATTAATATTTCTAAGAAGCATTATTCAACTATTAGTAAATTTATATTCTTTTTTAAATAGTTTATTTAACAGTTTTAAAATTATTTTACTAAAATTTCGATAATCTTCGGTAATTATTTTAAAATAAAACCAAGAATTGGATAATATTTGTAATATATTATCTAATCAAAAAACCATGTTCTTTTTGTGTAACAATAGTAGATTATAATGGCTCAGGAGAAAATAGGACTTTATCCACCTCCAATTAACAATTTTAATAACTTTTAATAACAGGGGATGATAAAGTAAAATTTTATTAATATAAGTAAAAAAAATTTTATTATTTAATAATGACAAAAAAAATATAACTTTTTTTACATACAATTTAACTTATTCGAGTAAAGACAACAAATGATCTTTATATAATTCTTCCAAATTCCATAATTCGTATTTACCATTTGGTAAAGGTCTGCGAATTTTAAAAGGAATCATATTTAATTTAAGTTCTTCTTCTGAAATTTTTTCATAAGATAATTCTTTATAATTTTTAATCAATGGTTTTGCACCCATAGTTAATTGTTTTGTTCGTTCTCCTAATATACGAACCATTTCATATTTAGTTAGTTTTGCAGAAGATTGTCTATCTTCTTTTTTTACATATTCAACACTAGTATCAGGTTGAGCTTCCAATTCTTCGTCATTATCATAATATTCATTATCATCTTCAAAAACTTTTTGAATACTACATATTTCATCATCATCATCATCATAAATAGTTTCATCGTCAATATCTTCATTTTCATCATCTTCGTCTTCAATATCTTCAATATTGTCAATATCATTAATATCTATATCATCTTCTGTTTTTTCAGTTTCGCTATTTTCTTCAATTTCATGTTCAGATATATTATTATCAGTTTTTTTAGATTTTTTTATGGATTTTGATAATTTTAAAGTTTTTGATGTTGTTGAGATTTTTGGCATTAATTATAAATAGATAAAGTTTTTAAATAATTTAATTCAATTTTTATTTATTTAATATTCTTTAACCAAATTTTCTACTGTTTAATCAAATTTCTGCTGTTTAATCTATTATAAGGATCCAAGTTTTGTTTATATATTATTACTTTATATAGTTGTAGTATTTACAATTGAGAAGGAAAAGTTTATTTTACTTCTTCACTATTAAAAATTACAAAAGTATAACTTTATCCACCTTTAATAAATTAAATTGTTCTATTAATTGTGTAAAATCTAATTTAATTTTTTTCATAAAATATACTTTTTCCCCTACTACTATTTTATTATATATTTGTTCATATGACAATAAATCATTATTTAATTTAGATTTATTATTATTAAATTCTTCTTTTATTTCCTTTTCAAATAATGATGATACATTATCAAATTTATTATTTAATACATTAATTATTGCTAAACGATAAGTATGATAAATTATATATTGATTATATTCAATAGAAGCAATATGATTTTCATTCATATGTTCAAATCCTGGTTCATTTTGAATGGGAAAAGCACCCATCAATGAATGTAGAGAATTTAAAACCAATCGAATATTCATAACTGGTGACCATCCAGGACCGGACCATGTTCCTAATATTGATAAACATACTTTACCACATTCATATAAATTTGGATTAAATCTTACATTTTTTTCTGTTGTTAATAAAGTTATATGTGGAGATTTTTTAGGATAATCTTCAGGATATGTAATTTCAAAAAAGAAAAACCCTCCAAAATATGGTGTATCTTTTGGTCCTATTATTAAAGCATGTTGTTTCATTAAGTTATTTTTATTTATTGATAGATAAATACCATCTGGTTTATTTTTATTAAAATCATACACATCTTGAACTATTCTTAATACCGTTTTATTGCTATTCATTAAAGTAAATATATATTATTTTTTTAGAATAATTTTTATTTTATTTTATATATGTCAATGGTAGTATATAAAATAAAAATAATCCAATATATAATAATAATTATATGATGAATACCATCTAAAATCAACGAGATTAAGACTATACCAAAAAAGTTGAAAAAAAGATTTAGAAAAATCTTTCTTTATTATAATTAATGTCCGAATCTAAATTAAATCCAAATAAAGTAAATAAATATGTTACCAAAGTTAATAATATATTAGAAGAAGGTAGAATACCTTTTGGTCAAAAAACAAAAATTACGCATGTATCAATGGGTGGTAATAAAGGTAAATTTAGCTTAAATAAAAAACAACGTAAAACACTTATTTCTGCTTTGGCAGAAGCTACAGAATATGGTCTTGAATTTCATATAGCGGAAATGCCAAAAGAATATGGACCAATTATTTTTGATATAGATTTAGAAAAAATAAAATCTGATTATACAACTGGTAGACTTTATGATGATAGTATGATTGTTGAAGTATCCGAATATTATAAAGAAGCAATAATAAAATATTTAGATGTTGATGAATCTGAATTAAAAGTTTGTATTTTTGAAAAAGATAATTTAAAAGAAAAAGAATTAACTGTTCGTGATGGTTTTCATGGCATGTTTCACGAAATTTGTACTTCTTCTAAAATTAGATATTTAATTCGAGAATATGTAATAAAAAAAGCAGATGAATCTGATACATTTCAACATTTTACTAAAACAGTATCTGAAATTTTTGATAAATCAATTGTTAATACTAATGCTTGGTTAATGTACGGTTGTCGTAAAGTAGATGGTCGTGTTTATAAGGTAACAAAATTGCTTTCTATTAATAATGATGGAGCACACGATCATAGTATTAAATCTTTAGGTAATAATGAAAAAAAACTTAAAATGTTTTCTCTTCAACAAAAAGCTTGGAGTATTGAAAACGCTGCACCATATTCTGAAAACTATTCAGAAGAAATAATTAATAAAGAATATGATGATTATGGTTATAATAAAAAATCTAATTATGAAGAAGATTTTGATAATCTACCAGAAATGAAAAAACAAGATATAGAAAAAGCAAGAACACTAATTGCACTTTTAAATGATAACCGCGCAGCTAATTATACTGATTGGATGCGTGTTGGTTGGGCTCTCCATAATATCGATAGAAGTTTATTAGGCGATTGGATTGATTTTTCTCAAAGATGTCCAGATAAATATAAAGAAGGTGAATGTGAAGAACGTTGGGCTGGTATGCGTACTGAAGGATTAACTATACGTTCTCTTGTTCATTGGGCTAAAGAAGATAATCCAGAAGAATTCAAAAAATTCCTTGCTTCAGAATATGAAAGCTTTTTAGCTAAAAGTTTAGATATTAATACATATTATATTGCTAAAGCATTACATAATAAATACAGTGATAGATTTGTATGTGTGTCAACAAAAAATAACTTTTGGTATGAATTTAAAAATCATCGTTGGCAATTATCTGAAAATGGTACATCTTTAATGAGATTAATTAGTGAAGATTTTAGTAATGATTTTTTAAGACTTGCTGCGGAACTTAATCTTAAAGCAATTAATTTGAATGGATCTGAAAAAGAAGATGCTAAAAGTAAAGCAAGTAGAACTCAAAAAATTTGCGACAGACTACTTAATATTACATTTAAAAAACAAATAATGGAAGAAGCTAAAAATCTATTCTATGAAAATGACTTTGAAGAAAAATTAGATGAAATTAATGTTTATTTGATTGGTTTCGAAAATGGTGTGTATGATCTTGAAAAAGAAGAATTTAGGTCCGGTAAACCAGATGACTATATTTCTCTCTCTACAAAAGTAGATTATATTAAATATGACCTTAAAAATAAAATTTTCAAATCTTACTTTGATAAAATTTATAAATTTTTTTGTCAAATTCTACCAAATGAAAATGTTCGTAAATATTTTCTTTTATCATTGTCTGCTTGTGTAAGTGGAGATGCATCTAAAGAAGAAAATTTTCGTATTTCTACAGGTGTTGGTTCTAATGGTAAATCAATTACATTCGATTTACTTAGTCGTGCACTTGGTGGATATGTTGCAGCATGTCCTATTACTATTGTAACCAGAAAACGTAATGCATCAAATCAAGCTTCTCCAGAATTAGCAAGATTAAAAAGCAGACGTTGTGCTATTTTTCAAGAAACAGATGAAAATGAAAATATGAATGTTGGTATTTTGAAAGAGTTAACTGGAAATGATAAATTTATGGTTCGTCCTATGTATCGCGAACCTTTTGAAGTTAAATTTCAAGTTAAATGGTTTTTATGTTGTAATAAATTACCTACTGTTACAGCACAAGATGAAGGTACATGGAGACGGCTTAAAGTAGTTGAATTTCTTTCTCGTTTTGTAGTAAATCCAAATCCAAAAAAAACAAATGAATTTCCTATTGATCCAACACTTAAACGAGAAATTGGAGAATGGGCTCCTTATTTTGCAAGCTATTTAGTACATTTATATACTTCTGAATATAAACACTTGTCTAAAGGTATTCCTGAACCATATGAAATTCAAGTATCTACTAGTAGTTATCGTAATGAAAGTGATACTATTAATAAATTTATTTCGGAATATATTGAAGTTGATATTGATAATAAGATTATACAACCATTTGGTTCTGTATGGCAAGTATATCGTGATTGGTATCATGGACTAGCAGATGATTCGGTCAAAGTATTATGCAGAAATGATTTTATTAAACAATGTGTTGATCCATTTGAAAAAGCTGGTATTAATGTAATTAAAGATAAAGGAATTCAAGGATTTTTCTACAATCCTAAAAATGATATTCAAATTGATTCTGATGATAATAATAGTAAAGGAAAAAAACAGAATTCTTTAGAATTATAATACTCATAAAAATTTAAATTATTTGTATTAAGTTTTTATATTGAACGCAAAGTAAAATAAATTTTAACTTCTTCGCTATTAGCGATAATAAATTCAATATTAGAAGAAAGTAATACTTGTCGCCTCTAACTTTTTTTATAAAAAATAAAGTAAAATAATAATTTAAAAAATTATACAACAAACTTTATAAAAATAATACAGATAAAATGGAAAAATATAAATTAAAAATTTTTTTTACTTTCTTATTTACTATAGGTGTGTTAACTTTAGTATATTGAATTTATTTTTATTATTATTAATAATGGCGCAGGAAAAAGTAAAACTATAAAAAATATAATGGTGAATGAAAAAATAAAATAAAATTTTACTTTGTTTTTCACTATTTGAGGTGATGAAAGTAGGACTTTTTTCATCTCCAATTTCAACAATTAAGAATAACTAAAAATAAATTTTTAATTATTTATTATAAAAGATAAAAAATTATTTTATATTTTTTATTTTATTTGCTTCTTCACTATTAGATATGATGAAAGTATGACTTTTCATCTACCTCTAATTTATAAATTTTATTTAAAATTAATTAAATATGATATAATATATTTAACTTTTAATGAAACAGTAAAAAATATACTAAAATAATATTTATATTGGAGGTGGATAAAGTTCTACTTTCTTCACTATTATAGATACAACATTAATTATAAATAAATATGATTCTGAATAAATAAGAAATATATCTTAAATAATAGTTTTACTTTTTCTGTGCCATTATAAATCAGCTACTTTTTTCATTTTGCTATATATAAAAAAAATTGAAAAATTAAAAGTTTATGTGTTACATTACAATAATTATATAAGTTGTTTTAATATGTATACATATTATAATCCTGATTACTGTAACAATTTTAGTGCTAGTTGCGAGAGTGAGAGTGATAGTGCGAGTAATAGTGATAGTAATAGTAATAGTAATAGTAATAGTAATAGTAAAAGTAATAGTAAAAGTAAGAATGATAATAACTCAAGTAATTATCATGGATGGGGGTCTGATGGTCCTTATGGTTCTGACTATGGTCATGGTACACCTATAGGTAAAAAAACTGGTGTTAAACTTTTTAATGGTTTCTACACAGATTAAGTTAAAGATTAAGTCAAAGATTAAGTCAAAGATTAAGTCAAAGATTAAGTTAAAGATTAAGTCAAAGATTAAGTCAAAGATTAAAACAAAGATTAAGTCAAAGATAAAGACAAAAAAAACTTTATCTTTAGTTTAATTTTTTACATCATCACTAAAAAAAGCATGATCTAAACATTTATTTATATCAAACCTTTTTAGTGGTGATATTTCTAACATCCCTTTAAGAAGATCTGTAATATTTTCAATTTCATTTAAAATGTTATAGGATTCTAACAGTTCTTTTATACTACTTTTGTTAGATAATTTCGTGTTTAATAATTTACCAGAATTATTAAAAAATTTTCTATAGTGTTTTGTTTTCTTTAAAAAACTTATTGGAAAATCTCCACAATATGAATTTATCCACCATAAATGATATTCATCTCTTGAATGTTTTGAATCTTTTTCTGGATCAAACAATATACGTCCTGTTAATAATTCATAAAAAACACATCCCAAAGCCCATATATCAACACCATAAGATGTTTCACCCATTAATATAATTTCAGGTGCTCTATAGTATCTAGTACCAAATTCTGTATCATAATGTTCGTCTTCTTTGCAATATGTTCCAAAATCAGATAAAGTTACATTACAGTTAGAAATTAATTCTTGATTTATTTTATATTTTTCTAATGTGTCTGGATATTCTAGTTTTTCACAAATATGTTTATGAACAACTTCTCTAATTTTTTTTTTATCTATTGATTTCATTTTATTAATTGAATTTAAATTATTACCTTTATTTAACCAAAATTGTTTTTTTGATTCTGTATATTTTTCAATAAAATTTTGTGAAGTATATTGTTTTATTATTATTTTGTCAAAACTATTTTGACCTTTTAATAAAATATTATCTGTTTTAATATCAGCATGATATACTTTTACTTTTTTGTGTAAGTATTTAATTGCAGTTAATAATTGATACATTATTTTTTTTACAACATGAATAGGGAGACCGTCTTCAATATCACTTTTACGAATTAATGAATCTAAATTACCTGTATGTAATTCAAATACACCACAAGAATATTTTAAATTACCTTTTTGTTCAATAAAACTTTCTTTCAAATGATTGAATACTTGTAATTTTATTGGTAATTTTTTTAAAAATTTAAACTCTTCTAAACCTTTTTTATATTCATTTGGTTCATTTACTTTTATAGCATAAAATTTCGAATCTTCTACATTATAACCTAACCAAACAATAGCATCAGCTCCTTTACCAATTTCATTAATTATATTATATTTATTTAATAATTTACCTGTTAAATCTAAATTTTCTGAATGATGACATACATCATCAGATGATGTAGAAATACAAGATCTTTCTGAACTACTATCACCTGAACTACTATCATCTGAACTACCATCATCTGAACTACCATCATCTGAACTACCATCATCTGAACTACTATTGTCTGATTTTGATACCGATTTTGAACTTGAGAATGACTCAGACTTTAACTCTGATTTTGACATTAACATTATCATTTATATAATGAAAATTTATTTAAATCATTTTTTATAATTTTATAAAATTATAAAAAACTATCTAATATTATATAATGAAAAAATTTACTGATAAAAGAAAAATTAAAATTTTTGGAGATATAATAGAAAAGGGGGAAATTGGGATTCTTCCATTTAGTTTACAAGCAATTAAAAGTAATAAATCAAATATATATGCAACTCAATTTTTTATTAATAATCCACATAATATGATGTTAGATTATGCATTTCCTAATAATAAACAATTAGTTAAATCTAATAGAAATAAATCTGAAATAATGGAAATACCAGATTTATCTTTACCATTAACCGATATTTTAAATATTTATGGCATTAATACTTATGAAGAACTTTTAAAATTAATAGAAAAATTATTATTTAATAATGACTCAGAATATACTATATTTAGATTAGTTAATATATTTACTAGAGTTTATTATGATGAATTAAAGAATAATTTATCTATTAATGCTTTAAAAAAAAATAATGCTTTAATTAAAATATTTAAAATTATTTTTAACAATGAAGTTACAAATCATACTGAATTATCAGTATTTAAAATTGATGATAATTTATTATCATCTTTTTTAAAAAATTGGTTTGAAAAAAATAATAAAGATAGTTTTTATTTAAATATTTGCGAAGATGTAAAAAATTTTCTAAGTAATAAATATGAGTCTATCTAATACATCAAATGGGACAAGTTCTTCTATTGGTAAACGTAAATTTTTTCCACATCCTAATCAACTAACTATTACTACAGGTGAAGGTACAGATAGAAGGTTTGAATCAATTCCAATTACTAGACAAACAATAATACCAACACAATATCAAGACGTAGGTAATGATAAAAATTTACAATCTGATGTTACCAATTTTTTTTATAATAAAGTTTTAAAATGGATTAAAAAATATCATGATTTTAAACATCTTGAAAAATATTATAATTTTTTAAAAGAATCATCTGGAAAAAAATATATTTATGATTTATTAAGATTATTTGTAAAAAAAAGTGCTGCTAATTGGTATGATTTAAGAAGCCCTCAAAATTATGGTATTATAAAAGATTTTTTAAAACATAAAATTGGAAATATTTAAAAATAATCTATAATATAATAATGACATTTGAATGTAAATTTAAAATTAATGATAAAGTTTCTATTTCTGATAAAACAATAACATTTATTAATCCTTTTATAAAAGAATATGTTAAATTTAAAACAGGAATTATTCGTAAAGTTTACCCACCTTGTTCCACTTGTCCTGAGTGTTTATACGAAATTCAATTTAATGATGGAAGAATTGCTACAGAAGTTTTTGAAAGTTATATTAGAAATAGTATTTCTATTGTAAGAGATACAGAATATTCACCTGGTTCTTATGTTACTAGTTGTAAATTTAAAATTAATGATAAAGTTTCTATTTCTGATAAAACAATAACATTTATTAATCCTACCAGAATAGAGTATGTTGATTTAAAAGCAGGGTTTATTCGTCGATTGTTACCTAGTTGTTTATATGAAATTCAATTTAATGATGGTAAAATTGCTACAGAAGTTAAAGAAAGTTATATTAGAAAAAGTGTTTCTATTGTAAGAGATCATGAATATTCAACTAGTTCTGGTACTGTTACTACTGATTCAGATACACAAACTGATAACTTATATTCTCCATTTAGTCTTAAACAACCAGATTCTAAAATGGATATGATAACTTTAATTGCATTAAATAATTTTAATGAATCTATAAAACAATCATTAAAACCTAATCAAAATTTATATAATCAAAATTTATATCATCAAAATTTAAATATTCCATTATTTACACAAGAATCGCAAAATATTGGTAATGATGAAAACTTACAAAATGATGTAACTGAATATTATCAAAAAAAAACAATTAAATGGATTAAAAATGAATATGAATTTTCAAAAGCAAAAAAACAAATGAATTTTGTTAAATCTAATAAAGGATTACAATATTTAAAAAAAATTTTACTATCTTATGTTAAAAAAAATAATAAAAACTGGTATGAATTAAGAGATAAAGAAACTAAATATGATATTCAAGAATTAATTAGACTTAAATTAATTTCTTTATAAATTAAATAATATTTTTTTTATTAATTATTATTATTTTTTTTATTAATTATTATTATTTTTTTTATAATATTATTATTATTTTTTTTTTATAATATTTTTATTAATTTCTATTTTTTCATCAAATAATAAATATTCTAATGTTGTTTGATAATGCGCAAGAGAAAGTAAAATTTTATTTTAGTTTATTCTTTGTCATTGAGTTTTTTTATCTTTTATTTTGATTGATATTTATTAGATTTTATTTTATTTATAAACTAATATTATAAAATAGATAAGAAGACGAATACTATTTAAGGAAATATTATGTTTATATTTAATGTCCGAAAAACAATATACTAAAGAAATCTTTGTTAAAGATTATTTTGAAATTCATAATTTTTATGCAAATATTTATGGTAAAGATAGAACTATTATTTTAATGCAAGTTGGTTCTTTTCATGAATTATATTGTACAGATAAAAAAGGACTAGATTTACTAGATTTGGCACAGAAATTAGATGTAGTTTGTACTAAAAAAAATGGTAACAAAGAATTAAGTGATTCAAATCCAAGAATGATGGGGTTTCCAATTCATGTAACTCATTCATTTATTGATAAATTAATTAATTTGAATTATACAATTGTTCTTATAGACCAAACATCAGAACCTCCAAATCCTAAAAGAGAAATTACTGGTATTTATTCACCAGCAACATATATTGAAAAAAATAATACTAAAAATAATAATTTAGTATCAATTGTTATTGATAAAGTTAAAAACAAAATTAAAGAACAAATTTGTATAGGTATAGCATCTTATGATTTAGCAACTGGAACAGGTTATTTTATGGAAACTTATTCAACAAATAATGATGAAATATTTGCTTTAGATGAAGTATTACGATTTTTAGGTTCAGTCCAACCACGAGAAGTATTATTGGTAAATAAATTAAAAGAATCTATAGCTAATTTAACACCAGATGAAATACAAAATTATTTACAATTAGAAAACATTTATGAAATTAAATTAGAAAATCAAGAAAAAATTAAATACCAAGAAAGAATCTTTTTGCAAATATTTCCACAAGATTCACAAATTTCTATTTTTGAAAGTCTTGATTTAGTTCCATATAATTATGCTAGGTTAGCATTAGTTAATTTATTAGAATATTGTTTATTACATCAAAATAATTTATTAAATAATATTAAAAAACCACAAAATTACTCGAATGATAAATTTTTATATTTGGGTAATAGGGCATTAGAACAACTAGATGTATTTTCTAGAAATACTGGTGAAAAAGGCTTATCAAATATTATTGATTTTACTAAAACAAATTTAGGCAAACGGTTTTTACATAATGCATTATCTAAACCATTAATTAATTCAAATGAAATTCAAAAAAGATATCAATCGATTCAAAAATTATTAGATAATGAAAATTATAATTCTATTCTTACATTTTTAGAAGATGTGTATGATATTGAAAGACTTTATCGAAGAATTAATATTGGTAATTTACATCCTTATGAATTAAATCAAATGTATTTATCTTTTTATCAAATTAATAGTTTACTAGCATTTTTAAAAGAAAATAAATTACATGTATTACATGATAATGAATTTAAAAAATTAAGCAAAAATATTAATATATTTTTAAATTATATTAATACAAGATTTGATGTAAAAGAATTAGATAGTACTAATTTTAGTAATTATCAAGAAGATACTAAAACTTTTTATAATAAAGGTATTTATTCTAATATTGATGAATTAGTTGGTAAAATTGAAACAGGGACTAATTTTATAGATTTATTAAAATCTAAATTAGAAGATTTAATTAGCGATGAAAAAAGTTTATTCGGTAAATCTGAAAATTCATTAATAACAAGCAAATTTAACGAACGTGACGGGCATTATATGTTAATTACAAATAGAAGATGTAAAATTTTAAAAGAAAAATTACAAAAAAATCAAATTTTAACAATAGGTAGTTATATATTAAAAATATCTGAATTAGAATTTAATGAATTACCTAAAAGTTCAAGTACTAAAATTAATTGTAATAAAATTAAAGAACTTTCTAATGAAATGATAATAAATAAACAAAATTTAGCAAATTTAAATAAAAGTACTTTTAAAGAAGAATTAGTTAAATTAACTGAAAAATTTAATGATTTATTTACATGGGCAAGTAATGAAATTGGTTTTTTAGATTTTATAAATTCAGGTGCTATATGTGCTATTAAAAATAAGTATTCTAAACCAGTTATTGATGAAAAAGATAAATCATATTTTAATGCTATTGGTTTAAGACATCCAATTATTGAAGTTATAAATAAAGATTTTAGTTATGTTCCTCATAATATTTCATTAGGTATGATGTCAATTACATCAGAACTTGGAATTAAAAACACAAATCCAGATACAACATGTGAAGAAATAGATGGTATTCTTTTATATGGTATTAATAGTTCAGGAAAATCAACATTAATGAAATCTATTGGATTAAATATTATTTTAGCTCAAATAGGTTATTTTGTTGCATCTGAAAATTTTACATTTTCTCCATATACATCACTTTTTACAAGAATTGTTGGAAATGATAATATGTATAAAGGGTTAAGTTCGTTTATGGTTGAAATGATGGAATTGACATCTATATTAAAAAGAAATAATAAAAATACTTTAGTTATTGGTGATGAGATATGTAGAGGCACCGAAGAGAAATCAGCTAATATTATTGTGGCTTACATGTTGGAAACATTATCTAAATCAGGAAGTTCTTTTATTACAGCTACACATTTACATAAAGTTGCATCAATTAATTGTATTCAAAAACTAACAAGAGTTAAATCAAAACATTTAAAAATTACATATGATCCTGAAAATGAACAATTAATTTATGACCGTCATTTAAGCGACGGACAAGGTGATACATTCTATGGACTACAAGTAGCTAAGTTTTTAATGAAAGATTCATTTTTTAATAATAGAACAACTGAAATATTAAAAGAATATGATGAAGTTAATATAAAGAAATCTAATTATAACGATGATTATATGGTTGAATGTCATATATGCAAAGGAACTAAAAATTTAGAATCACATCATATTGTCCCACAAAAAGATTTTGATGAAAATGAAACACATAAAACTAATAAACATATAAAAAAGAATCATTATTCAAATTTAGTTACATTATGTGCTAGTTGTCATGATAAAATAGATACTGATGAAGTTGTAATAAATGGATGGTTAGAAACTTCTAATGGAAGAAAATTAGATTATGAACTTAATAATAAAACAACAAAAAATAAACATTCGGATGAATTAATTAAATACATTTCAGAATTGAAGAAATTAAAAGATCCAAAAATGGCTAGAATAAAAATTAAAGAAAAATTTAATAAAAAAGTATCTACTACAACTATTGAGAAATATTGGAATTAATGATATATTTAGAATCTAATAATAAATATAAAATACAATTTTAATTAAAAATTGTATTTTATTTAATTAAAACCATATACTTTACTATAATAAAATGAATCCAATTTATACATTCAATGACATATCAATTAATATTAAATATATGGACGACGAAGGTACACATTATCAATTAAATATACCAAATAATGATATAAATAAAAAGTTAGTTGAAAATACTGTTTTTAAGTTTGAAAAAAGTGGTACACAAACAATAATAATGCACGATGATAATAATGTATTTCACCTTAATAAAATGGAATGTAAATATTCGGATTATATAAAAATGCAAAATAAATTAGAAAATACGCAAAATGAAGTAATTTTATTAAAGCAAGAATTATCTAAAAATGAAAAAGAAATGGTTAATTTTAAAAATGATTTACTACAACAAATAAAAAACAATATGGTTGATTTTAAAAATGAGTTATCTGATACAAATAATTTATTACAAAAACAAATAGAAAAAGTTAATGATAAATCAGTAGAAGATAAAAATAATATAGAACAATTAAATAATAATATAGAACAATTATTTAATTTACAACAACAAATAAAAAATGAGTTATCTGATACAAACAAATTATTAACAAAAGAAATAGAAAAAGTTAATGATAAATCAGTAGAAGATACTGTTAAATTTATAGCCCTTCACGCGATGATAAATCAGTAAAAGTATCCTAAAAATATAACAATGTTTTAATATTAAATATGTTTAAGATATGTTTATAATCAACATTTATTAAACGTGTTTATTATAAGTATATTCAATTTTTATTATTTACTATTATAATGTTAAATAATAAAAATTTAAAATTAATTTCTGTAATAAAAAAATATATAAATAATGATCCTGAATTATATATTAAATTTAATCATTATAATAGAAAATATACAATTGATGAATTATTGCGCGCATGTATGCGCTGTGGCTAAAAAACTAAAGTTTTTTAGACGCACCATATATTATAGAAATATTAGAAGATGGTATTTCATTTAGGAAAATAAAATCATCTATAAGTTGGTCAACAATATATAAATTTCATCAAAAATTAGTACAATATAAAATTATTGAAAATACTTACA
>Ga0214919_10005013_pt1 | contig 19038 bp, 18 predicted proteins | sample LL1503_MetaG_FD_177994 | JGI IMG/M metagenome (GOLD analysis project Ga0214919, IMG submission 177994) | Freshwater microbial communities from Lake Lanier, Atlanta, Georgia, United States - LL-1503 | ecosystem: Environmental > Aquatic > Freshwater > Lake | place: USA: Georgia | collected...
ACACGTATTGTGAGGTCTTGTTCACTGACTCACACATGACCACACCTCTTTTTCGCTCAGAAGTCACCCAGTCCAAGCAGGCCTCTTGGATGGGTCCCATTCACCTTGCACACAATCCGCGCTTCACCATCGTGGCCAGCATCGCTTTGGTGCTTGCGGGTGCCTTGTTGGCATTTGGCGCTTGGGGCAAAGTGGCGCGCAAAGTTCGCGTGCCTGGCGTCCTCATGCCGCAATGGGGCACGGTGGAATTAAGTCCCGCCGTTTCAGGTGTGCTGCTTGAACAAAGAGTGAGAGAAGGCGACTGGGTTGAGCAAGGCCAAGTTTTGTTTGTGGTCAACACCGACAAAACCTCGGCTGAAGGCAGCACAGCCAGTTTGTTGGCTTCTCATTTGGCGCAGCGGCGCAGCACCCTGTTGGCTGAACGCGCCTCGCGCATGGCTCAAAACCGCCAGCGCGAAACGCATCTTGCAGATCGCATTCGCTCCTTGTCACTTGAAACAGCGCAAGCTACCCAAGAACATGCCCTGGCAAAGCGCAGGGTTGAATTGGCGCAAAAAACTTCTGCACGGTTTGAGCAAATGGCTGCCGAAGGCTTTGTCTCTGACATTCAAGCGCAAGTCAAGCAAGAAGAACTCATTGACCTTCAATCGCGCCTAGAAAATACACTGCGCAATGGTGTTGCCTTGGCACGCGAACACAAGGCCGCCCAAGCCGACTTGGCCCACCTTCAAAAACAGTTGGCCATCGATCTGCTTCAACTCGACCGCAACCTGGCCAGCCTCGATCAAGAAACGGCCGAAATCAAAGCGCGCAAAACCAGCAGTGTGTTGGCACCCCAAGCAGGGCAGGTCAGCACTGTTCATCTCAGCCTGGGCGCTATGGCGCAGGCAGGTCAAACCATTGCCAGCTTGGTACCGCAAGCCTACGAACATGCTCCTGATCACTCAGCACACACTTTGGTTGCGGCCCTTTTTGCGCCTACGCGTACCACCGGCTTCATCCAACCTGGTCAAGAGGTGTGGCTTCGCTTGGCGGCCTACCCCTATCAAAAATTTGGACTGGCCAAAGGCCGCGTGCTCAAGGTCAGTGGCACACCCATTGCGCCTCAAGATTTACCGCACGGTCAGGGCACGGCCCTCATGGCCTCCACGCAAAGCAACGAGCCGCTCTACAGAATTCAAGTCGAGTTGGCATCCCAGCATGTCATGGCGTTTGGCCAGGCACATTCTTTGCGACCCGGCATGTCACTCGAAGCCGATGTCATCCATGATGTACGCGGCATTTGGGAATGGGTCTTCGAGCCCCTCTTGGCCATTCACGCACGCCAACAAACATCATGAACTTCATTCAAAGAATCAGGGCTTCGCACCTCAACCGGCATGGCTTCATCGATGTTTTGGTGGGCATCACTGTGTTTCAAGCCATCAACATCACATTGATCGTGTTGTTTGGCAATTTAGACGCCGGGCCAGACGAAGACCCCTCTATCTCCTTATTGGAAATTGCTTTTTTGATGTTGTTGGTAGCACCCCTCGTTGAGAATTTGTTATTGATTGCGGTGGCAGCCATCCACGAGAAATTGTTCAATCGAAACTTGTTGTTTGTGGTGGCACCTTTGTTGCTGACAGCGCTTCACTTTCAAACGCCACACCAACTGCCATTCCCCACGTCCATCCGAGTCATCGAACTCTTCGGCTTCTTTTACATTTTTTTAAAGCAATACGATTTGCACAAGTTGGAAATAGGCAAATGCCAGGCATTGCTTTTAACCAGCGTTCTTCACTTTGCACTCAATGCCACAGTGATTTTGGTCTTGAGCTTATTTGATTTTTATATCGCCGCTGAAACGATTTTTTCAGCACAACCAGGAGAATGACATGAGAAGTTTAAACATTGACGAATTGAACGAAGTCCAAGGGGGTGGCATATCAGTTAGGTGGGCTTACAAGCTGGGTGAAGCCATAGCAAACATGTACACGCTGTATGAGGCATCCCAAAAATTTGAACTTGATCCCTCAAGCTATGGCGCTGTCGACGCCAGTGGGTACACCGCCATGGGCGACTACTCCGGCATGTGTACCAGATAAGTGCTCATTGGTCGCCATTTAAACCGGCAACATGACAGCCTGCGCAATGCCTCATTGCGCAGGCTTTTTTGACTTGACATTGGAAGAGAGTCCACCCTGAACCCCGTCTTACAACTTCAAACCTCCGAATGTGGCTTGGCTTGCCTGTGCATGATTGCCAACGCGCATGGCCAACATTGGCACCTCATGGATTTGCGGCACAAGTTTCCACAATCGCTTAAGGGCGCCAACCTCAAGCAACTCATCGATCACAGCCTCGTCTTAGGTTTCAATGCCAGGCCTGTTCGCTTGGAATTGGAAGAGTTACACCAACTGCGCATGCCGTGCATCTTGCATTGGGACTTGAATCACTTTGTGGTGCTCCAAAAAATCAATGGCAACAAAATTACTTTACTCGATCCTGCGCTGGGTATCCGGGTCGTGTCTCACTCAGAAGTTTCGCATCACTTCACAGGCATCGCTTTGGAACTCACGCCCCAAGCTGACTTTACAACCAAGCCCCCACCCAAAGCCTTTCCGCTTTCAATGCTCACCGGCAAGCTTCAAGGCTTTGGTCAATCTGCTCTTCAAATATTGGCCTTGGCATTTGTCCTCGAGCTGTTTGCCATCTTCATGCCCATGTTCAACCAAGCCGTGGTAGACGATGTCTTAACCTCTGGTGACCACGAACTGCTTTCGGTTTTGGTGGCTGGCTTTGCCATCATTCTTCTCATTCAATCTGCACTTTCCTACGCGCGCAGTTGGTGGGTCACGGTGCTCAGCCAGAGCGTTTCTATTCAGTGGCTAGGCAATGTGTTTGCGCACTTGGTCAAATTGCCTGCAGATTGGTTTTCACAGCGTCATTTGGGCGATATCTCTTCGCGCTTTGGCGCTGTTCATGACATTCAAAGAACGCTCACACAAACCACCATTGAATCTCTGCTCGATGGCTTGATGGCCATTGCTGCGCTGATCATGATGTTCATTTACTCACCCACACTGACTTGGGTGGTTTTATCGGCCTCGGCTTTGTATGCGCTGGTGCGCTGGATCAGTTACTCGCCCTTTAGACATGCTGCGTCTGAGCGTTTGGTTTTAGCTGGCCAAGAACAAAGTCACTTCATTGAAACACTTCGCGCCATGACACCGCTCAAATTGTTTGCACGCGAAAATGAACGGCGTGCAAGATGGCAAAGCCTGATGGTGGAAGTCATGAACCGCGATTTTCAAACGGCCAAGTTGAACATGGGCTTCAATGTCGCACGCACACTTATTTTTGGCCTTGAAAATTTATGTGTCTTTTGGTTAGGGGCCAAAATCATTCTGCCATCGCAAACACAAGATCACAGCGCAAGCGTTTTCACGGTGGGCATGCTGCTGGCTTTCATCAGCTACAAGGTTCAATTTACAAGTCGCATCACGGCACTCATCAACCAAGGCATTGAGCTCAAAATGCTCAATTTACACCGTGACAGGCTGGCCGACATTGTGCTCACGCCGCCCGAGCAAGACACGCCCCAAGGCAACTTACCTGCTCACGATTTGTCCCATTTGCCTGCCAGCCTCGAGCTTCGCAAAGTTTCATTTCGCTACAGCGAAGCAGAGCCCTGGCTGCTCTACAACATGGACCTTTGCATTCAAGCCGGTGAGCATGTGGCCATTACCGGCGCCAGCGGTTGCGGCAAAACCACCTTGCTCAAAATTTTATTAGGCCTGCTAACGCCAACGCACGGTACGGTGTTGTACGGTGGCGTACCCGTCGGCCAACTGGGCATGTCCAATGTTCGCCGAAAAATTGGCGTGGTCATGCAAGAAGACGCTTTGCTGACCGGCAGTATTGCAGACAACATTGCCTTCTTTGACTTGGCACCTCAACTTCAAAGGATAGAAGCCTGCGCGCAATTGGCAGAAATTCACAATGACATTGCACGCATGCCAATGGGTTATCACACCCTCATTGGCGAACTGGGCTCTGGCCTCAGTGGCGGTCAAAAGCAGCGCCTGTTGTTGGCTCGCGCGCTCTATGCTCAGCCTTGCGTTTTGGCCTTGGACGAAGCCACCAGCCATTTGGACATGCAAAGCGAAAGCGCTGTTTCAAACACCTTGTCGCAGCTCAAGCTCACGCGCATTGTCATTGCGCATCGCCCTGAAACCATTGCCCGCGCAGACAGACGCATCAACTTCAGCTTGCCAGGGCTTGCCGCTTCCGCGTAAGATGAACTCACTTAGGTGCAACCCGTGCCTGCCTGATTGTCTATCTGACACACCCCTTTTCAATGCCGGCATTGGCCCTCGATGTAACGCAGTCGGAGGGCCATCAAGGCTATCAAACCAAGCAGGAGTCCATCGCCATTCAAGGCGTTCCCAATTTGTTCATTCGCTCTTTGCTAGACAAGCAACAGTTTTACGACCCTGAAGACGCCGCATTGGCACTGGGCATTTCTTCCGCTTTCTGGTCGCTGTTTGGTTTGCTCTGGCCCTCAGGTTCGAAGTTGGCAGAGCGCATGGCGCTCAGGCCAGTCAACGCCAATGAACGCATTCTTGAAATTGGCTGTGGCTTGGCCCTGTCTAGCTTGGTGGGACATCGAAGAGGCGCCAACATCACCGCCTCAGACTGCCACCCGCTGGCTGGCGAATTTCTGAAAGAGAATTTGCGCCTTAACCATCTAGGCCCCATGAACTACCGACATGGGCACTGGGGTGAACACGCCACACAGCAACAAGACATTGCGGTCAGCAGCAGGTTCGACTTGGTCATTGGCAGCGACATTCTTTACGAGCGCGATGAACGTGGCGACTTGGCGCATTACATTAATGAACATGTTGAAGATCACTCAGAAGTTTGGGTGGTCGATCCCAATCGCGGCAATCGCTCACACTTTCACCGCAACATGGCCGCGCAAGGTTTCGCATTGAGCGAATCGGCTCTCGACATTTCAGCCACAGAGAGCGTGGCCGCCTACAAAGGCAGAATGCTCACATACTCCCGCGATTGAGCGTGGGCATTGGTGCGCAATGGGGCACCGCCCATCTCAAAGAGTCCATTCGTAATCAATGGTCAATGGCGCATGGTCACTGAAACGCGTCTCTTTGTAAATCTCTGCTTTTATAGCCCCTGCTGCCAACGCCGCAGTCGCCAACTGATAATCCAATCGCCAGCCCACATTCTTGGCATAGGCTTGCCCGCGATTGCTCCACCAGGTGTAGCACGCGTCTGTGGTGTCAGGATGCAAGTGCCGGTACACATCGACCAAAGGGCCTTCGGTGGCCATGTGCGTCATCCATGCGCGCTCCTCTGGCAAGAAGCCACTGTTCTTTTGGTTGCTTTTCCAGTTTTTCAAATCGGCTTGCTGATGCGCAATGTTCACATCGCTGCACACAATGAACTCGCGTTCAGCACCCAAAGACTTCAAATGTGGCCCCATGTGGTCCAAGAATCGAAATTTGGCCTCCTGCCTTTCAGGGCCTGATGAGCCACTTGGAAAGTAGGTGCTGATGACAGACAGCTTGCGCTTGGGGGTGTCAAAGCGCAGTTCTACATACCTGCCTTCGGCATCAAACTCTGCAGAACCCATGCCCACCTTCACATCGGACGGCTCGTGTTTGCTGTAAACCGCCACACCCGAGTAGCCCTTTTTCTCAGCAAAATGAAAATGCCCCTTCAGCCCCGCCAAAAATTCAAATTTGCCCGCCACATCGGGCGCTTGCGCTTTTACCTCTTGCACGCAAATACAATCGGGATTGTTTTGAGCAATCCAGGCCTCCACCCCTTTGGTGGCCGCAGAACGGATGCCGTTCAAGTTCAAGCTGCTTAATTTAAACAAGGATTTCCCCATGGTGACTGGACACACACCGCAAACCGACACAGCGGCCTTGGCGCAAGCGTTTGTTCAATTTTCTGTCGATGCGGGCGTGCTCAAGTTTGGTGAATTCAAAACCAAAGCCGGCCGCATGAGCCCTTACTTCTTCAATGCAGGCTTGTTTGACGATGGCGCCAAACTCGGAAAACTCGCTCAATTCTATGCAAAAGCGTTGGTGGGCAGCGGGATCGAATTTGACATGATTTTTGGACCTGCCTACAAAGGCATTCCTTTGGGTGCAGCCGTTTCCATTGAACTGGCTCGCTTGGGCAAAAACGTACCCTTTGCCTACAACCGCAAAGAAGCCAAAGACCACGGCGAAGGCGGCAGCTTGGTGGGCGCACCGCTTCAAGGCCGTGTGCTGATCGTGGATGACGTGATGAGCGCAGGCACTGCCGCTCGCGAATCCATTGAACTCATTCAAAAGGCTGGTGCCACAGCGCATGCAATCGCCATTGCTTTAGACCGCCAAGAAATGGCCACCGAAGTTCAAGCCGATGGCTCGGTCAAAGATGTGCCGCACAGCGCTGTGCAATATGTGCGCAACACATTGGGCATGAGCGTGTGCTGCATTGCACAGCTGTCTGATTTGTTGGCCTACCTGTCTACCCAAAGCGGTAACGAGATGGGCCAACACCTGCCCAAAGTGCAGGCGTACAGAGACCGCTATGGGGTCTAAGCCCAACAAGAATCCGAGCTTTTCCTTGCCTCTTTATGGCGTAATTAGGGGGTTTGAAGCGTAAAACCGCCATTTACGCTTCACATTTGAAGCGTAAATCTTTAAAATACGCTTCATGTACCTTTGGCAATCTCCTCAATGGCCTGACTTCAAGGTCGACTTGTCAGCGCTACAACCCACCTTGGCGGCGGCTCGGTTTGCGCAAGGCAGAGCCATGGGCTTGGCGGCTCACTTGCAACTTGCAGACCTCGGTGAATTGCAACTTCAGGGTTGGTCAGATGAGGCCTTGGCCACTGCACAAATCGAAGGGGAAATGTTGCAAGTCAATTCAGTGCGAGCCTCAGCTGCAAGGCGGCTTGGCTTGTCAGACGGCAAAAAAATCAAACGTGATGCGCGCGCCGAGGCCACATTGAATGTGCTTCAAGCAGCTCTGCAAAACAGCCCTGCACCACTAAGCCATGACATGCTGTTTGACTGGCAGGCCGCTTTGTTTCCAACAGGTCGAAGCGGTATCCAAAAGATTCGCACGGGTGCTTACCGCAATCACGAGGAGCCGATGCAAATCGTCACACCCCGAATGGGCCATCCCGACATCGTTCACTACCAAGCGCCTGACTCCTCAGATGTTGGCCAAGAGATGGATGCCTTCATCCAATGGTTCAACAGCAGTCAGCAAACGCAAGATGGCTTGGTACGTGCTGCCGTTGCGCACCTTTGGTTTGAAACCATACATCCCTTTGAAGATGGCAATGGTCGCATTGGCCGCGCCTTGGTTGAAATGGCGCTCGCGCAAGACTTGAAAACAGACCAACGTTTGTGGAGCCTGTCACACCAAATATGGCAACAACGCAAGGGCTACTACGATCAATTACAAGCGGCCACTGGCAGCAGCATGGACGTCACCACTTGGGTTCAATGGTTTGTGGTTTGCATTCACAAAGCCGCCGACAGCAGTTGGGAGCAGATGCAAGCGGCTATGCGCAAAACACGTTTTTGGATTGAACTGAGACATCAACATCCGTCCCTCACGCCCACTCAAAACAAAGCCATCAACAAACTCTACGATGCAGAACCAGAGGGGTTCAGCGGCGGCATGAGTACAGAGAAATATGTCAATCTTTGCCAAGTGTCGCGGGCTACGGCCTATCGCGAATTGACTGGCTTGTGTGAGATGGGTTTGTTGGTACTAACGGGCACCGGGCGCGGCACCCGTTACCAGTTGTTGCATCGGCCAGCAGCTGGCTCATGATGTTGTGAATTTCGCTTTTGAAACTGCTTTAGCCTTCTAACTTCTTCAGCAACAGCTCATTCACCTGCGCCGGATTGGCCTTGCCTTTGCTGGCTTTCATGATGGGGCCGACCAAGCCATTCAAGGCCTTGGTGTTGCCCGCTCTGAACTCTTGCACATTCTTCGGATTGGCCGCTAGCACTTCGTCAATGATGGCTTCCAATGCGCCGGTGTCGTTCATCTGCTTGAGGCCTTTGGCTTCGATGATGGCGTCCACTTCGCCGCCTTCTGTCCACATCGCATCAAACACTTGCTTGGCAGCGCTGTTGCTGATGATGTTGTCGGCAATGCGGCCTATTATGGCGGCCAATTGTGCGGCGCTGACCGGTGCATGTTCTATGCCTGCTTCGCCCGCATTCAAACGGCGCGAAACCTCGCCCATCACCCAGTTGCTGACCAGCTTGGCTTGGCCACACGCCTTGGCTGCCGCTTCAAAATAAGCGGCCATGGCTTTGCTTTGGGTGAGCGTGGTGGCGTCGTATTCAGGCAATCCATAGTCGGCCACAAAACGCGCCGCCATAACACGCGGTAACTCGGTCATCTCGGATTGCACGCGCGCAACCCAATCGCGGCCAATGACCAAGGGCGGCAGATCGGGGTCGGGGAAGTAGCGGTAATCGGCCGCATCTTCTTTGGTGCGCATGGCGCGTGTTTCGCCGGTGTCTGGATCGAACAGCACTGTGGCTTGTTGGATTTCAAAGCCGTCTTCAATTTGTTCAATTTGCCAACGCACTTCAAAGTCGATGGCTTGCTGCATGAACTTGAAGCTGTTCAAGTTTTTAATTTCGCGGCGGGTGCCCAAATCATCGCCGGGCTTGCGCACCGACACGTTGGCATCGCACCTGAAACTGCCCTCTTGCATGTTGCCGTCGCAAATGCCAATCCAAGTCACAATTTTATGCAACTCTTTGGCATAAGCGACCGCCTCATCGCTAGAGCGCATGTCGGGCTCGGTCACAATTTCTAAAAGGGGCGTGCCGGCACGGTTCAGGTCAATGCCGCTTTGGCCAATGAAGTCTTCGTGCAAAGATTTGCCCGCGTCTTCTTCCAAGTGCGCGCGCACCAAGCGAACAGTTTTCTTTTCGTCACCGACAAAAAATGACACCTCGCCACCTTGCACCACCGGAATTTCAAACTGGCTGATTTGATAGCCCTTAGGCAGATCAGGGTAGAAATAATTTTTGCGCGCAAAAATGCTTTGCTCTGCAATGTGCGCGCCTACCGCCAAGCCCAATTCGATGGCGCGCTCTACAGCGCCTTTGTTCATGACGGGCAGCGTGCCGGGCAAGGCCAAATCAACAGCGCACGCTTGCGTGTTGGGCTCTGCACCAAACGCAGTAGGAGCGCGGCTGAAAATTTTGCTGTGCGTCGAAAGTTGGGTATGTGTTTCAAAGCCAATGACCACTTCGTAGCCTTGGACCAACAGAGATTTTGGCTTCGTTGTCATTTGGCGCCTCCTGGTTGGCGGAGGTGGAAGTCGGTGGCTTGCTGCAATCGGTGTGCGGCATTGAGCAACTGCGCTTCTTTGAAATAATTGCCAATGAGCTGCAAGCCAACAGGCATGCCCTCTTCGCCAAAGCCTGCTGGCACGCTCATGCCTGGCAAGCCCGCCAAAGACGCAGGGAGCGTGAAAATATCGGCCAAATAATTGGCGACAGGGTCATCTGTTTTTTCACCCAACTTCCAAGCCACTGTGGGTGCCACAGGTCCTGCAATCACATCGCAAACTTGGAAGGCTTGCTGAAAATCATCAGAGATCATGCGGCGAATTTTTTGCGCTTGTACATAGTAAGCATCGTAATAACCGTGTGACAACACATAGGCGCCCGTCATGATGCGGCGCTTGACTTCTTCGCCAAAACCTTCAGCTCGTGAGCGCTTGTACATGGACACAAGGTCAGTGTAGTCTTTGGTGCGATGGCCAAACTTCACGCCATCAAAGCGGCTTAAATTGCTAGACGCTTCTGCTGGTGCAATGATGTAGTAAACAGGAATAGAAAGCTCTGTGCGCGGCAAGCTAATGGGCACCAACTTGGCACCGAGTTTTTCATATTCTTGAAGCGCGGCATCGACCGCAGTGCGCACACCCGGTGCAAGGCCATCACCAAAAAATTCTTTGGGAATGCCAATGCGCAAACCATCGAGTGACGCGTTCAAATCGCGCGCAAAGTTTTCTGCAGGCACATCAAGGGACGTCGAGTCGCGGTCTAAATCGGGGCCACACATGGCAGACAACATCAGCGCGCAATCTTCCGCGGTGCGCGCCATGGGGCCAGCTTGGTCCAAACTGGAAGCGTAGGCAATCATGCCGTAGCGTGAAGCGCGGCCATAGGTGGGTTTGATGCCGGTGATGCCGCAAAAGCTGGCGGGTTGGCGAATGGAGCCGCCCGTGTCAGTACCCGTTGCAGCTGGTACCAAGCGCGCCGCAACCGCTGCAGAGCTACCGCCCGAAGAACCACCCGGCACACGCGACGTGTCCCAAGGGTTGGTCACTGGTTTGTAGGCCGAGTTTTCGTTGGACGAGCCCATGGCGAATTCATCGCAATTGAGCTTGCCCACATTGACCATGCCAGCGCCACCAGCCTGCACGCCCAATTTGCGCACCACGGTGGCGTCAAAGGGTGAGCGATAGCCCTCTAATATTTTGGAGCCGGCGGTGGTGGGAAAATCGGTGGTGACAAAAATGTCTTTGTGTGCCATGGGCACACCGGCCATGGGGCCCGCTGTGCCTGCGGTCAACTGCGCGTCGGCTTCTTTGGCTTGCGCCAACGTGGCCTCTGGGTTGAAGCTTAAAAAAGCACCCGAGATGTCGGCCTGGCTGCGCGCCAAAAAGTGGTGGGCGACCTCTGTGGCGCTGATTTTTTTAGCGCGAATTTCGTCCGCCAAAGCGGCTACGGTCATGTCGTGTAAAGCTGTCATAGGGCCACCTTACTCGATCACTTTGGGAACCAAAAACAGGCCGCGCTCGACTGCCGGTGCACTTCGTTGGTTGGCTTCCCGTTGGTTGGGCTCGCTGGCGATGTCGTCGCGCAAACGCAGCGCCACTTCCTGAATGGTGGCAATGGGGTGCGGCAAGGGCTCAACGCCACTGGTGTCTACAGCGCGCATGGCTTCCACCATGCTGAAAAAGCCATTGATTTGGTCCAACATGCGTTGGCCCTCCTCGGGCGGAAGCTCTAACCGAGCCAAATTGGCAATCCGGTCAATTTCTTGGGCGTTCAATGACATAAAAATTAATTCTTTACAGGCACTTTACTGGCGTTCATGGCGCCAAATTTGGAGGCGCAATCAGCGTTTTTTTTTCAAGCGATGGGTTATTATCGTGTGTTCGCTGAAAGCTCTCCAAAAAAGCTTGTTCAAGCCCACAATTTACACCCTTCCATGCTCCCCCAAACTGCAGGCCTGCAAGCCGCAAGCTCGTAGTTGATTAGGATTTGTTATGTTCAGCTCGTTTCGCCGTTATTTTTCTACCGATTTGGCCATTGATTTGGGTACCGCCAACACCCTGATTTTTGTGCGCGACAAAGGCATTGTTCTTGACGAGCCCTCCGTCGTGGCCATTCGCCACGAAGGCGGGCCCCAAGGCAAAAAAGTCTTGCAAGCGGTTGGTCACGAAGCCAAGTCCATGCTGGGCAAGGTACCGGGCAACATTGAAGCCATTCGCCCCATGAAAGACGGCGTGATTGCCGACTTCACCGTCACCGAGCAAATGCTCAAGCAATTCATTCGCATGGTGCATCCCCGCAGCACCTTCCGCCCTAGTCCCCGCATCATCATTTGCGTGCCCTGCGGCTCTACCCAAGTCGAGCGCCGTGCCATTCGCGAATCAGCCTTAGGCGCTGGCGCCTCCGAGGTTTACCTCATTGAAGAACCCATGGCCGCAGCCATTGGCGCGGGCTTGCCCGTGTCAGAAGCATCAGGTTCTATGGTGGTTGACATTGGCGGTGGCACCACCGAAGTGGGCGTTATTTCCTTGGGCGGCATGGTCTACAAAGGCAGCGTGCGTGTAGGCGGCGACAAGTTCGACGAAGCCATCATCAACTACATCCGTCGCAACTACGGCATGCTCATTGGCGAGCCCACTGCAGAAGCCATCAAGAAAAAAATCGGCTCGGCCTTCCCAGGCAGCGAAGTGCGCGAAATGGAAGTCAAAGGCCGCAACCTGTCTGAAGGCGTGCCCCGCAGCTTCACCATCAGCAGCAACGAAATTCTCGAAGCCCTCACCGACCCCCTGAACAACATCGTCTCAGCGGTCAAAACAGCACTCGAGCACACACCCCCTGAGTTGGGAGCCGATATCTCCGATCGCGGCATGATGCTCACAGGTGGCGGCGCCTTGCTACGCGACCTCGATCGTTTGTTGTCAGAAGAAACTGGCCTGCCCGTCTTGGTGGCCGAAGATCCACTCACTTGCGTGGCACGCGGCTGCGGTATGGCGCTCGAACGCATGGACCGCCTAGGTAGCATCTTCACCAGTGAATAACACGGGCGCAATTCGTGGCGCTGGAGTCTCTTGACCGCTCACCCCCACCCTTTTTCAGGGTGGGTTTTGCGCCCCTGACCAAACTCATTTTTTTCAGCGCACTGTCTTTGCTGCTTGTATTTGGTGACAAACAAATGCAGTTCACCAAGCCCTTGCGTGCCGGGCTTTCAACCCTCATTCTTCCGATTCAATGGTTGGTGCTACAGCCAGGCGAAGCTGTGTCGGCCATGGGCACTTATTTTCAGAACTTGGACCAAGCCCAAACAAATCTCAAGGCCGCAGAGCTTAAGGTGCTTCAGCAGTCTGTTCGCTCACAGCAAGTAGAGCAGTTGCAAATTGAAAATCAAAACCTTCGCCAACTCATGGGCCTTCAATCGAGCATGGCGGTTGCATCTCAGACCGCCGAAGTTCTGTTTGATGTTCCCGACCCCTACAACCAACGCATTGTGATTGACCGAGGTCAACTCAAAAACGTGGCACTGGGTTCGCCCGTCATTGACGCAGGTGGCGTGGTTGGACAAGTTACCCGCGTTTATCCATTGACCTCCGAGGTCACCCTTTTGACAGACAAGGACCAAAGCATTCCTGTGCTCAACAGCCGAACAGGCGCGCGCAACATCACCAGTGGCGACGTCTTGGCAGGGCTGCCCATGATTGAGCTTAAATTTGTGCCTGCCAGTGCCGATGTGAAAGAAGGCGACTTGCTCACCACCAGTGGCATTGATGGCGTCTATCCCGCAGGGCTTCAAGTAGCGCGCATCAGTCACATTGAGCGGCGCGTTGATATTTCTTTTGCCAGAATTCATGCACATCCCTTGGCCGAACTCAAAGGTCGCCATGTCTTGATTTTGCAGCCCTCTGCGTCTTCAGCACTCAACAAAGGCAAAACGCCATGATCATGAGTCGCCGCGAGGCCTTGTTGTTGCCTGTCAGCCCTTGGTTCGTCGCCCTCAGCCTTTTAATGTCCTTGCTGCTCAGCATGCTGCTGGGCATGTCTCAAGCCCTTTGGCTGCCAGATGTTTTGGCTGTCAGCATTTTCTTTTGGGGCATCCACCAGCCTCGCCGAGTTGGCATGGCCACTGCGTTCCTACTTGGCCTGTGGATGGATGTGCAGCATTCCTCCCTGTTGGGTCAGCATGCTTTGTCGTATGTTGTGCTCAGTTACTTTGCGTTCAGCATGCACCGCCGCTTGCTTTGGTTTCCCATCAAAGAGCAGATGCTTCAAATTGCGCCATTCTTTATTTTGGCAGAGGTCATAGGCCTGCTCATTCGTTTAAGCACTGGCGATGATTTTCCAGGTTGGACCATGTTGCTGTCGCCTTTCATTGAAACTTTGTTGTGGCCTGTGGCCAATTTCATTTTGCTTGCGCCGCAACGAAGAGCACACGACCCCGACGCCAATCGGCCGATTTAACGCATGCCCTTTCACCTGCCCTCGTTGAGCGAGTTGCGCAACACCGAGTTTGAAATATTCAAATTTCAAACGCGTGTGCTGATTTTGCAAGGCGTCGTCTTGGCGTGCTTTGCACTGCTGGGCATTCGTTTGTTTTACCTGCAGGTCATTCGTCATGAAGATTTGCTAGAGCAAGCAGAAAACAACCGAACCGCTGTGCTTCCCACTGTGCCCAACCGAGGCACCATCCTTGATCGCAATGGTGTGGTGCTGGCTAACAACTACTCAGCTTACACCCTAGAAATTACGCCTTCGCGCGTGAAAGACTTGGAAGCCACCATCGACAGCTTGTCTGAAATCATTGACATACCACTGCGTGACAAAAGACGTTTCAAGCGCATGCGCGAAGAGTCCAAAAACTTCGACTCACTCCCTATTCGCTCGCGACTGACCGACGAAGAAGTCGCCAAATTCACAGCGCAACAATTTAGATTTCCAGGCGTTGAAATCAAAGCCCGGTTGTTTCGCAATTACCCCTTCGGCCATTTGGCCAGCCATGTGGTGGGCTACATCGGGCGAATCAATCAAAAAGAAAAAGAGCAAATTGAAGAGAGTGACGACGAAGGCAATTACCGCGGCACCCAATACATTGGCAAGCTCGGAGTAGAGCAACGCTACGAGCGTGAACTTCACGGCATTACAGGTGTGCAGGAAGTTGAAACATCGGCTGGTGGCCGCGCTGTTAGGCGACTTGCCAGCCGTCCCGCCACACCGGGTCAAAACGTCGTGTTGTCCATCGACATGAAATTGCAAAAGATGATTGAAGACTTGTACGGCGAGCGGCGTGGTGCCTTGGTTGCACTTGACCCCCGCACAGGCGAAATCTTGGCCTTCGTCAGCAAGCCCACGTTTGATCCCAATTTATTTGTCGATGGCATCGACAGCGAAAGCTGGAAACTCTTGAGTGAGTCGATTGACAAGCCACTGTTAAATCGCGCCATGCGAGGCACCTACCCGCCCGGCTCAACCTACAAACCCTTCATGGCCATGGCAGCCCTTGAAACTGGCAAACGCAGCGCCAGCGAAATTGTCAATGACGCCGGCTCTTGGACCTATGGGGGACACACTTTTAGAAGCCACGGCGATACAGGCTTGGGGCCTGTCGACATGGTCAAATCCATCGTGCTCTCCAGCAATGTTTACTACTACTCATTGGCCAACACCATGGGTGTTGACACCATTCATGACTTCATGAAACCACTTGGGTTTGGCCAAATCACAGGGCTCGATTTACCTGGTGAACTGCGCGGCACCCTGCCCAGCACGGAATGGAAAAAGAAAACTTATAAAAAGCCAGAGCAACAACGTTGGTATGGCGGTGAAACGATTTCACTGGGCATCGGGCAAGGCTACAACGCCTTCACCATGTTGCAGTTGGCAACTGCCACCAGCACATTGGCCAATGGCGGCATTTTCCGCAAGCCCCGTTTGGTCATGGCCACCCAAGATCCCATTCAACGCGTAGACCGCGCTGTTGCCGGTGAAGAGCCCATTCATTTAGGCTTCAAGCCTGAAAACGTGGCAGTGGTTCATCAAGGCTTGATCGGTGTGGCCAAAGATGGCACCGCTGCACGTGTGTTTGCTGGCACACCTTATCAAAGCGCCGGCAAAACAGGCACAGCACAAGCCGTGACCATCGGGCAAAAAGACAAATACAACGCCAGCAAGTTGGACGAGCATCAACGCGATCATGCTTTGTACATGGCGTTTGCCCCCGCAGAGAACCCCCAAATTGCGTTGGCCATCGTGGTCGAAAACGCAGGCTTTGGTGCCGCGCAAGCCGCGCCCATTGCCAGGCGCATTTTTGATTATTGGTTAGTGGGAGACTACCCTAGCTTACAGGATATTGAAGCCTCTCAAAAAGGTTTGGCTTCAACGCCCATCGGTGTCAAAAGACGCAAGGACGATATTCAACTTGCGCCAAGTGAAGGCGTCGTGGGTGGCGTGAAAAGCCGCTGATCTAACAGATCAGATCATTGCGGCTCAATGCCAGCACGCTTGGCAACGCCCGCCCATTTTTGATAATCGCTCTTGATCAAATTGGCAAACTCAAGGGCTGAACTGCCCACAGGCTCAGCACCTTCAGACGCCAGCTTTTCTCTGATCTCTTTGCTTTGCAAAGCCTTGGCCATCTCTGCATTGAGAGTTTGAATAATTGCGGACGGTGTGCCAGCTGGCGCCACCAAGCCATACCATTGCAAAGAAACATAGTTGGGCACGCCTGCCTCCATCACAGTGGGTACATCAGGCAAGATGTCCAAGCGTTTGTTCCCCGACACAGCCAGCGCGCGAACTTTGCCAGATTGAATGTGCGGCATGACTGTGAGTGCATTTGAGAACATGCCATTGACCTGTCCGCCAAGCAAGTCAGTCACTGCTGGCGAGGTGCCTTTGTAAGGGACATGCAGCGCTTGAATGCCGGCCATGTAATTGAACAATTCCATCGACATGTGCGGCGAGGTGCCAACGCCTGCACTGGCGTAGTTGAGTGCACTTGCATCTTTTTTGCCCAACGCAATCCAGTCACGCAAATTGTTGACCTTCACACTCGGATGAATGACAAAAATATTGGGGGCTGTGGCCGCTAAGGAAATAGGAGCGAAATCTTTGATGGGGTCGTAGTTCACCTTCTTGTACAAAATAGGATTCAAGACCAAAGGGCTGGGCACAAACAACAAGGTGTAGCCATCCGCGGGTGCGTTCGCTACGGCCTCAATACCAATTAAGTTGCCAGCGCCTGGTTTGTTTTCTACATAAAAGCTTTGGCCCAATGCGCTGGTGAATGCTTTTGCAAGCAGTCTGCCAATGATGTCCGTGCCACCGCCCGGAGCCGAGGGCACCACAATCTTGACGGGCTTTGCGGGGTAGGCTTGCGCATTCGACTTGCCTGATGTGAAAAGAAACAGTCCCCATAAAACGAGTATGGGCATGAACATTTGGCAAATGCCGTGTTGTGTGAATTTAGCCATGTGCGTGAAGTGTTTGTTGGTTTAAATCAATCGGCTTGGCGGCAATCAAAACAAAAGCGATGACGCAAGGCTCTGTGCCATTGTTAACCCAGTTGTGAATCGTGCCTCTTTGCACCAAAACATCACCCTGTTGTAAGTGAACATTTTGCCCATCGATGTCCATGTCAATCGAGCCAGCCATGACCACAGCATAGTCAATGGTTTCAGTTCGATGATTTCGAGGTGCAACACCTGGATCGTATTGAACAATTCGAAACACGCTGTCTTCTTTGCCCAAGACTGAAACGTCTCTGGCGTAACCATCTGCAGGGTCTAAGTTATCGACCGGTAATTTGCCTGTCGACCACACCACACAACTTTGATGGAAATCTCTTCTAGAAAGAATGTTGGTGCACAACTCATCGTGCGAAACAATGGCCTTGCCATTTTGATCATGGCCTGTCACAACGCGGCGAATTTTCATGGGGCGACACTCTTTAAGATTACAAGCACATGGGTGGCAATGGCTGCTACCAAACGGCCCCATCCTACCTGTGCGCAAAAGAGAGAATGTCTTTAACTGTGAGACTTTGTGAGAAACAGCTGAGAGCGTGGCTCAACTCAGCAGCACGTAACCCTTTTGGATCAAGCACTCTCGGAATTTGATGATGTTGTAGTTCTCTCCAAGGTCTTTGGAGTTCTGTGTCTCAATCTGTTTGAAACACAATTGTTTGTCCAATTTGTACTTCTCAGGATCTACAGAAGCTAGAGTGACTGGGTTGAAGTCTCCAGAACTCTCTGAAAGTTTTAGCTCGCCAAGCATCGAACTACACCCTTGCAGTGCTAAAAAGATGACAAGTGAGATCGACAGTTTCATTGTCAATATTGTAATGATTCAGATAATGTAATTGATAAATATTTTTTGGTGTTGCTGATAAACATCAGCCAAAAGGCAGTTCCCATCAAAGCATCCGCTGAAGAGCGGTGTGGTGGGGAAGCAGTGATTTTGGTGCGCTGACGGGGATCACAAACCGGGCTGTAACCCGCATGAAGTATAGGTTTTCTGAAGTATTTATTTTGAGATACCGTCAAAAATACCGCAAATTGTTATCAAAGGCGGTTGGCAGGCCTGTTAAAGCGCCTTTGAGCACCCACGAGGGCGTCCGTAAAAAATTGTTTTCAATTTGCACGCGCAAAAATCTGTGCAAGCGCACGCATCTCTGGCCATGGGCCGTAGAGATTTCTACCCCCCACCCATTAAAGTGTTCTTTAATTTGACTTGCAACAATGAAAGTAAGTTTTCATATCACTGTCAAGTCAGAAGTCACTTAAGTCATCCGAGCCCAGCCGATACCCCATTGCCCGATAACCACGCTGCCGCTTATCCCACATCCGCAGCAGCGCTGGGTGGCCGGTATCGACAAAGTCGATGATGCGCACATTGGTCTTGGTCGCGTGCTCGCGGTGCAGTCGGCCAGCGTATTGCTGCAACGTCCCCCTCCACGAAACCGGCATGGCCAGCACCAAGGTATCCAGCGAGGGGTGATCGAACCCTTCACCGACCAGTTTGCCGGTCGCCAGCAGTACACGCGGGGCATCGGGCGGCAGCGCATTGAGTTCCGCGACCAGTGTGGCACGTTGTTTCTTGGCGATCCGCCCGTGCAGGACAAACAACGATGGCACCTTGTCGCCCAAGGTGGTTTGGATGGCATCGAGATGTTCGGAGCGCTCAGTCAGCACCAGCACCTTGCGACCCTGGCCGTAGGCGTTGATGACTTCGGCAGCAATCGCGTCTGTTCGGGCTTGGTCAATGGCAAGGTGCCGGAAAACATCCTGAATCCCCGCTTCCTGCGGCAAATCAATCCGCGAGTGCAGTGTGCACGGTGTGACCGCCAGATCATGCGGCGCACCCGTGGGCTTGGCGGCGGTGTGACGAGTTGGCCCGCATTGCATGAAAATAATCGGCTGCTGGCCATCACGGCGGATCGGAGTGGCCGTCAGACCGAGCACGTATTTGGCTTTGGCCTGCTTCAAAATCGCATCGAACGATGCCGCGCCGACGTGATGGCATTCGTCCACTATCACGTGGCCGTAATTTTCGACTAGCAGATTCACTTCGCCCTGGCGCGACAGCTGTCCGACGTCAGCGTGTGTGATACAAATAGGGGTACTTGATTAAAGGAGGGTTTTGGTTCATCTTTCAACTTAAGGAGTGAAGATGAAATTGAAATCCAATCAACCCAAGGCCTCTGCCGAGCAGG
>Ga0214919_10005014_pt1 | contig 19031 bp, 3 predicted proteins | sample LL1503_MetaG_FD_177994 | JGI IMG/M metagenome (GOLD analysis project Ga0214919, IMG submission 177994) | Freshwater microbial communities from Lake Lanier, Atlanta, Georgia, United States - LL-1503 | ecosystem: Environmental > Aquatic > Freshwater > Lake | place: USA: Georgia | collected 2015-03-15
CACTTGATCCATTAGAACCATCAGTTCCACTTGTACCACTAGTACCAGAAGAACCATCACTTCCACTTGTACCACTAGTACCAGAAGAACCACTTGTACCACTAGTACCACTAGAGCCATTAGTTCCACTAGAACCACTAGTTCCATTAGTACCACTTGTACCACTTGATCCATTAGAACCATCAGTTCCACTTGTACCACTAGTACCAGAAGAACCATCACTTCCACTTGTACCACTAGTACCAGAAGAACCACTTGTACCACTAGTACCTGTTGTACCACTTGTACCACTTGAGCCATCACTTCCATTTGTACCACTTGTTCCACTGCTACCTGATGTACCAGTTGAGCCACTACTACCTGCTGTACCGCTTGACCCTGAAGTACCAGAAGATCCATCACCTCCACTTGCACCATCTAAATTGACAATCCAATCACTATATGTACCACCACCCACTGTTCTTGTAGGAAATCCAAATTGTAATAAACCAGTGTTTGCATCATATGCAATAACCTCACACTCTTGGAAGTTGTTTACATCATACACTATAATAATAGACTGAGCTGGACTATAGGATAGTAGTGTTGCTACAATCAATGTACCACTATTACTTAATGTAAAAGGAGTAGTTGATGTGGTTCTATATCTATCACCAGTTAAACCTGAGGTTCCAGATGAACCAGAAGAGCCTGATGTTCCAGAAGAAAAGTTACCAAGGGTACCATCACCTCTTATATATTGAGCCATTGTACCGTTGGCTGTAACATTTATATTTCCATTTGATGTAACAGGAGCCCCTACAGTAAAAGCAGGAGGCATAGTTAAACCTACGCTTGTTACAGTTCCTACAGACCAAGTTCTATTGGCTGCTAGGTTATATGTTACACCATTAATTGTAAGAGTTCTTGTATTAGGTACAGGAGTGTAGCCTAATACACCATATATATCTAATGCTGTTATAGGAGCAGCAGATGTTACAAGACCTTTTCCATTTACACCAAATTTTAAAAATGTATTAGAACTATATACATCATTATTCACTGTAGCTAATGTAAGAGTGGTGGGAGATCCTGTTAAACCAACACCTGTTACATCTCCTACAAATATAAGAACAGCAGAAGGAACAGTGATGTTGACAGGAGTGATGTTTGTTACCAATCCTTTGTTATTAACTGTTACACTAGGAACTATTGTAGCAGACCCATATGTGCCAGGAGCAGCATTCACTGTAGCTAATGTTAATGGAACAGATCCAGGACCTGTAGCACTAGCATCTCCTGTAAGAGCTGATATGTAATTACCTGTAGGTTGATATGGACCACTGTCAAGACTACCATCTCCTTTAACAAAATCAGAGGATGTTCCACCTGTTGTTATTAAAGCAGCAGATTCAATAGAATCTGTTATAGTGAATGTCCATCCACCACTAACAATAATAGTGTCTTGCACTAAAGAACCTCCCAATCCCACAGGTAAACCTGGGGCTGCTTGATATACACCATTATTAAATATATATCCTATGGCAGCCTCTTGAAACTTAGCATCTATTTTTTGTAGAGCAGTTTGGACGCTATCATTAGTATTGATACCAGTATATAATAAATTAGCCCCCTCGTAAAATACACAAGTGGAATTCAGTATGACTGGACATGGTTCAACGGAGCAATTAATTTCCATATATTAAAATAATCAGAATGTATAAATTGTTGATATACAGAAAGGTGTATATTAGATACACCTCTATGCAAAAATAAGAAATTTAACTTAGTTTCAATGTGTTAGGAAAATTATTCCCATATAATATAGCATTTATCTAACTGTATTTTGAGCTTGTATAGTTACATCAAAGTCTTTAGCAAACTGATCACTGATAGAAGCACCCATCATTAGAGGGAATTTACCACCAGGAACTAGCTTTAATACATCTTTAAGAGGTTTAGCATCTTTTCTAACTTGAGCAGGAGTTCTTCCTTTCTTACCACCAATACCTATACCTGTAATTTCTTCAGTCATATGTTTAATCAATTTCATTACATCTGTAATCATAGAAACTGCTGGAAATAATCCACCTGCTGCAATGTTTCTAATCTCATTAGGATTATAAAAGAATGTAATCTCATCTCTCAATTTATCTAAAGCTCTTTGGTAATATCTATATCTATTCTTAGTAGCTTTATCATCATCATCTCCTGGACTAATTATACCTAAAGCAAACATAGCTGAAGTTAATGCAACAATATATCCTATCTCTTTAATCTCATTTCTAAGATTGTTTCTAATCATATCCTTAAAATCAGCAGATGACATAGTTAATCTTTGTCCAGTTTTTTTATAATATCTAGCTTGATATTTAGCATAAACCTCCTCTAGTTTTTCAACACCTGCATCATTAACTTTTAATATATTAAGAATATTGTTTTGTCTTTCTTTAATAGAATCATACATAAGTCCAAAGAATAGACTAGCTCTACCAACATCATATTTCTCTCCTTCTAATAATCCTCCATCAGTTATCTCTACAGAGAAGTCATCAGATGCCACCTTTCTAATTCCAGAGAAACGTGTTTCAAGCAATGGGTAAATCCAGTTTTTAAATGTTAACATGCTTCTAGTCCATATACTCATTTGCATCTTATTGATATTTTCCTGAGACAAAGATCCCACCACTCTATTTGTAGTATTTCTAGTAAGATTTGTAATCCTACGTGTTTCTTTTTTATTATCTAAATTAAGACCTGGAATAACTAATTTACCATTTTCTAATTTCTTAGTAGCTGTAATAGATTTTGTTTTTTGAAGTTCTTTTATTTCAGTATCTATCTTTCCTTCAGAGTCTTGAAAGTTATTAGAACTATCATATCTATTCTTATACTTATCCTTTACATACTCTCTAATGTTTACAATCTTACCATTCTCTACCATAGTATTATCTAGTATAGACATAAATATAGCTTTCTCAACAAACATCTCTGGCTTTCTAAACATCACCATAAGAAAGTCTGAAACATTACTTCCATTAAGAACATTACCAAAATTGAATACACTAGCCTTTTTTAATTTTTCATAAGAAGGATCTTCTCTTAAAGGTACAAAGTGATTAATCAATTGAGCAAACATTTCTTTATCTTCTTTACTCTTAAAAGCATGATTTAAAAGAATACCTTCATTCTTTGTAAATTCTCCTTGAGTAAAATAGTTACCTGCAATAGCAGATATTTGAAATTGAGATCCTGCAAAGTTTACCAAACCAGGAAGAGGATCAAGTCCTATGTCTTAAGTTGAAACCCTCTGTTAAAAGCATCCATTAACTTAACTAATGATGTAGGAGAAGAGTCATCATCTATCTTTACTATCTCTCTACCTGCCACTTTATTAATTATCTTTTTTACAGCAGTTACAGCTTTATTAAGTCCTAATGGTGTATCTACATCTGATAATACATATTTCTGTCCGTAGAATAAAGCTCTTGTAAATTGATCAAGAGTTTTAATATTATCCTCATTTCCTTTTTCAATCTTAGGATCACCGTTAGCATCCATGATTACATTACCAGATCTATTTGTAGCAAGGTGTTCATTTTTAAACTCTTCAATAGTCTTTAATAAATCAACCTGACCCTCCACTTCATTTAAGTATTTAAACTTTTCTACCTCTTGTGTATATAAAATCAAATTCTTTAATAAGTCAAAGCTTACATCAGTGTAATCATTAGGACCACTTTTTCTAACTGAGAAGTCTTTAGTGTAGTATTTAGGAATAGAGTTCTCAAGCTTACCTGTAATCTCATCATATGAACCATATCCTACATCATCAGGATTCATTTTAATACTATCATAAAAAGATTGTATTGGAGCTAGCCAGTTACCTTGAGTAAATCTTTCTGCCATTTCTTTTCTAACAAATGGTAAAAAACTATGTAGTAATTTCTTACTAATGAACCCAACATCTGTAGCTTTTTCATTAAGTTCAGCTACATATTGATATAATTCTTTTAAATCAGGATCATCCATTATTTCTTTAAATTCCTTAGAATACCATTTATCTAAAGGATACTTTTGTAATAGATAGTTCTCTTTCCAGCCACTAAAGTCTGGATCATCAATGTCCCAAATACGTTTAATTCTTTGTATAGCATTTGTTCTTTTCTCTTCATCATCTGCATAGAATTTATTAACTGTATCAATCTTTCTATTAATAATTTTATTTGCTTCTTCTCTAACTTTATCAGTATCAATATTATCAAAAAGCCATTTAACATCATCCTTTATTGCATTCTTTTTAAATTCTTCTTTAAATGCAGTATCAAATCTATTAACTAATTGATTAACTTTATCTCCATCTTTAGTTCTTTTAAAGATTTTATTCATTAACTCTTCTACATTACCACGTTTAATAAGTCTATCTCTAATAGCTATTAATTTATTAACACCTGCTTCAGCTGCCTCTTTAGCATTTGATCTTGCTTGTAAGTTAAGTTTATAAAGTATGTTTACAGCTTTTATACCTATCTCAGAAGCTCCTTGAAAGTTGGAAGATAACCCTTTGCTAATAGCTTCAGGATCAAGAAGTCCTATAGTTAGATTTCTTTCTCCAACATGTTTAGCACCAAAGTCCATAATGATTTGCTTAACCTGTTCTCTAGATTCATAAATGTCTCTAGTTTGTTGACGCAATCCTGTAAGTGTTGCTTTTAATTCTGCAACATATTCTTTATCTTCATCCGTAACAGCATCTATTTCCATTTCTGGAGTGTATAGATAGTCTTCTAATTGTATATCTATTCTATCAAATAAATCAGCAGAAGCAAGAAACTCTTGCATTTCCATAGCAAAATTTGATAATTCTTTATCAGTGGAATCTAAACTAGTTGCAGCTCTATCTTTATATGTTAAGTTATATTCATTAACAATCTTATCTCCTTGATTCTTAAGTACTTCTATCACTTGAATCAATCCAGATAAATCACTCTGTCCTTGAATAAGTCTTGCTGCTCTTCTAAAAGCACTTAACTTTTCAATCTTAAGGTCACGTGTTTGATCATCTGTAGCAGAGGAATCTTCTAAACGATGAGTTAGTACATTAATTTTACGTACCATCTCATCTATCTTTTTATCTCCTGTTGATTCAGTTTGTTCAGATATAGGAGTTAATAATAAACTTTTAATCTTTGTTGGATCTACAGAACCAATAGCAGCACCAGTTAAATTGTAGTCAGTGGTGCCATCCATCTTGTTCTTAATTTGAGTTTGTAATATAATTGGGATAGCCCTCATATTACCAAAATCTTTTATACCATACACATCCTTTAATATACCTTTATATGCACCAATCTGTACATCGTATGCACGTTGTTTATACCAAGGAATATCTTCTTCTCCTTTATAGACAGTACCAAACTTCCAGTCAAATATATGTGTCTTACCAGTTTTATCAATAGCTAATAAATCCACAGTACCAGCAGTATCTGTTTTAGGATTGTATAACATTTGCTCAGATAGGAATATAGTTCCCTCAGGAAGACTATTTACTAAATCTGTAAAATATGTTTCTAATTTACCATATATTTGTTCATCCACTTTACTATTAAAAGGAGAACGATCTAAAGCATCAGGTCTTTTTATACCAGCTTTATTAAAGAATCTATTATGAATATCTTCAAAGTATCCATGAAACTTAATACCAAGATCTCTCTTAAATGCATTAAATGTCTTTTCGCTTGTTGTAAGATTCTCTTCATCAAAACCAGCTTCTTTAGCTTTCTGTCTAACAATATCTGTAACTCTATTTTCTATTTCTTTCTCACCAGTAGGAAGGGTTCTCATATAAACCTGCTTGATAACTTCCTTTCCCTTTTCATCAGTAGTCTTTTTATCTACTTTATATAAATCATTAGTAGTAGTAGCAAGCTGTTTAACAACATCTTTCTGTGGATCACTTAACTGATAACGTTCATTATCAATTGCTATATCATCAATAATATCTTGTGGAATATTTCCTTCATACTTATCCCATAGATAGTATGCTATATCTTCTCCTACAGAAGCTACTAAATCTTTCCAAGACTGGAGGTTGGTGTTAGGACATGATGCCATATTAACAGAATGCTTTTAATATTTTGCCAGCGTCTTTTGCAGAATACCCTAGGTTTTCTAAAAGCTTAGCATTTATATCTTTGATTAAATATTCTTTACCATCTTTAAGCTCTAGCTTTCCAGATGGAGTTTCTAAATTTCCTGGAGTCAAAGGTACAAGTTTTTCCTCAACTGGAGCAATTTCTTCTTCCTCTTCTACTTCTTCTTGATCAGTTTCAAATGTGGTTCCTTCAGGTTGGTCTGACATATTATTTAAGAAGTTAGCTTGTTCAATAGCTTCATCAGTAGATTCAGTAATAACCACTCCCTTTATAAGATCATCTTCAGTATTCTCATCTTGAAAGTGTATATATATACTATCATCACTTACTTCATTCTCTACTGGTTCAAACCCATTATTGAGGTCAGACTTTCTAGCATGATCATAAAATTCATTAGCTCTTATACCATCTCCCCATGCATTAATTTGTTTGTAAACAAACGCTCTTCCATTTCCAGTTTTATAAGTAAATGGTTTATTATCTTCATCATACACCTTCTGAAACAAACCTTTCTTTTCATAAGAGAAGTCTCCATCCTTTTTCATATCAGCTCTTTCTTGTGGTGTACCCTCTTCCCAGCTAAATACAATAAAGTCCTTTTTGCCTTCAGAAGACTGAGTTCTAACATTCATTAATGTTGGTAACTCTCCTCTCTCTACAGCAGCTTGAGCCTCTTTATTAGCAATAGTTAAGTTTGTCTTTCTTGGATTATATTGAGGATTACCATCAGCATCTTTAATTGCTCTAGCTTTTTTATAAGCTGCTACATCTGGATTGTTATAATTGTTTCTTTCAAATGCATTCACTCTAGTAAACTTATTAATTGTGGTAGAACTCATATTACGAATAGTATCACTATATATTCTTTCAAAATCTTCGTAAGGAAGGAATTGTGTAAATGATAATGGAGAACTATTTAATCCTGATTGTACAACAGCAATATTTAATAATCCATCATAAAGTTCACCTTTACCTTCAGATATTAAATAATTCTTTAATTCTTGAAATGCATAAATGATTTGATTCTGATCATAAGACTTATTATCCTTTCCTTTAAGTTTAACAGTATCAGCTCCTCCTTCTAAGGCAGCTGGTTTATATTGAAAAGACTTAACAATGATATTACCATATAAAGGATTTCCTTCTTTAATACTATCAAAGAATTGTTTTAATTTATAAGCAGAACCTTCTGTACCTACTAATGAAGGTAGTATAGATTGGTTATATCCTTCAAGTTGAACAGCAAAGTCAAATGAGTTATTAATTATTTGTCTAGCTATTTTAACAAACTTATCTTTACGTAATCCTAAATATCTTGAAAAGATATCATCTTGATAAGCTGTTCTATTACTTAATTTCTCAGAAGGAAGAACATCTGAATATACATTCCTGATACTCAATAACTTACCATATATATCTCCAATAAATGAATTAGCTAATATATTAGTAGTGGCTGAACCAATTACATTACTGCCATATATATCTGGTGAGTTATTAATAACTTGTTCAGTCATTCTTCCTATAATAACAGGATCATTAATATTAGTTGTATCAAAGTTTGTAGCTTGAGTCACTCTAAATAAATGCTCAGCCATCTTAGCATACTTTAAGAATTCTCCTAATATGAATTGTTGTTGTGCTCTTCCTTTAGCATCAAATTGATCTTTACCTATATTTCTATATAGAGCTTCAGTAGCTGGAAGAACTCCACCTCTAATTCTATCTGCATTATTAGCTAATGCATATTTCTTATTTTCTATTAAGGTTTTATAGCTTGGTTTTGAGAATAAGAATGTAGAACCTTTAGATTGTAACTCTTTTAAATAATCAACAATAATAGGTTGATTCATAAAATAAGCTACATCCTTAATAGGTACACCTATCTTATTTAAAAATAACCATGTACCAGCTGTTGCAGGAGTGGCTCCCATTTCAATAATCCATGGACCATCTTTAGTAACATCCACATAACCATCTATAAACATTGAGTTAATATCAGAGATACTATTCTCATTAAGAGCATCCATAATTCTAGATAATGTAGCACGAGTTTCCCCATTTATATTAACCTTATTGTAGTTTTTAAATCTTATAATACCATCTTTTATCCAAAACTTATCACTAGGTATAACAAAATGTTTAGGATCAATTGTTACAAGAGCACGTTGATTAAGTGTATGGTTTGTTTGTGCTTGTGCAGCAATACCAATTGCATATCCACCACTTACAAATGCATATCTTAAAGAAGACATATATGTTTGTTTTAACATATTAGATACACTTGTATAATCAAATCTAGTACCATCTCTTTTAATAACTATATCCTTAGCTATATTTGATAATATTTCAGCAGAGTTAGCCTTAACTAAGTTATTGAAGTTCAATGGATTACTAACTAAGTTCTCCATAGATTGGATGTATCCATTCTCAAGAGACTTCTTATATGTAAGATTAATATCTTCTTTAATATTTAATTTCTTAAGTGCAGCTTTACCCTCTTGACCAAATCCAAGGAATGGAATAAGTTTAATATTACCTTCTCTATCTGTGTATACATTTTTAAAATATACAGATAATTTATCTATATCAAAATCAGAGCCCACCTTAGCAACTAATGCTGAAGGTACAACTACAGCATCACCAAAACCTTGAGGAAGAAACTTAGCTATCTTGAATACATCAATTGAGTTTTGTTTCTGTGTAGGAATACGAAATCCAATACCATTTAATATGCCTGACTCATTTAATTCCTTTATTAACACTTCATCAGACTTATCACTCTCAAACCATTTTTGTATCATGATTTCACATACACGTTTGCCATCTTCATCTATATAGAATTTTAATAAATCAGAAGCATACGCATCTTTACCATTGATGGTTGTTTTCTCAGCACGTGCAGATTCTAATAAAGTAGAAGAAATCTGTACTTTCTGAGCTCCACTAATCTTTGGAGAAACAAATGAATTATTAGCAATAGAATACAATGTATTTCTAACTTGATTATAAGCTGTTGTAGCTTCAATATCTTTATTTCCCCATTTAAGACTTTCAATAGATCTTAATATGTTCTCATTAGTATTTCCTTTAACTACTTGATCGTGTAAGAAATTACTTAATCTATTTAAATCTAACTCATTAGTTTCTTTATTATACCCAATACTATCAAGAAGCATTTCATAAGCAGCATTTGTTCCTTCTCTAAGAAACTTAGTGTTCATGTCTATTTCTTTATATATATCAGAAGCTTCTATTTTCTGTGTATCATCTAATGCTTCCCATGCAGATAAACGCTTTTGGAAGTCTTCTCCTGTTTTAAAGTCTAAAGGTATTCCACAATCTAAAAAGTCTAATGTAACCAATTTGGTAATCTGACTACCTCTTCTCACTTCATTATCATCTTTAGAAGGAACCTCAGATTGAATAGCTGTAATAGCAAAAGGAACTTTAATAATATCATTATCAGTAATAGCAGTGTCATTAAACTTACCATCAGCATTATATAATGGAACTTTAGCTTCAGCTCCTACCTTTCTACCTGATTCATATACAGCATAATCTATCTTACCATCTTGCATCTTTTTGTATAACTTAAGAGCATTAGATTCAGGATTCATTTCATGTAACACTCTGAAACTCAATGGATAAAGGGCAAATTTATCTAATACAATATCATTGTAATTTTTATCATTACCTTTTCTACCAGATACAGAAGGTTTAATTGGAGTGTAAGCACTATTAATACCAGGATTACCTAAGTCATAATTTGCTTGCTCACGTGGAGTAAGCTCTAAATTTTTAACTACTTTCTCATAAGCTATATCATATCTATATTGAGTCTCTTCAAAAGGATTCCAGTTACCTGAAAGTTTTCTCATAAGACGATATCCCTGTAGAGTGATTACACCACCACCATCAGTTTCTTTATAAGGATCATACATCTTAGCATCTTGAATAGCTGTTACATCTTCAAGAGTGATTGTATTTAATGCATCTCTATTAATATTAGTATAACCAATATCATCTGGTTCATAATCTAAATTAATTATAGTATTATATGCAGCATTGAATTGCTTAGATGATGTTAAATACTGACGTGGAGAGTTAAAGTTCTTTGTACGTTTTAATTCTTCTTTATATTGGTAAGGATCAGAATAAACAAGTTTATGCAATTCTATATTGTTAATCATATAGTTAGCACTTAGTACGGTGAGATGATTTCTCAATTGCTCTTCTGTAAGACTCTTCTTATTAGCAATCTCAATATTCTTTACACTATATAAACCTTTCTTTTCTTTGATTAATCCTTGAGCTGTGTAGTCTTTTATTCTATCAGTTACATCATCTTTAATCCATTGGTTAACAGCATCATCTATTTTATTACTATCTTTAGCCTCATTTGTAAAACTATCATAGATTTCTTGAGCAGACATCTCAGTATTCTGAGCAAGATCTACCACTTTACTATGTAACTCTGGACCTAGTATACCTTTAAAGAAACGTAAGTCTGTATTCTTTCTACCTTTAATTTCAGGAATCTCACGATTATCTCTAGATAACCCTACCTCTGATAAGAAATATTTTGTAAATGTATCTTTAATTGTATCACTCTTTAACAATATATCATTATACTTTACATGATTTCCCATAGCTAATAACCAACCTAGTGACGCATCACCAGGTACAAGGTTAAGTTGATATCCTTTTAAGTTAAGGTTTAACTCTTCAGCAATACGCTCACTAGAGGTCATACTATTAGATGCCTTACTTTTTCTATTCACCTCATTTACAAGACCACCTGTATATCCAACTTGCATATACTTAGTGATGCTATCTCTTTTAAGTCCTGTTTCTGGATCAAATATCTTATCCATTATTACAGAACCTTGAGAATTCTTATCATGTAATAAATAACTATATGGTGTACCTTCTAAATCACTCTTCTTACTTACACTATTAATAAAGTTATAGAAGTTACTCATAGTATTTTGACCAATATAAGATTGCACCTTATCTCCATTCATATTAAAATATGTTGTTTGGAAATCAGGATTTTCAATCTTTGCTTTAATCTCACCTAAATCTTTAAGTCTACCAACTATATCTAAGTTCTTAGCAGTCAACTCTTTAATAGAAGCTGTCTTACTAAAACTCATTTTAAGACCAATAGTAGCTTCTATGAATTTTCTTTTTGAGAAAGGAATTCTATCTAATTGCTCTTTTGTAAATTCAATACCTAGTTCTTTTAAAAACTTGATACCTTTATCAACACTACCTACTTGAATATTATTTATTTGTGCAGGAATCTTTACAAAAGATTTACCATTAAACTTAAAATACTTATTATTATTTTTAATAGTATTAAGAACACTATCTTCAAACTCATCAGCAAGTTGATCTGTAGCACTAGCTAATGATGTATCACCAATAGAGATTTCTCCATTAGGAAGAACAAACATTGTTAACACTTCAGGATTCTGTAAGTTAAACACTTTATGAAATGCTGCAACTAGTTGAAACTCAGGGTCAGATTTTAAATTAGTATAAGGATTTAACTTTTCAGAGTTAGGTAAGTTATTAGTAAGTCTTGAGAAGATTACACCATAGTTTTGATTATCAAGAGCTAACTGACGTAATCTCTCCATCATATCATCTATATCCTTAGAATTACTAAGTCTATTAAGTAGGGTGGTTCTCACCTCACTCATAGGTAATAATCTTATACCACCAATAGAAGATGTCTCAATATCTCCATTAGCATCTCTCATAGGAACTGTAGCTAACATAAGTTTGATAGCAGCAGAAGCTTTTCTAAATGAATCTACTTGAGTTGATTCATTATAGCCATCTCCTTTCTTTGATCTATTATCTTCATCTTTTAAATAATCCTCATCAAAATCATCAAACTTAATTGAGTAAGAACTTAAATATTCTTCTTCATGCTTTTTACTAAGCATATTCCAATTTTTGAATATAGCATCTCTTAATGCTTCTGCATTAGCAAGTATAGGTGCTGCTTCTTCAGCAGTGTATTCACCTGCAGCTATACCATCTTGTACTGTAGCTTCTACATCAGCATAAGTAATCTTATCTAAGTTAGCTTTAAGATCAGAATATAATTCTTTTCTATTTTCATTTTCAACTTCAAATAAGCTTTTACCAGAATTTTTTAAATTAGCAAGAGTGACATAAGTCATCTGTTGCATAATGTCATTTACATTATCTGATGTTAATCCTGTTCCAATTAAACTAGGATCTACTTGACCACTAAATATAGCTTCATCTAAACTTACAATTCCATTATCAGCATAGGTTAGTGCTTGAGCATAAGGATTAGTCATACCAGCATAATAGTTTGTTCCCATTCTTTGGAATAGGTTAGCTGTATTGGTTTGAGCTTTCACTCCTGTAAAGAACTCTCTAATAAAGTTTAATAGATCAGAGAACATCTTTAATATGAATGGTTTACCTTCTGTAGGCTTAGCAGGGATTGTACCTTCTAATTGATAGTCTTTCCATTCTCTAGCTAATCTTTCATTAATTTGATCATCTGTAGCATCTGCATACTTTATCTCATTACCATATACATCTTCATAAGAACCTTTTCTGCTTTTAAACTCATTTATTATAGAAGCCTTTTCTTGAGAGCTTGTAAACATATCCCATACAGCATGAAATACTTCATGGAACATTGTTCCTAATTCAGCATTCTCATATATATAGATGCCACCTTTAGAATAAGCTCCCCAAGCTTTCTGTCCACCAGCTTGTAATATATTCTTAATTCTATTAGCACCAATAGTAGGATAGTTAGTTTTAATAAAAGATTCAATCTTATTCCAATCTTCTCCTTTAAACTTATTAATCATATTAGCAACTCTAACACTTAGGTTATAGTTACCGTTATTCTTAGATGACTTCTTTCTAATTTCTTTAAGAGCAGTTACAGAATCTTTAGTAGATTTTGGTTGGTCTTTTACAACAGGAGTTTCTGCTCTGCCTTCACTCATCCAATCATCTAATCCAGCTAATAGCTCACGTTTCTCATCTTCTTCAGCTTCTACTTTAGCTTTTCTATCTACACTTTCTTGAATAACTCCTTGAGTTACATCTCTTATAAGTTCTTCTCTATCAAGAGTTTCAACATCTTTATTTAAACCTAAATCAACATACTTCTTTTTAAACTTCTCAATTGTAGCATCATCTTTAGCAATATCTGAAATACTATCTCTATTGGTAGGACTTTCATCAAGAACCACCTTACCATCAGGATCAATTGTATATTCCATTCCTACTTGTAAATCTGTTCCTACCACTTTAAAATTAAACGTAGGGACATTTGTTTTAGGAGTGATACCAGTAGTTTTTCTTTGAAGACTAATTCTAGTTTCACCTTTAACCTTTCCAGGGACTTCTGCTAACTCATCAACATCATTCCAACCTTCCATTACAAAATACACACCATCTCTATTAACAGAAGTAGAATCTGTTAAAGGAACTAATTTTGTACGTAAAGGTATTTGGTCTGAAGTTCTCCCTTCAGAAGACAATAAATATGTTTGATAATTAGGCCATTGCTTTTTAATTTTTATTTGACCATCTTTACTAAATGTAAGTTCATTATAAGGAGTATCAAAAGAATCAACTTTCTTCTTATTGATATTATTATACATACTTTTTAAAATATCTAAAATACTTTCTTTATTCTTAGTTAATTCAGAAGGTCTTAATGAAAACTCACTCACTGTATCACCACCAAAGTATAATCTAAGTTTATCTCCTTTCTTTGTAACATTCTCACCCCACCATATACTATTCTTTCCTGGTTCTTTTCCTTCTTTAGGATTTCCCCAATGAGAAACACTTCTTAACCAGTCAACAATTAAATCAGACTCATCATTCATATATCCATCTCTGAATATATTATTGGATAACTTAAGGATAGCATTATATATATTTTCTGCATCTTTATCTGAATTCAACTTATTTATAAGTCTTGTATATCCATTAAGAGTTTGCATAAATACCATACCAGGAGCAGCATTATAAGATGTGCTTCCTTGTTCTAGTTTTGTTTCAGCAATAGGAATATCTAACAAAGCAGCATTAGTTGATATGTCTTCATTAGTAACTAAGCCAGCATCTACTACAGATGTTCCATTATCAGCACCTACAACATTGATAGGTTTACCATAAGAAGGAACAAACTTTTGTGTAATAAGATCTTTAGAATTTAATATCCTTTCTCTTCTCTTAGCATAGATGTTTGTTAAACGCTCAGTCTCTGCAGTTTCCTCTATGAACATTGATTCATTATTGAACTCTTCACTCCACCTAAGAGATTCTAAAGGCATCACTTGATAGACAGCATTTTCTAATTCATTAGCTCCTGCAGGTAGTACTTTACCATCTGCACCAACTAACTTAAGACTACCATCAGATTGCTTTTCTACCATCACAATAGCAATAGTGGTATCAGTTTTTACCTTTGCATTTCCTTGAGCTAAGTGTTCGACTAATCCTTTAATAAGCTTATCTTGATTCTCTTTTGTAATATATACACTATAGATATTATCTTTATTAGGAAAGTTTTGAAACTTGTTTCCAAATAATACAGAACGTTGATATCCTGGAATCTTCTGAGAAGCAATACTTCCATCAATTACATTAGTATTTGATTTTTTATTATCAGTCTCAGAACCTGTTTTATTAGAAGCTGTAAATACACCAGTGTTATCTAATGTGTCAATTAATGTTTTAACAAACTTCTCATTCTTTAAAATCTTATTTTCTTCCTCTATCTTATCTAAATATGGTTTAGAAAGAGCTTTAAATTCTTTTTCAATATCATCTATTAACTCCTTGTTATTCAATGAGTTAATAAAATCTAATTTATTATCTTCAGGCATTTCAATATCTGCATACTTCTTCTTATTTAAAACTTTATCAATAGCTTTATCTAAGATTTCAGATAAATTAGGAGCATCATTTTCTTCATCAGATATATTAAACTCTCTAAATTGATTAGGAGTTAAATAAGCAATCTCTCCATTAGGAAGCTTCACTTCTAGTTCTCCTCCTAAGGTTTGTGACAATACAGTTATCTTTGGCTGAAATATCAGTTTGCCATTTTGTACTAAGATTGGATCATCAAGACCATACTCTTTACCAATTTCTAACTTCTTCTCAACAATCTTTTCTTTTCCATTTTTCTTTGTTGATGCTATGCTTTGATCAACAGTAACTGGAACTTCTTCATCTGCACCAAACTCTTCTTGCATCTCTTGATATTCATCAGGATTTTGTTTGATAACATCATACTCTTGAATAAATTTTCTTCTGTTTAATGAAAGATCAATAACATCAGCTAATGCAGTTTTAAGATCTTCTTTAACATCAGATATGACATTCATTTTATTAATTTGATCTAATACATCCTGTGTAGCTTGTTTGTTAGGGGTATTGTCTGAAATAATACTTTGTAGTATGTCACTAGTATTAAATCCTGCATTGGTTAAAATAGCATTAACTTGTGGTATACGCTCATCATAGTTACCCACCTTAGCTGTAGCATATACAAGTTTATCTATCACCTTATCACTATACAATTTATTGCCTTCTTTATCAGCAACATTGGAATATCTTTCTCTAATAATAGAATAGGTATCTTCTACCTGTTTAGCTAGGGCTGATAAGTTATCAAGTCTTTGAACAAACTGTTCTTTTTTTTCATTAGGAGCAACTATTCCATCAGCTACCAATTCCTCAAAGCCTACAGTATCCATAGCTTGAGATTTGTAATAAGATAGTTCTTGATTAACAGCATCTATTCTACCATATTTAACCCTAGGCATTAAATAAGATAGAGTGAAGTCATGCTCCATATCTTTCTCAGTAAGTTTATCATTAGCCACAATAGCAGCTTGTCTTGCTTTCTGAGAACCAATACCAATACCAACATAGTTAGCTAAATCTTTTAGAACAGCTGAAGAGTTTGTTTTATTTAATGCCTCTATAGCTATGTCTGTATTTCTACCTCTCTCACCACCATATCCAAACAATCCTCTTTCTCCAAGCTCACCAGACTTACCAAATCCAAATTTAGTTTTACCTTTCTCATCTTGATAAGACCCTGCATATCCAGCTTGTTGTAAACCTCCAGATAATGCACCTATAAGTATATTTGACATACCTTCTTTAGTATTCAATGTTTCATCTATACCATAGTCAACTATATTTCCCATAACATTATTTGTGTTATTAAGAAAATTAGAAACATCTTTTTTGTTTCTGTAAGCTCTATTAAAATAATCATTAACACCAGTCTGAATAGCAAACTGACTACCTTCTTCAAGTCCTTCTAAAGGAGAAACAAGAAGACCACCAATATTTCTAATACCACTACCTATTTTACCAAATGTAGTTTTTGGTAAATATTTACTAAAATTTCCACCAACTACTGATTGTTCAATATCATTAATTAATAAAGCATCTGCTTTTCTGGAAGAACCTAATATCTTTGGAAGTTGAATATAGTTTGTTGCTGTAAGTAACAATGAGTTCATTCCCCATGTAAAGTTACCAACCTTATCTGCATATGTATTAATAGCATCTAAATCTTTGCCTGTAGGAGTTTCACCATATGTATTTCTGTATAACTCAATAGCATTATTTCTAAAGCTATTCATGTTCTGAAGACCTTCTAATCCTGCTTCACCAAATGTACCTGTAGCAGATGTTATGATTCTATCTGAATTTCTTAATATAGAAGCTGCTGGTGACTTTAAATATTTCTGTGCTAGAGAATTAAGTGCACCATCAAAAGCAGCAAACTTTTGTAGTCTAGGAACTGCAGACATAGAACTTTCTACAGCACTCAATGCTTCTAAACCTTGTCCTGCTTTGACTAACTTACTAGTTACACCCAATGCCTTTAAAGCTTTACTCCATGCAAAACCACCTCCTATTGTACCTAACGAATACCCTAAGTTTTTAAGGATACCATCAGAAAAGAAGTTAGCTGTCAATAAATAATCAGGGGAATACCAGTTAGCATCAGTTTGCTTCTGGGTCATATAGTTAGGACGTGCATCTTCTAATGCCTTGTATGAATCATCTAACTTTCTATTAATCTCATTATCAAATAAAGAAGAGAATCTACCATCTCTCCACATAGCACCTAAGCCATAAACAGTACCAGCTGTACCAGAGATGAAACTGTTGGTAGTTGTACCTACAAACTTTATAGCACCATTCTTCCATTGATCTAATGCACTTTGTTGTTGTGCATATTTTTCTTCTAAATCAGTTTCATATGGTCTGCTGCTTTTATATCTATTACCAATATATATTGAAGAAAGAGGAAGTTGAGGGACATGAGTTTTCCCTGGATCAATATTGTTCCAAATATCTTCAGCAGACATATCACCTCCAGCAACTCCTGTTTTTCTATCAATTGAAGAAACATCAAAACTTACATCTGGAAAATTATATCTGCCACCTAAGTTAACAACTTTTGGTTCAGAGGTGGGTTGTGTAACATCAACACCTGCTCCTAAATTAATTACTTTTTCTTCTGGCATTCTTTATTATTTTAACGCAGCTTGTGCAAATTCTGGACCTATTGATTTCATTTTATTTATAACAACTTCCAAATTTGGATCTCCTGGTAATGCTTTTACAACTTTTTTAACACCATCTGATGTAGATACATAAACATATCCATAATACAAATCGTTAGCTTTTACTATATTAGCTTGCACATCATAGTTAGAATTACCTATTAACCTAGGAAATTCATACTTTTGAAAGTATGACGCTCCTTGTGTATATGTAGAAACATCTTCTGCATTTAATTTAGATGTAGAACCTATTGGACTTTTTCTTAACGTGCGTCTTACATTTGTAACTTCATCTGATTCATACAATCCACTTACATCAATATTAAGACCATTTTTAGCTTCATCATCTGAAATCATTATAGATCCAGAATTATTATTTTTTAAATCACTTCCTGATATTTGTAAAACTTTCTTTCCATTAGGACCTGTAACTGTTTTTGCTTCTAATGAAATATCTGATAAATCTCCTTTAATAACATTTAGCATTCCTTTTAATTCATCTGATGTTGCCAAGTTCTTTTCAGATTTTCCATACTCAATTGTCCATCTTCTAACATCATTAAGTGTTTGTCTATCTGTTTCATTATCACCTGTAAGAATAGGCATCTTAATATCCTCTTTAAAAAATGTTGTATTTTTAAGAAGTTCAGCTTTTCTAGTTAATGCTTTTGCTGAAGCTTCATTATCTATTACATCATATACCTTTTTTAAATTTTTACCAAAATCACCACGTTCTTCATTTATTTGATAACCTTTAGAATCTCTTAAATACACATCATCTGTAAATGGTAATAGTTCTACACCCTGTCTAATTGTACTTTTAAAATCTCTTATAACTCCTGAAGGGCTAAAATAACTACTAGCAAATTTATCTAATACAGTGGGGATTAAAAAAGCTTTACCTCTGCTAGTTAATCTAGCTTCAGCAGATTTAGCATTTTCTTTATGAATTTTATCATCAGCATAACCACCTATAGTAATATTACCTTTAGCATACAACGCTAAATCATAGAAGTCTTGTTTGGTAACCATAATATCTTTACCTTGAAATTTCATTGGTGTATCTTTAACTTCTACATTATTTATAATGTTTGCTAAATCAAATCCAACTTCCTTAGCTACTTGTGAATTAACATCTTCACCTTCTTGATTTATAGATTGAAATGTTTTTTCTTTCTTCTTAAATAAATTATATGTGTCACCTAGTGCAGGAGGAACTCCACCTGGTTTTGTTTTTAACTCATCTACAACTTTAGTAGACCATCTTGTTATAAAA
>Ga0214919_10005015_pt1 | contig 19028 bp, 25 predicted proteins | sample LL1503_MetaG_FD_177994 | JGI IMG/M metagenome (GOLD analysis project Ga0214919, IMG submission 177994) | Freshwater microbial communities from Lake Lanier, Atlanta, Georgia, United States - LL-1503 | ecosystem: Environmental > Aquatic > Freshwater > Lake | place: USA: Georgia | collected...
AGAAAATAATACTTTAATATTAAACTGTTCCCTTGGAAAAGGCAATATTAAATTTATAAGAGAAAACTTGAAATTTTTTGCAAATACAATAACACATAAAACAATTAGCACTTTTAAATCAATTGTATTATTAAACGCAGATAAACTTACATTAGATGCACAATCAGCATTACGACGTTCTATAGAATTATGCGGTCATAGTAAATTCTTTATTATTACAGATAACAGAAACAAACTAATTAAACCAATTTTATCTAGATTCAGTAATATTTTTTGTAATGAAACAAATATGGGTAAAATATATAAATCATTAACAAAAATAAGTAATGTAAATAATCAATATAACAAAATAATAGTTATTATTAAAGAACTTGACGTCAAATTAAATAATTTAGAATTAATGCAATTAAATAATGACATTATTAGTTATGAAAAAAATAAATTAGTATTACATTATTGCACGTTAATTTATAATAAAGGAATAAGTGCCAATAATTTACTTGATTATTTTAGGAATAACCAACTAGAAAATAGTGAATATTATAAATTTATATTTTGTTATGATATTTATAAAAAAGAGGTTCGTATTGAATTATTTTTAATATTTATAATACTATATTATTATAGAATAAATAGCCAATTTAATTTTAATTTATTTAATATTAATTAGATTTGAACAAATTTAGTTTAATTATTTTTATAAAAATAATTGTTATTTTTATAAAATGGATGATTATACTTTGTCAAATATTATAGATACAAAAAATGAACTATGTGCACAATTAATGTACACATTAACTCCATGTTTTATAGAAGGGTTACGCTCTATTTTTAATGAAGCATATTGTTTATGTGTTGAAAATGATGAAGAAACCAAGTATTTAATGACATTTCAAAACTTTTTAAATAATATTCCAAAATGGAGTTCGGAAATTGTAGAAAATGAAAAACAGCGTATTATTACTTCAAGTGCTTGCAATTATTTGGAAGATTTAATATCTTGCGTATACATCAATAGATTAAAATCATTAACTTCTACGCGTGTTGGATTACAACAAAAAAAAATAAATATTGATATACCTGATTTAAATAAATTTATTCATAAAGCATATATTAATGTTGCCAGAAAAGTATATGTAAATATTTATTTATTTGAGAAAGATATAAAACCATTACAAATACAAAAAAATAATAGAGAATTAGAAATAATAATTAAAGAATGTATTTTAAATACAATTAGAGAGAGTATTCCTATTGAACAAATATTACGAATGTATTTAGATGAAACACAAGAAACTGATGTAATTATTGAAGAAAAAAAGGAGATTGTTCCAGATAAAGAAGCTATTGAAAAAAATAAGAAAGAAAAAGAGAAAAAAGAGTTAGAAAAAATAAAGCGTGAAACACAAGAAACATTGAAAAAAGAGAGCAAACTTAACTTAAGCAAATCTATTATTAATGCAAATAAAGATTTAAATAGTGAAAATATTAGTTCTAATACAACATTAGTAAACAGTAAAACAAAAAATAATTTTGACTCAGTAAATGACTATGATAATGATAGCGTAGTTAGTACACCGGCTAATTCTGATTATGAATCAGATAATGAAGCAAATAAAGAAGAAAATAATGAAGCAAACACAAACTATACATTAAAAATAGACACTTTAAATAATGACAAAATAGATGCTGACTTAAATATTGAATCACTGGATGATGTTAATAAGATAGATTTAGATATATCAGACTTAAAATCTAATATAAGCGATGATGAAGATTTGGCTTTGGATATTCAAGAATTACCTAAGTAATTAATTAACTAATTAATAAATAAAATTCGTTATAAAGTTAAAATTTATTTATAATATTACAATAAATGAATTTTATTATTCCTTCACTGGTTGCTAGCATATTTTATATTATTTTTAAAGTAATAGATATGAAATATATATCAAAAGAAGAACTACCTTTAAAAACTATTGTAAAAGATGGTATAATAGTATTTGTGTGTGGAATAATTGCAACACTTGCTTTAGAACAATTGAACAATTATAATATATTAGACAGTCCTAAAAATGTCCTAAGTGCTTTTACGAATGAACCGGATTTTTAGTAATTAGTAAGTTGTAATTTTTTATAAATGTGGAATATATTCCATAGTAGCATTATCATATAATGTTACTCTAAATAAGTCAGAATAACCTTCTACATAAACGGTATCACCATTATATACACTATCACATCCAGTATTTGATGTACAACTTCTATTTTTAAAACTAATAGGTAATTTTATCATATTATTTTTATCATTCATAGTATAATAGTTCCATTTATCTCTATTTACAATTAATGGACGACCCATTAATGGTAATATTGTATCGTCTCTATTTACTCGTGTTAAAATGCCAAGTTGTCTATAATTAGTATTATATGATTGTGTTGGAATATTTACTGGTATTTTTATATTATTGTTATTATAATTACTATTATTAAATAATCTTTCATCACGAAGAGGTGCATCGTATGGATTTAATAATACATCAGTTTCTCTTTTACAAGAATTACCTAATGGTAACAGCGATAATGTGTTTTGTGTTGAATTATTAATATGTCTTGGCATATTTTGATTAAATTTAAAATATGCAAAATATATAAAATATATAAAATATAATAGTGCCACAAAGGCTGTAAAAAATAGTAATGTAGAATTATTAATAACTAGTCCCTGTTTTTTCTTATATACCATATATTTATATATATGATTATAAATTTATTTATAGTAAATTTATAAATAAATTTATAGTTAATATAGTATAAAACTTATTTTTTGTAATTATGGTAGAGGGTCAGTGTATTTTGGATCAATAGGTAATGATTTCATAGATATCATTTCTTTTCCACACTCTGGTAAATGTGACATAATATATAGATATGCTGGGTCAGGCGGACCGCTTTCTTCAACTGCAAGTGCTTCTTCTTCGGCGCGCCTGCCTCTTTCGTCCGCAGCACTTTGCACTCTAGATCCTAATGACTCTTCTTCTTCGGCTGCACCGCTGGCACCAACTCCTTGATATATTGCATTGCGTGGTCTATTACGACGTTGTTGTCGTTGTTGTCGTTGTTGTCTATTATATTGTATTCGTTGTTGTGCTCTATAGTTTTGAACGGTTGCCGGTGTATGATTTTCAATAATAGTGTTATTTTTAATATAACTATCAATATTTAATAACTTTAAAATGTTAAATGTAATAAATATAATAATATAGCTAAAATAGTCAAAAATAGTATACAATAGAAAAAAATATATAAAATAAAATAAAATCATATTATAATTCTTATCAAGCAAATAATTATATAAAATAATATAATTAAAACTAACCAGTATTAAAAAAAAATAAAAGTAAATATTGTTACTTTTTATTGTATTATTAATTTTTTGTATTTGTATTTGTATTTGTCTTAGCATATATAATATAATAAACTATTATATTATATATAATACACTTATTTGATATATTACACTTATTTGATATATTATACTTAATTGGCATCTTCAGTATTTGCTGGTTGTTTATTAAATATATTTGTTAATTTGCTTAAATCTAGAGTTCCCAATGTGCTCATTGCATCATTTAGTGCAGGAGTCATAGATTTAAGTTGCTTAATTAAATCGTTTTGTTGCTTAATTAAGTCTTTGGTATCGCTTGACAATGAATTAATTTGTTTTGAACCCATAATTTTTTCTAAATTATCATATGCTTGTTCTGTTTCGGATGCTTTACCTAACTGTTTTGTCATTTGTTCTTTATTTGGCATATTATATAAACCAGGATTTAGTGGAATTTGATTTTCATAAGTATCTTTTGTTTTTTTAGAAGATTCATTTTCGTTTGATTCTTTGCTACTTGCTTTAGTGTTTGATGCTTTAGTGTTTGATGCTTTAGTGTTTGATGCTTCCTCATTTGGTTCTTCATCTTTTGGTGCCATTGCTGATTTAGTTAATCTTTTTGCTGTTTCTAATACACTATCTGTTTCTAATACATCATCTGTTTCTTCTGTTTTAGATTCTAATCCTTCTTTGAATCCAAATAATCCCTTAAATAATTCAACAATAAGAGTTGCTAAAAAGGATGTTCCTAAAACAACTATCATATTTTTTGTAAAACTATATGCAATTGCTCCAACTATAAAAAACAATAATACTGCACTAAATTCATATAACATTATATATCTATATAACGAGAGAAATGCAATAGCCGCAACAATTATTAAGGTTATTTTATTGGTAAAAATTTTATTGCTGAATATTTTGTTGTTAAATATTTTATTCAAAGTTAATGTTAATGTTTGTGTATAATTATTTTTTTTCATTGTTTATATAATATTACAAAATAATAAATTTTATTAAAATACAAATAAGAATAAATTAAGAGTTTATTACTTTTTGTAATTTTTGAATGTCATTTTCTAAGGATGACATTTTTTCTAATATTTCTTGTATATCTAATTTTTGTTTATTTTCTTGTATATCTAATTTTTGTTTCTTTTCTTCTAAATTATTTAAATATTCTAAAACTTTCATTAAAGAACTATGTTGTTTTTCTTTTGATTGTAATTTATATTCTAAACTAAGTCGTTTAAATTCAAGTATTTTTTCAAATTCAGTTTTAATGGGTAATTCTTTACATTGTGGATATAATTCTTTTAACTTAACATATTGTTGAATATATTTTTCTTCACGATCTATAACTTGTCTTAATAATACATTAACTAATGTATCTTGAGAAGCAATATTATATCCTAAATTAGTCATTATTAATATTAAATAGTTATATTAAATAGTTATATTAAATAGTTAATATAAAATAATGAATTTTAACTAATAAATGTATCTATTTTCAATTTAATTAATTTACTTTTTTATTTTTTTTGTTTGCATTGGTTCTTTTGTTTGCATTGGTTGCATTGATTGCATTAGATCTTTTAGTTGTGTTGGTTGTGTTGGTTGTGTTGATTGTTTTGTTTCTCTTGTTGGTGTTGGTTGTGTTGATTGTTTTGTTTCTCTTGTTGGTGTTGGTGGTATTCCAATATAACCTTCAATAACAAAATAATTCATTGATAATAGTAAATTTGTAATAATAATAGATAAGACAAGTGATATAATAATATTTTTGGTAACCATATATGCTAATACACTTATAAATAATAATGATACTAGCGCTAATGATTGATTATTCATTATATAACTTACAATTAAAGCAACAATTATTACATATAATATATTACGCTTAGTATTTTGAGAAATATTAAAATTTACCATTTTATAATATATAAAAATACTTTAACTTATATTAAAACAAGTTTAAATAAAATAGATTCAAATAAAATTATTACTAAACTCAAAAAATTAAAATAATCAAAAAATTTAAATAATCAAAAAATTAAAATAATCAAAAAATATATTTCAAAATTATATAAATATTATAATATAATATAATATAGGATGAGTAAAAGTATTGTAGAACCATTATTACAAGAAGACGCTAATCGTTATGTTATGTTTCCTATTAAAGATAATGATATTTGGAAAATGTATAAAAAACAAGAAGATTTGTTTTGGAGGGCAGAAGAAATTGATTTAAGCAAAGATAACAAAGATTGGGATACGCTAAATGATGATGAAAAGCACTTTATATCAATGATTTTAGCATTTTTTGCAGCCAGCGATGGAATTGTATTAGAAAATTTGGGTGTTCGTTTTATGACAGAAGTGCAATTAAGTGAAGCACGTGCGTTTTATGGACTGCAAATTGCAATGGAAAGTATTCATTCTATTACATATTCAACACTAATTGATACATATATTAAAGATAAAGCACAAAAAGAAAAATTATTTAATGCATTACATGAATATGAGTGTATCAAGAAAAAAGGTGACTGGGCTATAAAATGGATAAATGATAAAAAATCTAATTTTGCTACACGTTTAGTTGCTTTTGCATGTGTTGAAGGTATATTTTTTTCAGGTGCATTTTGCGCAATTTATTGGTTAAAAAAGCGCGGTTTAATGCCTGGACTAACTTTTTCTAATGAACTAATATCTAGAGATGAAGCACTTCATACAGAATTTGCAGTATTATTACATAACAAATTGGAAAAACCACTAAAAAAGCAGAAAATTCATGAAATAATTAGCGAAGCAGTTGCTATTGAATTAGAATTTATAACTGATGCATTACCATGTAGATTAATTGGAATGAATCAAGTTCTAATGACACAATATATTGAATTTGTTGCTGATCGTCTAAGTTTACAATTAGGAGGTGATAAAATTTATGAAAGTAAAAATCCATTTGAATGGATGGAAAATATTAGTATTGAAACAAAAACAAATTTTTTTGAAGATCGTGTAAGTGAATATTCTCTCACAACTAAAGATTCTAAAGTTAATACTTTTGAATTTGGAGATGATTTTTAAAAATTATAACAACGATTACCCTGCTAAACCTGGATCATTAATTTGTATTTCTCCAACAAAATCTTTTAATGCTAGATATATAATAATAATAATTATAAAAAATACAAAAGCAAATATAAAGGTAACTATATTAATGATAAGAAGGACTATTGTTTTTACAAAAAATACTACAGTCCAAGGAAGTAATGGAGCATATAGAGCTAATTGCACAACATTACTAACTAAAAGAATTGTTTGAATAGTAAGTATTGTTGCGGCAGGTGCAACAATAGAAAGTAAAAATCCAAGAAGTGCTATTACAAATATTAATCTATATGCGCCGACTAATAATATTATTGTATAATAAATTACAGTAAAAATCGATACTAATTTGGCAAAAAAATCATTAATAGTAATAAATACTAATTGTGAATTAAAAATTAACATTTTTAATTTCGCAATAAATATTGCAAAAAATTCCATCATTAAAGTAAATAGCGCACCAAGGTGACGCACTGTGGTTTCGGCTACATTATATAAATTTCTGTAAAAACCATCTAAATTCTCTTTTATTTGATTGATTGGTTTTGTCATATCTGTTGCTAATTCAGCATTCAATGCATTTAAACAGTCATTAAAATTATCTAGTGTATAACCATACTCATCTCCGTTTGCTAATTCTGGATTTATTATTGATGCAAATGGCATCATTAGCGGATTACATTTATTGTTTTCCCAAGTTGCTTTATATGAGCGTATGCTTGATTTAATAATATAATATGACGCTATAAAAAAAACAATAATAAAAGCAATTATGGTAATCCATATATCATAATTAAATAGTTCATAATAACTTGCATTATCATTAAAATTATTAATCTTTTTATCTATAGACATATTTTCGGTGTCGTCTTCAAATTTCATATTATATTAAAAATTATATATTATTATTATAAAAATAATAAATTATTATACATAATAAATTATTATACATTATAAAAATAATAAATTATTATACATAATAAATTATTATACATAATAAATTATTATACATTATAATACTAATATTACTATTATAAACTGCATTAATCTAAACCAACTTTCAATACACGCAGTATAGATCCGGGCATGTCCTTATTTAATGCTTGTCCTAAATCAACACTTGTTTGTAATAAATAAAAAATAACAGTTACTACACCACTCATTTTACTAATTGTATCACTTACAGTAATAAATGTTCTATTTAAATTAGTATTAAATACACTTACACGGTCACCAATATTTTCAACAATATTAAATGATTGTAATTGTTGATCATTCAATCCTACTTGTAATCCATCAAATATTTGAAGAAATACATTGCCACTTGCGCTAAAACTTTCCAGTGATGAATAAATTGGAGCTAAGAATGTTGACATAAATGATGCTTGTGTTTCTGCGGTGCATTCTTGAAATATTGTTGTTGGATCATGCCCCATTAAAGTTGCAAATGGCATTATTGCTGGATTACATTTATATAAACTCCAAACTTTTTTAAATTGTGCTATTGATGTAAGAACTGTTACAAATAATTGAATCAATGTAAAAATTACTACTATTAAAAAAGCATTACCAAGGTCTCCTAGTCCCATAATTATTATAGTATAATTATAATATAATAATACATTAATTAATGTATAAAAATCTAATTTAAAAAATTAATTAAGATTATATTAGTTAACATAGTCCACGAGCATTTGCTGCATTTGATAATAATTGGCCGGACGAATTAAGTAGGTTGCTTGCAGGATTTCCTAATCCTCCGTATTCAATAATATTATTTATTGTATTATCTACATTATTAGTACAAATAGAACTCATATCTAGTACTGTTGTAGTGCTAGGAATATTATTAGTCTTAGAACAACTTATAATATTTAATAATCCACCATTTACTACTGAATCTGTTGTATCCATGCATGTATTACCTTCTACTAAATTATTGCTTCCTAAATATAACATTAATAATAATAATAATATCAATATATATATTAATAATTTATAATAATTATTTTTAATAATTTTATATGCCATGTTTAATATTAATATAAATTAATATTAAATATATAAAAACTTTTTATATAATATAATTAATATGACCACTTCAAATATTTTAAATCCACAACAAAAACTTGATTTAGCATCAATGATAAAAGCAAACAATAGTATAGATTGTACCCAAGAAATACGAGAAAAGAAACAAAGTGCTCTTATTAAAGAATCTGTTGATCATCTTGTATTTTTAAAGCATAAATATGAGAGATTAAGTAAATCAAATCCAAATGAATTTGACTCAATATGTGTAAAGCAATGTGCATTTTTATTTAATAATTATACTGAATTGTATAATAAAATTAAAAATGATAATTTAGATTTAAAAATATTAGAGAGATTTTTAACTATTTTAAAAAAGATAGAAGACGGCGAATTAGATCAACATGAAGGATCGTATATGGTTGGAAAACATTTAAAAGAAATGTATGTTGATAGTGCTTTAAAAACAAAGGCAAAAATAGATGCGCAAGACCGGCATAGAAAAATGAAAAATAAACCACCACAAGCTACTATAAAACGTATTAGTTATAAGGATTTCAAAATTATGAACGGAACATAAATTATGAACCGCGCATAATATAAAATAATTTTTGAGAGAATTTAGTATATTCTTTTAACACAATTAAGTTAAAATAATATATTATAATTATAATATATTATAGTATATTAATTATGAAAAACAACAATAGTTTTAGTTTTGTAAGTTATGCATTATTAAGCATATTAATAATATTTATATTCTCTCTTAGTTTTAAATATAAATTTAAAAATGCACAAAATTTGTCTTTTAGGTCTTTGACAAATCAAAATTCAAATTCGGTCAATATAAAAGAGGGGTTTATTTTTAATAAGACAGATGACAGTGTTACTAAAAATGCATCAAAAATTGAAACTGACAATTTGTTCAAAATTATTGATAATAAGTTAAAGGGTTTAATGCAAGAAATGGGGGGTGTTGAAGGTAATGCTGAAACCAAAAAATTACTAACTTCTACAAAAAAAATATGTGATTTAGAATGTGCAAAGTGTATGACTATGATGATTGAAGAAAAGAAATCTCTCAAAACAATAGATTTAGAAAATCTAATGGATGATGAAACAAATGAAAATTGCCTAAGATGTAAGAAATATACCGAACTTTCTAAATCAATTGCTAGTGTAATTGATAATTTGTAATTTCATAAATACTAATTTTATACTTTATTATAATACTTTATTTTATACTTTATTTTATACTTTATTTTATACTTTATTATAATACTTTATTATAATACTTTATTATAATAAAATAATGAATGATGTTATTAGAAAGGATAGGAGCGAGCTTTCAAATAATAAAAAACAAGAACAAAATAATTATACAGAAAATAGAGATGTTAATATATTAGAAAAATTTAGCGCTTATTTACCTAGACTTGCCTTTTTATTTTTATTATTTACAATTGTAACATCAGGATTTATTAGTGAACTATTGAGTTGCCAAATGAGATATGTATTATCAACAAATATTTTTGCTAGACATTTTTTAGCATTATTAATGGTATTTATTTTTATTATGGGTCTTGGTGGATGGAGTTTTGATTCAAAATTAGATGCTATGGCTAATAATGACTGGACAAGTGGAAATGTAATAGAAACATTAATTATGTCTTTTGCTATTTATGTAACTTTTTTGATAAGCAGTAAAAGTCAGTTTGTTCCAAATATGATCTTTTTTGGGTTGTTATTGCTATTATATTTAATTAATACACAGCGTAATTTTTGGAAAGCCCGTAATATGATTAGTGCAAATACAAATGAATTAATGTTGTATAGCACTTATATATTGGGTGCTACATCTATTATTACACTATTTTATGGGTTTATAAATTATATAAATTATCAAAAAAGTCAATATGGTGATCAATTTAGTTGGTTTTATTTTATTTTAGGCGGACATAAATGTGCTAGTTTAGAAAATGAAGGTTTAGGTGGAAAAAAAACAAAACATAGTAGCAGAAAATATTAAATTTAAAATGCTAAAAATTATCAAATCTTATATTATGTTAAAAAATTTTATATTATGCTATATTATAAATGTCTAATTCGTCAAAACCAGAAAATTTTAATAAATGGAGGATTTCAATAATTAGTGGATTAATTGTACTATTAATATTTAACAGTTATACGTTTAAAGCTACAAATAGTATTTTTGGAAATATATTAACCAACTCAAATTGTCCAACATTATTTGGTTATCTTGTGCATACAATTGTTTATATAATATTTATAAGATTATATATGGGTCCCTAGTCATTAATTTTATAAAATATAAAAAATTTTATATTATATTTTATTATATTATATTATAAATGTCTAATTCGTCAAAACCAGATAATTATGATAAATGGGGGTTTTCAATTTATGGTGGATTAATTGTGCTATTAATATTTAACACTTATACGTTTAAGGCTACAAATAGTATTTTTGGAAATATATTAACTAAATCAAATTGTCCAACATTATTTGGTTATGTATTACATACACTTGTTTATATAATATTTGTAAGATTATCTATGGGTTAATAGTCAATAATTTTATAGTCAATAATCTTATAGTCAATAATTTTATAGTAGTTTATTAATTTATAATATAATATATTATATTATATTATGAGTGGACTAGCAAACATTATTAATTTTTCAATGCCATCAAATGGTTCAAATGTTTCCGATAGAACAAACACATTTAGTTTAGGAAGAATTGCATATATCAAAAATATAAATAATACACATTTAGTAAATAATATGAATAAAAATATAGATTATAGCTCAGTTTTAGGAAAAGAGTCATCCCAAGTTTATGGTAAACCATTAAATAATGTTAGCAGTGATTTAAGAGTTCAAAGACTTAGATTAACAACAATAGGTAGTGCGTCAATGAAACTAAGAGATAGTAAAGATAGCGTAAATTTAAATGGTAAAAATAGTGATGTGAATTTTGTAAATAGCGCTTTAACGCGCGTTAGAGGAGGTGGATCTATTGCACCCAAAAAAAAGAAAAAAGGGAACTGTTTATTTTAATTATTCAAATATTTCAAATATTTTAATTATTTAATTAATTTAAATATTTTAATATATAAAAGTCTTTAATGTCTTCAAGAAGTCCAAGAAGTTCAAAAAATACAACACGAAAAAATCACAATCCATTTTCAAATTTAATAAGCAGCTTTAGAAATTTACCTGGTTTTGGTACTTCAAAACGTAATAAAACTGTGAAAGTAGTTGCGCCGAGTGATATTGAATTACAACCACAACCAAAACTCACTCCAAGAAGAGCTATAGCTATGTTGGAGTCAGATGCTACAAAAATGAGTGAATTAGGTCAGAATAATACTGAGTTATTAAGACGGTTAGAAGCAGATAGAGAACAAAATCAAGAACAAATAAATGAGGAAATGAGAAAAAGACCACCACTAAGAGATATTGTAAAATTAGAACATTTGAAGAAGGTGCGCGATGATATTAAGGCAGAGAAGGCTGAAATAAAAAAAGATAGAAGGAATGTTGCTAGTCTTAAGAGAATGGAAACACGTGGAGCAAATACACTAAAAAGGGAATTAGAACGTGCTAAGAGTGCAAGAAAAAGAATAAAAGACTGGTTTGCAATGACAAGAAAGCGAACAGGAGGCAAAAGAAAGCGACGCAAATATAAAAAAAGACACTAAACTTGCGTTATTATATTTAAAATATTTAAAATATTTTAAATATTTTAAATATACTAATATATAAAATATTAGTATGTTTGGTAGGTTTAGTAAAACTAGAAAATTACTTTCAAGAGCTTCAAATTTTTTAGGAACAAGAAGAAGGAAACCAAGAAATATAACTGAAATTGCAGTTGATATGCCGGTTATAGAAAGCGAGAAAAGAAAAGAAATTAAAAAAATGATCGAATCGTGGAAAACTTTAATAGAGACTAAGACAAAAGCATTAGAAGACCAAAAATCTATGTTACGCTCTATGAAATCAATTAATTTGCAATTTGCTACCCAACATCAGGCAAAATCAAATACTGCATTTAAGAAAATTAATAGTATAAAAAATCCACAAGAAAAAGCAAAATTTGAAACTTTAAAAAAAAGAAATGATGCTCTTAGAGATGAGAATTACGAATTCAATAAAGAACTTGATACAGCGTTTCAAGAAGAGGAATTAATAGTAAATGGGTATATTGCAATAATTCGTGAACAAATAGCGAATCTAGAGAATAAGTTAAAAGACCCAAGTATAGGAGGAACAAGAAAGCGGCACAAATATAAGAAAAGACACTAAACTTACGTTACTAAACTTTAATTCTTATAAAAAATATATTTTCTTAATATAATAAGTAATAAACTATATTATATTAATAAATTAAACATTATAATTTATGAACTCTTTTTTAATATTAATAAGAATTCAGTGTTTATACCACATGTATGCAACGGTTTTTTATCTTTAACTTTGAAATCTTTAGATTTTGCCATTGTTATTATTTCATCAATAGTAGGAATATATAAATTGATAACTTGTTTTCGCACGGCATTTGTTTCTAAGTTTGTAAATTTTTCATCATAACAAGAAAACGGTGTTTTTTCTATGGCATTAATAGTATTTATAGTTTCATCTTCGTGTTTAATAATGTTATTATCCAATATTTTATATTCAGAAATATATTCCAAATCGTTATTAATTTTAACAATATTTAGTGACAAAGTTTTATTGTCATTTTTATTTTCATTAAGATCGTTGGTATTAAATAATACTGTTTTATCATTTTTAGATATTACAAATGGACTAAAAGTATTTCTATCAACAATATGTATTATTAATAGTCCATCTGCATTTAATAATAAAGAACTCTTTTCAAAAAATAGTTCTTTGTCTTTAAAACTATAAAATGTTTTATTTAAACATAATAAATGTGTAAAATTAGCATAATCAAATAAATTGTTTTGTAAAAAATCTCCAACTACAAATGTACAGTCAGCATATTTAAATTTTGCTTTATTAATCATAGCTTGTGATTTATCTAAACCAGTAACATCATATTTCATTTTATTTAGCATATGTACGTGGTATCCTGTTCCACAACCAATATCTAAAAATTTAACAAATTTGTTATTTTTAGCATAAGTTATGATTATTTTTAATTGTTCTACATTGCATTCTTTATTACTATGTAAATAGTCATAAAAGTTAGCATAAAATGAATCGTAAATAGCATCATCATATTTAGACTCGAATTTTTTACCAGATGTCATATCTTCATAATTTTCATAATTAGAATGCTTATTATTTAGTACCAAGAAAAATATTAATATTAGAAAAAATAAAAATAATTTATGTAATAATGTTAAGTTTAATAAATCATTATATGATTTATAAAGTATTTTGTATAATTTTTCTAGTTTCATAATATTAATAATATATATTATTAATATATTATTAATATACTATTTTTAATAATATATTATGTTTTTTTAGTAAAAATATTAACCTTACTTTAATTAAGTAAATTATTTTATTAAAGCATGGACAATTGTTTAATAAATGATAGTCGCAGTGATTTTAAAAATATTACATTTTCAAAATTTCAAAAATCAAAAGCACGGTATGAGTTAATCAAAAGTTTATGTGATGAAAAAATAGAAAATGCATGTTATTGGAGTGCAGAATTTATATGCAGTGGACACTATTTAGAATTATGGGATATTATTTTATATTATGTGTATAAATATATACATAATGGTAATCCAAAATTGGCGTTATATTTAAACATGCGGTATAATAATTTTGAAACAATAATTAAAAATGGTTATGGTCAAAATATATTAGTTTTGAGAAATAATGAGAAAATAAGAAAATTATTTTGCGAAATAATGTGTGTATTATGTTTTTCATTAAAGAAAAATGTTATATGTGATATAAAACTAGACAAACATGAGTCTTTTGATATTGCATCTATGAGTGAAAGATTTAAAGCGCCAAATGTAACATATATAGAAAATATAATAAAAGAGGATGATCCTAAAGAATTAATAATTCCAATAAACGAATTGGTATATAATCTAATAAATAAAAATATAATTAATGTGTATTACTGGTTTGAATGGATTATAGAATATGAAAATATATGTAAAAAAAAAAAGAAAAAATGTGCTTGTGAAAACAGAAGTTTTGCACCGCAAGGAAGTACTCATGATATTATATGGATAATATGGGATATTTTGCTCTATTATGGTAATTCATCATTAACTGATAGAACATATAATATATGTGACACATCTAATAATGGTGAAATTAAATACAAAATAATAATAAGTCTATTAGAATTATTTGTAATAAAATATAATAATAGTGTTAAAAAGAAGAGAAAATATATAATATATTTTGCATTTGCTTTATTAATAGAAAATAGCAATATAAATAGCGCTATTATAACATATCCTGAGAAAATAGAAGCAATTGTATCAAAAATAGATACTATTTACAAAGAAATTAAGAAAAACGAGGTGACTCCAAAAACAGATTATTTATTTACAAATTTAAATAAAACAAATTTAGAAAAAACTATAGAAAAAATAGAACTAATTAATGGTTTTTAATAATTATTTTTTATATTGTTTTATTTTAACTTCTATAATAAAACATTATCTTATATCCTTTTGTACAATTATATAATTCATTTTCATATAATGGGTTTTCTTTAAAATACCAATCTTTATTTTTATTTATTAGTTTTATCCAATTGAAAGGCTCTAACTTAGATATACTACTTCCGTCATATTTATAATTTTTTTTGTTAATAGTTAATAGACTTACAAAATGACTATTTGCTTTTGCATCAAAATGGTCTTTATTTGTTAATATTATAGAATCTAATACATAATTATATTTTTTATTATGTGTATTATTTGTATTATTTGTATTTGTATTATTTGTATTTGTTTTATTTGTTTTATTTATAGTAAAAAAATTATAATTTGTTTCAAATAATGTTCCACTTTGAAAATCTTCAAAAATAATAATATCTGGAATATTATTAACATGTATATTATTAAAGTTCTTTTGAATTAAATCACTAATCAAATTTTTTGCTACAAATTTGTGCTTCATAAATTTTAAACTATTATAGTTCAAATATTTTAATAGTTCTTCATAATAACTAAGAGGATTACCTGATTCATTAATATTTGGAATATCATACATTTTATTATTATTAGTAATTAATAAATTTGGATCAATAGAGGATGGATCATTTTTTATTATTTTATAAATATGATAAATAAAATAATTTGTGTTTAATTTATTAGACAAACTATTTATTTTATTGTAAAATAAATGTGATTTTGATGTTTGATTATATGATGCTTCAATAAATAAATTTAATATAAAAAATAATTTTGCAAGAGTTGTTGGTATTCGACTATTATCTATTTTTTTTCCAATAATCATTAATTCTCTAAAAAATCTAAAAAACTTTCTACCTTTATCACTAAAAAAAAAGGTAACATACATAGTGTTAAACCAACAATTAGATAACATTTGAATTGGTGGAATAAATTTTGAAACATCTAAATGTTTTGATGCCCTCAAATTATATAATAATATTTTTTGAACATCATGATCGTTATAATTTTTACAACTATATTTATTTTCTATTTTAATATTTATACTAAGTAAATCATCACATAATTCTAGTGTTTTTGGTCTTAATGTTTTTAATGAATGAATAATTAATTTTTTATTAATTAATGGACTAAAAGAATTAGATTTATTAGATTTATGGGTTTTATGGGTTTTATTGGTTTTATGGGTTTTATTGGATTTATAAGTTTTATTATATTTATTATATTTATTATATTTATAAGATTTAGTAAATATACTAGTTTTATTTATCATATATATAAATGTATATAATTTAATAAAATATTATTACAATATTATTTTATGTATAATATTATTTTATGTATAATATTATATATAATGAATATGAATAGTTCAACTATAAATAATAGATTAGAAAAAATTGTAAAGACACCCATTAGAAATATTGGTTCAAATATTGGTAATAAACTAGAAAATAACATTAATGCACCAATTAAAAGTTTTGGTTCAAATATTAATAGTACTTTCGATCAATTTGTAAATACTCCAATTAGAAATATAGGTTCCAAAATAAGTGAGAGCGGATTATCATATAATAATAACACTTATGAAACTAGTGGATCATATTATGCTTTATTTAAAAAAATATTATTTTGGTTTGCAATTATTTTATTGTTGGCTTTTTTTGGATTTAATATATTTCAATATTTGGCACAAGGAACAGATATTATTACCACACTAGTTTCTCCTTTTACTTATACAATTGCTTATTTTACTGGTGAAACAGCAAAAACAACATTACAACATACTTCTCAAGGAACACAAGCAATCGTCTCTGAATCTTCAACTTTTTTGCAAATTTTTTTAAAGTTTCTTACCGACTTATTTACTAATAGTGTTACATTTGTTACAGAAGGAACTACATCGGCAATTGACTATTTACAATCAAATATTAAAAAAGATAAAACAATAGATGTAAAACCAGAAAAACAAATTATAGATAGTAGTGTTGAAGAAACAGAAGAACCCGAAGATGATGATATGACAATGTTGAAAGAAGAGAGAAAAATAGAAAATAGAGTTCAAAATGTATCTGATGATATTAAAAAATTAATAGTTAAAAAAGAACAAACAGAACCTGAACCTATTCGAAGTGATATGCAACAAAATGGATATTGCTATATTGGTAAAATTAATAATGCAAGATATTGTGCTAAGGTATCATCAAAAAATAGTTGTTTATCTGGAGACATATTTCCAACTATGGCAGTTTGTGTAAATCCTAATTTAAAAACATAAATTCATAAATGCATAATTGCATACTTTTTAAAATTACTACTTTTTAAAAGTTGTATTAAAAGATTTAGGATTATATTTGTTTTTATATGATTTATATTTATTATATTTTTTATTATAATTCTTAATTTTGTATGACTTGTATTTATTATATTTTTTGTTTTTGTTTTTATTTTTATTTTGTGATTTTGCTATATTTGATTTAAAAAATTTCATAAACTCAAACGCAGTTCTCTCATTATTATAATGGCTAACTTGTTTATCTTTTATAATAAATAAACTTGGAAAACCATTCACATTATTAACTATTAATGGATTTGTTAATAATGATAATAATGATGAATCTATTTCTAAAATAACACCTTGTAAATTTGAATAAGTAGATTGTGCCATTTTTTTGAATTTTATCCATTCTGGTTTCATACTTACACAATGATGACATGATTGACTAAAAACACCAATAAAAAGCGTATTATTATTTATTAGTTTATCTAATTCCTCAATGTTAATAACATTATTTTTCAATACTTTTATTAACATATTATATATATAATTATATATAATTTTTATGAATTAATATATTGATTTTTTATGAATTAATATATTGATTTTTTACATTGTTATAAATAACAATAAAATATATATTATTAGTATAAATATATGACATTTAAAATAAATTATGAAAATGGCAAACTATTTATAATAGTTTGTTTTGCACTATTAGGGTTGTATTATTATATAAATTCATATAAATATTATGAGACTATGGAAAATAATAGTTCTACATCTAAACCTAGATGTCCAAATATGTTAATTGAAAAAGATGGATCGTATTATTTATACAATTCTAAATTAGCGATTGTTCCTGGTGTAAATCCGATTCAATTTAAAAGTTTAGAAGACTATAGTGAATTTATAGAATGGCAAAACAGTCAAAATATAAACTGTCCTGTTTTATATTTACAATATACAACTGATACTCAAAATAATGAACTAATACAGGTAAAACCTTCTATTTTTGAAAATCAAGGTGGATTACCGTCTGTTTACAGAGATCCATTGACAAAAGATTCAGAAAATTATATTGAAGAAAATAAGATTTTAGATGCTACAAAAGATAATAATCAAGAATTTAATAAAAATAGTTATCATGGAATAGATGTTCATAATCAAGATATAGGATTAGATAATCCTATTGATAAAATGTTTAACAGTGGCGATAAAACGAGTGTAAATCCAATGGATCCCAATTGGGGTGGAAAACAATATACAGAAAAAGCAGTTGATAGGGGTGAATTTAAAGACAGATATGTGTCTAAAGTCCCTCAAATTAACTATTAAATAATGATTATTATTTTATATAAAATTATAAAATAATAAAATGATTTAATTCAACATTAAAATAATTTCATACTCATTTTTGATAACTTATCAACAAAATAAAGTGTTTTTTTTTGAACTTTTTTTTGGGTGTTTTCTACATTGTTAGATCTATTTTGTTGTAATGCTATATAATTTTCATATGTTAATATATTTTCAGTTACTTCTTT
>Ga0214919_10005016_pt1 | contig 19024 bp, 21 predicted proteins | sample LL1503_MetaG_FD_177994 | JGI IMG/M metagenome (GOLD analysis project Ga0214919, IMG submission 177994) | Freshwater microbial communities from Lake Lanier, Atlanta, Georgia, United States - LL-1503 | ecosystem: Environmental > Aquatic > Freshwater > Lake | place: USA: Georgia | collected...
CGTTTTTGTCTTTGTGGACCGGGGCCTTGTGGGGCAAGCCCATGTGGGGGGCATGGTGGGTGTGGGATGCGCGCCTGACCTCTGAGTTGATTTTGTTTTTTCTCTACATCGGTTTCATCGCTTTGACCTCGGCCATCGAAGACCCACGCCGGGCCGACCGCGCTGGCGCTTTGGTGGCCATCGTGGGTGCGGTCAATGTGCCGATCATTTATTTCTCGGTCAAGTGGTGGAACACCTTGCACCAGGGGGCATCGGTGTCGCTCACCCGCGCGCCCAGCATGGCGCAAACCATGCTTTGGGGCATGTTGCTCATGGCCTTGGCTTGCTGGGCCTACACGGTGGCCATGGTGCTGTACCGCACCCGCAGCCTGATCTTGCAGCGCGAGCGCCACACCGATTGGGTGGCCCAACTGCCCGAATGCCAGCCAGGGGTGCGCGCATGAACTGGGAGAGTTGGTCGGCCTTTTGGCACATGGGCGGATACGCCTTGTATGTGTGGGGCAGCGTCGGTGGATGTTTGGTGTTGCTGGCTTTGGAGGTGTTGTGGGCGCGCCGCCAGCGTGAACAAACCCTTGAATGGCTGCGCGCCGAACAAGCTGCGGCCCATGAGGGAGATGGCGCATGACGGCCCGCCAACGCCGATTGATGTGGGTGGCCGTGGGTGTGTTGGTGCTGGCCGCGGCCGCTGGCTTTGTGCTCAATGCGTTTCAAAGTAATTTGGTGTTTTTCTTCACCCCCACCCAAGTGGCCCAAGGCGAGGCCCCCCAAGGCCGTGTGTTTCGCATCGGCGGCTTGGTCAAAGCCGGCAGCTTGCAGCGCCAAGACATGCAAGTGCAGTTTGTGGTGACCGACACCGCGCGCGACATTGCGGTGACCTACAGCGGGTTGCTGCCCGATTTGTTCAAAGAGGGCAAGGGCGTGGTGGCCCAGGGGCGCCTGGGTCCCGACGGGGTGTTCACCGCCTCTGAGGTGCTGGCCAAGCACGATGAAAACTACATGCCCCCCGAGGCGCAGCACGCCTTGGACAAGGCCACGGCGGGCCAAACCGCGCAAACGGTCAAACCGTGAAAGGCCCTGCCCATGCTCGCTGAATTCGGTCACTTCGCTCTCATCTTGGCCTTGTTGGTGGCCGTGGTGCAGGCCACGCTGCCCCTGATCGGTGCGTGGCGCGGCCAAGCCGCTTGGCAGGGCATGGCGCGACCGGCCGCGTTCACCCAGTTTTTCTTGGTGGCCTTGTCTTTTGCGGCCTTGACGGCGTGCTTTGTGGACAACGACTTTTCGGTTTTGTACGTGGCCCAGCACTCCAATTCTTTGCTGCCCACCGTGTACCGTGTGGCCGCAGTGTGGGGCGGCCACGAGGGGTCGCTGCTGTTGTGGGTGCTGATGCTGGCCTTGTGGACGGCAGCGGTGGCGGCGTTTTCGTTCAGCCTGCCCCAGGCCATGGTGGCGCGGGTGGTGGGCGTGCTCGGTTGGGTGTCGGTGGGCTTTTTGACCTTCATCTTGTCTTTGTCCAACCCCTTTGAGCGACTGCTGCCCGCAGCAGCCGATGGGCGCGACCTCAACCCCTTGCTGCAAGACCCTGGCTTGGTGATCCACCCACCCATGCTGTACATGGGCTATGTGGGGTTTTCGGTCGCCTTTGCGTTTGCCATCGCCGCCTTGATGGCCGGTCGGTTGGACGCGGCTTGGGCGCGCTGGTCACGGCCTTGGACGGTGGTGGCCTGGTTGTTCATGACCTTTGGCATTGGCTTGGGTTCTTGGTGGGCTTACTACGAGCTGGGTTGGGGCGGATGGTGGTTTTGGGACCCGGTGGAAAACGCCTCGCTCATGCCCTGGCTGGTGGGCACGGCGCTGATCCATTCGCTGATGGCCAGCGACAAGCGGGGCAACTTCAAGGCCTGGACGGTGTTGTTGTCGATCAGCGCGTTTTCACTGTCATTGCTCGGAACGTTTTTGGTTCGCTCGGGCGTGCTCACCTCGGTGCATGCTTTTGCCTCGGACCCCAAGCGCGGCGTGTTCATCTTGATGTTTTTGGCTTTGGTGGTGGGGTTTTCGCTCACCTTGTATGCCTGGCGCATGCCCAAGGTGCGCATGGGGCAGGCGGTGAGCTTGTTCTCGCGCGAAACCTTGCTGTTGGCCAACAGCGTGTTGTTGGTGGTGGCCTGCGCTGCGGTGCTGTTGGGCACCATTTACCCGCTGGTGATTGACGCGCTCAACTTGGGCAAGTTGTCGGTCGGGCCGCAGTATTTCAACGCCGTGTTTGTGCCTTTGATGGTGCCCTTGCTGGTGATCATGGTGCCCGGCACGGTGGTGCGCTGGCGCGAGTCGAACTGGGGTGAGTTGCTGCTGCGTTTGCGCTGGGTGGCGCTGGCCGCGGTGGGGGTGGGTTTGGCCGCACCGGCACTGGCCGGTGCGTGGTCGCTGGGCGCGGCGTTTGGGTTTTCCTTGGCCGCTTGGGTGGTGCTGGGTTCGCTGCAACACATCGTGCTGCGCTGGCGCCAACCCGGGCACATTGGCGCGGCTTATTGGGGCATGCAATGCGCCCACATCGGCATGGCGGTGGTGGTGGCGGGCATCACGGGCGTGAAGTCCTTTGAGGTTGAGCGCGATGTGCGCATGGGCGTGGGCGATGTGGTGACCATTGCGCCCTATGCGTTTCGCTTGCAAGGCATGGGCGAGGTCAAAGGCCCCAATTACCGCGCGGTGCGCGCCGATGTCGAGGTGCTGAAAAACGGCCAGCCCATCGAGCGTTTGTACCCCGAGAAGCGGCGCTACTTCTCCACCGCCATGCCCATGACAGAGGCGGCGATTGATTCGGGCTTCATGCGCGACTTGTATGTGTCCTTGGGCGACCCCATCGACGGGCCCACGCCGCAGTGGAGCATGCGCGTCTACTACAAGCCGTTTGTGCCCTGGATTTGGGCCGGTGTGCTGCTGATGGTTTTGGGCGGCGTGCTGGCCGCCGTGGACCGGCGTTACCGCGCGGCCAACCCGCGCACCGAGCGCTTGCCCGCAGCGGTGGCACCGGAGGGTGCCGCGTGAAAAAGTTCCTCATCCCCTTGGTCTTGTTTTTTGGTTTGGTGGTTTTTTTGGCCATTGGCTTGCAGCGCGACCCGCGTGAAATCCCGTCACCCTTGATAGACAAGCCCGCGCCTGCGTTCAGCTTGCCCACGCTGGACCCGGCGGCGGGCAACTTCAGCCCGGCTGACATGAAAGGCCGGGTGTGGCTGCTCAATGTATGGGCCACATGGTGCGTGGCCTGCCGCCAAGAGCATCCGCTGCTGGTGGCGTTTGCAATGCGCCACGAAGTGCCCATCGTGGGCATGAGTTACAAAGAAATCCAGCCCCAAGACGCGCAAGCGCAGACCATGGATGCGCCGGCCAAGTTGCAATTTGCACGCGAACGCAGCCAGGTGTGGTTGTCGCGCTATGGCAACCCCTATGTGCTGTCGGTGATGGACATGGAGGGCCGGGTGGGCATCCAGTACGGTGTGTACGGCGTGCCAGAGACCTATGTGATCGACAAGCAAGGCGTCATTCGGTTCAAAGCGGTGGGCGAGGTCACCCCCGATATTTTGACCAGCAAGGTCTTGCCCTTGATCCAAAAGCTCAATGCATCGTGATGGCACCCGTGCAAATTGATGCCCCCCGCACCCCTTGGCCTGTTTGGCTTTGCATTGCCAGTTTGGCCGTGTGGCTCGTGGGACACCCCCCTGGTCAGGCTTGGGCGCAAGCCCCGCTCAGCGCCATCACCGCCCCCGTCACCTCTGCCGCTCCATCTGGGGTGGCCGCGCCGGGCAACGGTTTGGGCCCGCAGGCCGCGCCCCTGAGCGAAGAGCCTGAACTGGATGCGCGGCTGCTCATGCTGTCCGAGGAGTTGCGCTGCTTGGTGTGCCAAAACGAGTCGCTGGCTTCGTCGCGCGCCGAGTTGGCCGATGATTTGCGCCGCGAGGTGCGCGAGCTGTTGCGCGAGGGTAAATCTGACCAAGCGGTGAAAGACTTTTTGGTCCAGCGTTATGGCGACTTTGTGTTGTACCGCCCCGAGGTCAAGCCCCTGACTTGGTTGTTGTGGTTTGGCCCGTTTGCCTTGTTGATCGGTGCCTTGGTCGGCTTGTGGGTGTACTTGCGCCAACGCCGCCAGCAGGTGGACACCACCCCCGCTTTGAACGACGCCGAGCGTGCGCGCGTGGACCAATGGCTAAAGGACTGATGTGAATGTTGCCTTGACGTTTGTGGTCCTCACCTTGCTGCTGGTCGTGGCGGTGCTGGCGGTGTTGGTGTGGGCTTTGTGGCGCACGCCTGCCACTGCACCGGCTGATGCGCACGAGCAGGCCAATGCCAAGGTGTACCGCGAACAAAGTGCCGACTTGGCGCGCGAACTGGCCTTGGGACACATGAGCCAGGCCGAGCATGACCGGGCCATGGAAGAACTCAAGTTGCGCTTGCGCGACGACTTGCATGGCCACCCCGCTGGGCATGGGGCCCCATTGGACGCCAAACCACGCAAAACCGTGATCGTGCTGTGTTTGTTGATACCGCTGTGTGCGGTGTTGCTGTACGGCAGTTGGGGCGCACCCATGGGCTTGGACCCGCAGGCCTTGGCGCGTTCGGCCCCAGACGACGGTCCCGAAGGCAGCGTCACACCTGAAAAACTCGCTCAAATGGCAGCCCAACTCGAGCGCCGGCTGCAAGACGAGCCCAACAACGTCGACGCATGGCTCATGCTGGCGCGTTTGCAACGCAGCCAGGACAACTTTCAGGCGTCCGAAAAGTCGTTTGCCAAAGCGCTGGCCCTGCACCCCGATGACGACATGGCTGTCGAGCGTGCCGAGGTGGTGGCGCAAATCCAAGGCGGGGACTTCAGCGGCGAGCCTTGGGCTGTGATCAACCGCATCCTCAAGGCCAACCCGAACCAAAACAATGCTTTGTTGCTGGCCGGCAGCGCCTCGTACTCGGAAGGGCGTTTTGCCCAGGCGGTTCAATATTGGGAGCGGGTGCGCGCCAGCTTGCCACCGCAGTCACCTGACCTCAACGCCTTGGACAGCGCCTTGTCGCAAGCCCGCGACAAGCTCGGCCCTGGCCGCGCAGCGAATCCGCCCGCTGTGCCAGCCTCGGCCAGTGCCGCACCAGCGCGCATCAGTGGCCGGGTCAGTTTGGCGCCAGAAGCGGCCGCCCAAACCAATCCGGGCGACACGGTGTTCATTTATGCCACGCCGGTGCATGGCGGTCGCATGCCGCTGGCGATTGTGCGCACCACAGTGGCGGCTTTGCCGTTTGACTTTGTGCTCGATGACAGCCAGGCCATGGGGCCACAGTTCAAGTTGTCCACGGCCAGTGAAGTGGTGCTCAAGGCGCGCATTTCCAAAACTGGGCAGGCCATGCCCCAACCCGGCGAGTTTGGGGTCAGCACAGGCCCGATCAAAACCCAGACCAGCAACCTCAGTTTGGTCATCCGCGAGCCCTTGCCGTGAAAAAGGGCTGCTCAGGCAGCCCTAGGGGGTGGTGTTGGGCTCAGAAGTCAGTGTCAAGACATGAAAATTTTTGTCACTGGTTTGCCGAGGTGATGGTTTAAATCCTATTGGGCCGCTTGTCGTTGATCTTCGGCTTTCGCGCGGATAAAAGCGCAGTGACATGGACAGCACCCAAGCAATGGGATATGAACACAACAAACCCAAGGTCCAGTCATTGCATGGCCCTTGACCTAAATATGTGGGTTTATTCTGGTGTCAGGTTGGCATCTTGAACAACCTTGCCCCATTTGACAACTTCACGTTTGATGAAAGAAGAAAATTCCTCTGGAGCGATGCCACCTTGTTCTGCGCCCAGGCTAAACCACAGCGCGCGGATGTCTGGATCTTCAAATGCTTTGTTCACCAAGGCATGAAGTCGTTTCACCACATCTGGTGAAGTTCCCTTGGGTACCCAAAGTCCATACCAAGATGTGACATTAAAGCCAGCAAGTCCTTGTTCAATGGCGGTGGGAATCTCCGGAAAAGAGGGAGAGCGATTGGGAGAGGTGACGGCAATCGCTTTTACCTTGCCACTGCGAATGTGGCTTGCCGCACTGCCAAGTGCTTCGAATATGTATTCGATTTCGCCACCCAACAATGCGGTCGTTGCAGGACCAGTTCCCTTGTACGGCACGTGTTGTGCTTTGATGCCCGCAAAGCTGTTGAACATCTCGCAAGACAGGTGTCGGGTGGTGCCGTTGCCTGCCGAACCACAATTAACCTTGCCATTGTTGGCCTTTGCCCAAGTGATGAGTTCAGGCAATGTTTTAACTGGCACTTTCGCTGCGGCCACCAAAACATCTGGAAAAGTTGCAACGGTGGTAACAGGGACAAGATCTTTTTCCAAATCGTAAGGCAAGTTTTTGTACACCGATACGGCAACCGCCAAATGCACGGGGGATAACAGAATTGTGTAACCATCGGGAGGCGATTTGGCAGCAGCCGCTGCACCAATGGTGCCCCCAGCACCACCTTTGTTGTCGATGATAAATTGTTGTCCTGAGAGTTGCGAAAGCTTCGCTGTCAGCGGCCTGGCCACGGTGTCCGTTCCACCGCCAGGGGGAAACGGGACGATCACTTTGACCGGCTTGCCAGGCCACTCTTGTGCTTGGCCAGGCAATGAAAAGGCCCAGGGTGCTGCGAAAGCAACGACATGGCACACCCAGCGAAACAAGGATCGATGTGAAAAAACTTTCATGATGGTCCTGAGTGGTTGGTCAACGCAACTCCATGAGCGCTTGCTGTCCAGATTTGGCAGGTTTACTTGCAGTTATCCAATGCGCTGCCCGTTCGGCGCAAGACTGTGCAATCAAAACCAACGGGTGACAAAGCCATTGAAGTCGTTGGGGCTGAGTGACAAAAACCCCTGAGGCCCCCAACAGTGGGCGCAAGACGCGCGATCAGCCCGATAGCAGGCCGTGGGTGCGGGCAAAGTGCAGGGTTTGGGTGCGGCTTTTCACCCCCAGACGTCGGAACAAGCGCCACAGGTGCACTTTGACGGTGTGCTCGCTGATGCTCAGTTCGGCGGCAATGTCGCGGTTGGACAGGCCCCTGTCGAGCATCACGATCAATTGTTTTTGGCGCTTGGACAGCTTGGTGTCGGTGGGCGCCATTTGTTCGAAATTGGCATCCGCGGCCAACAGGCCTTGGATGGCAGCCATGATGTCATTGGGGGGCGAAGACTTCTCGATATAGAGGTCGGCACCGGCTTCGATGCAGGTCTCTTCGGCTTCACCGGCGGGCATGGCCGAGAGCACCACCAGGGGAATTTCGGGGTACATGGCCTTGGTGTCGTGCACCGCGCTGGTGCCCTTGACGCCGGGCAAGAGCAAGTCAAGCACAAACAACTCGGGGGCACCGTTTTTGATGATGGCCGCTTGCATTTCGCTGAACTTTTCCAGTTCCACAACCACCGAGTTGGGCCGCAGTCTGCGCAGCAGCATGCCTATGGCTTGGCGTACCAAGGGGTGGTCATCGATCACAAATAAGCTCATGGTTTTTTCTCCAGGTCAGTAGTTCAGGCCAATGGCCTCGCGCACTTCGCGCATGGTTTGCTGTGCCGTGGTGCGGGCACGCTCGGTGCCTGCGTCCACGATATCACGAACAAGTCGGGGGTGATCTAAATAGGGTTGCGCGCGCTCACGCATGGGTTGCTGCTCGGCCAAAATTCCATCAATGACCGGTTGCTTGCAATCGAGGCAACCGATGCCCGCACTCTTGCAGCCTTGGGTGACCCACGCGCGGGTGGGCTCGTCGCTGTAGACCAGGTGGAACTGCCACACCGGGCATTTGTCGGGGTCGCCCGCGTCAGTGCGCTTGATGCGCGCCGGGTCGGTGGGCATGCGTTTGACTTTTTGCGTCACGCCAGCGGCGTCTTCGCGCAAGGCGATCGCGTTGTTGTAGCTTTTGCTCATCTTGGCGCCGTCCAAGCCCGGCAGGCGGCTGGTGGGGGTGAGCAAAACCTGCGGCTCGACCAAAACGGTTCGGCCAGTGCCCTTGAAGTGGCCCGACAAGCGCTCGCGGTCATCGGGATCGAGTTCGGGTGCTTGGGCAATGTAGGCCAGTGCACCTTCCATGGCCTTGGCGTCGCCCGTTTCTTGGTACTGTTTGCGCGACTTTTCAAACCGCTTGACGCTGTCGCGCGGCAACTTGGCCAGGCTGGCGGCGATGCGTTGCTCGGCATGGCGCTCGCGTCCGTACAAATGGTTGAAGCGCCGCGCGGCCTCGCGGGTGAGCTCCACGTGGCTGGCTTGGTCTTCGCCCACGGGCACGTAATTGGCCTTGTAGATCAAGATGTCGGCCGCTTGCAGCAGTGGGTAGCCCAAAAAGCCGTAGGTGCTCAGGTCTTTGTCTTTGAGCTTTTCTTGCTGGTCTTTGTAGGTGGGCACGCGCTCCAACCAACCGATGGGGGTGCCCATGGCCAGCAGGGTGAACAACTCGGCGTGCTCGGGCAGGCGGCTTTGTAAAAAGATGGTGCATTGCGCCGGGTCCAGGCCAGCGGCAAGCCAGTCGATCACCATCTCGTAGACGTGCTGCTCAATGACGCCAGCGTCTTCGTAATGGGTGGTCAAGGCGTGCCAGTCGGCGACAAAGTAAAAACACTCCATCTCAGACTGCAGGCGCACCCAATTTTTCAAGGCCCCGTGGTAGTGACCCAAATGCAGTGCACCGGTAGGGCGCATGCCAGATAAAACGCGTTCCCGTGCCATTCTCAGCCCAATAACCATTCAATGGGGGTCATCAGCCAGCGCAAGGTCTCCAGGGTCAAGCCCATGAAAGGTTGCATCCAAATGCCGTTGATGACGCCAAACAAAACCAAGGCCATCACGATGTAAAAGCCCCAGGGTTCGATGCGTGAAAACAAAATGGCCTGTTTCATGGGCAGCAAACCCACCGCAATGCGTCCGCCATCAAGCGGGGGCAGGGGGAACAGGTTGAAGACAAACATCACCACATTGGTCAAGATGCCGGCTTTGCAGACTTCGAGGAAAAAGCGCTCTTGCACCCCCACAAACAACAGCAGGTACAGCGCCGTCCACCACAGCAGGGCTTGCAAAAAGTTGGTGCCCGGCCCGGCCAAGGCCACCCACACCATGTCGCGCTTGGGTTGGCGCAATTGGCCAAAACGCACCGGCACGGGCTTGGCAAAGCCAAAAAGCAAGGGGCCCATGGGGGTCATGGCGGTGGACAGGTACATCAGCACGGGCAACAAAATGGTGCCCACCAAGTCGATGTGGGCCATGGGGTTGAGGGTCACGCGCCCCATCAGCCAAGCGGTGTCGTCCCCCAGCATGTGGGCGACGTATCCATGGGCTGCTTCATGCAAAGTAATGGCAAACAACACAGGCAGGGCGTAAATCAAAAGTGTCTGAATCGAATCGGATAAATTCACCCCCCCATTGTGCAATGAAACCAGATGATTTAATCCGAAATGAATCAAAGATTTAACAAATTCACCTCACCCCGACCCTTTCGCACCAACAAGGGCTCGCCACCGAGGTCCATAGGCGTCAAATCCACCACGGTGGTGGGCTCCAAGCTGCAAGCGCCTGCGTCCATCACCGCGCAGAGTACTTTTTCATACTTTTCCCTGATTTCTTCGGCGTCGTTGAGGGGCAACTCTTCCCCCGGTGGGATGAGGGTGGTGGCCAGCAAAGGGCGCCCATGGGCTTGCAACAAGGCTTGCAAACTGGGGTGGTCGGGCACGCGCAAGCCTATGGTTTTGCGCTGTGGGTGGCTGACACGGCGCGGCACTTCTTTGGTCGCTTCCAAAATAAAGGTGAACGGGCCGGGGGTGGCCGACTTGAGCAAGCGAAATTGGCGGTTGTCCACTTTGGCGTAGCTCGACAGGTCCGACAGGTCGCGGCACAGCAAGGTCAGGTGGTGGCGGTCGTCCACACCTCGGATGCGGCGCATGGCGTCCACCGCTGCTTTGTCATCAAGGTGGCAAACCAAGGCGTAGCTGGAGTCGGTGGGCACGGCCATCACGCCGCCCGCCCCCAGCAGCTTGACCGCAATCTGAATCAAGCGCGGTTGCGGGTTGAGGGGGTGAACTTGAAGAAATTGCGCCATGTCAACCTGGTCAGATCAAAGCGTGGCCAGCACGGGCGGGGCTTTTTCGCGCGCATTGAGCCAACCGGCCGCAGCGCCACACACCATGATGAGCAGCATGCCCATCAAGCCCCAACCGGCGGGGACAAATGAAAACCCCACCCAACCCGCCAGGGTAGAGAACACCACTTGCAGGTACAAAAAAGGTGACAAGCGCACCGGTGTCACACGGGCAAAGGCCAAGATGAACAAGTAGTGCGCCATTGAACCGAGCAGGCCACTCATCACCAACAAGCCCCAGTTCAGGGGGCTGATGTCGGTGCTCCAGTGCCAGTAAACCAGGCAAGAGACGGCGGCGGTGCCGATCCAACCGGTGTAAAAGTGCATGGTCATGGGGCTTTCGGTGCGGGCCATGTAACTGGTGAGCAACTGAAAGGCGGTGTAGAACATCACCATGGTCAGCGGCAGCGCGGCCACCGCGCCGGTGAGGTGGCCACCGGGGCGGATGATCATCATGGCGCCGGCAAAGCCACCCAAGATGAGCACCCAGCGCAAAGGAGAAATGCGCTCTTTGAACACAATGCGCGACAACACTGTCATGGCCAAAGGGGTGAGCAAAGCAATGGCGGCGAATTCGGCCAAAGGCATGTGCTGCAAACTCAAAAAGCCCAGCACGCTGCACATCATCAGCAGCAGGCCGCGCAAGACTTGCAACTTGGGCTGCTGGGTGTGCAACAAGCTGCGCCCCTGGCGTGGCCACAAGGTCACGCTGGTGGAGACGGCTTGCACCACATAGCGGAACCACAGCACCATGACCATAGGCAACAAATTGACCAGGTGTTTGATGATGGCGTCCAAGATGGCAAAACACACCATGGACAAAATCAGGTAGCCAATGCCGGCCAAAGTGCGGTTTTGGCTCATGGGCATTGTGGCCAAAACCTCATTGGATGCGGTGCTCGATCAACTCCCAAATGGGGGTCAGGTTTTTGGGCAGCTCAGGCAGCAGCCCCAAATCGATGCGGCTCTCATGTGGGCTGTGAAAGTCGCTGCCCCTTGAAGCGGCCAAACCAAACTCTTGCGCCACTTGGGCATAGACCACGGCCTCTTGAGGCGTGTGGCTGCCGGTGATCACCTCAACCCCGACGCCGCCGTGGGTCTTGAACTCGGAGAACAAGGCGTACTCTTCGTTGGCGCTGAATTTGTACCGCGCCGGGTGCGCGATCACGGCCACGCCGCCACACTCGGTGATCCACTGCACGGCCTCGCGCAGGCTGGCCCAGCGGTGCGGCACAAAGCCGGGCTTGCCTTCGGTGAGGTAATTGCGAAACACCTCGTGGGTGTCGCTGCACACACCAGACTCGACCAAATGGCGGGCAAAGTGGGTGCGCGAGATCAGCTCGGGGTTGCCCACAAAGCGAAGCGCCCCTGCAAAGCAGCCCGGGATGCCCACGGCAGCGAGTTGATCGGCCATTTCTTGGGCGCGTTGCTCGCGCCCGCCGCGTGTTTTGAGCAGACCTTGGGCCATGCGCGGGTCGTGGGCATCAAAGCCTAAGCCCACGATGTGCACGGTTTTATGGGCAAACGAAACCGAAATTTCGGTGCCGGTGAGGTATTGCATGCCTGCGGCGTGGGCCGCTTGCAAGGCGCGGGCTTGGCCTGCGATTTCATCGTGATCGGTCAAAGACCACAGGCTCACCCCATTGGCGGCTGCGCGGGGGGCCAGCTCCTCGGGCGTGAGGGTGCCATCTGACATCACAGAGTGGCAGTGCAGGTCGGCGTTGGGGGTGGTCACGGTTTGATTTTAGGCCGGGGCCTGTGGGGCCGTCATGGCGGACCAAAGTGGCCCCAATTTGGGCAAGGCCTGCAAGGCGTTGGCGGTGGTGGCCTGGGCCAGGGTGGGCAGGCTCAGGCCGCGCAGATCGGCCAGGCATTGGGCGATGGGCAGCAACTCGGCGGGCTCATTGCGACCCATGGCCGCGCCCAAGGCTCGCTGCGCTTGGGTGCGGTAAAGCCAGCGCGGCGGGATGTCGGGCGCGTCGGTCTCCAGCACCAGGGCCTCCAGTGGCAGCGCGGTGGCCAGGCGACGCAACTGCAATGCCCGCTCAAACGTCAATGCCCCACCAAAACCGAGTTTGAAGCCCAGGGCCAAAAACTGGTCGGCTTGTTGTCGGCTGCCATTGAACGCGTGGGCAATGCCACCCACCACCGGGCATAGGCGCAGGCCGCTGAGCAAGGCATCGGCGGAACGGCGCACATGCAGCAGCACCGGCAAATGGTGGCGTTGCGCCAAGGCCAGTTGGGCGCGGTAAAAGTGCTGCTGGCGCGCCATGTCCAGGCCCGGTACAAAGCCGTCCAGGCCGATTTCCCCCACCGCCACCAAATGGGGGTCACCCGCAGCAGCTCGCAAGGCCTGGTCCAAGGCGCTCAGGTCTTGGTCGCTGGCTTGCGCGGTGTACAAAGGGTGGATGCCCAGGGCATAGGCGTCACCATGCGCCACAGACAGTTGGCGCACACCCTCGAAACTGGCCTTTTGCACTGAGGGCCAAACGCACAGGCCCACCCCGGCTTGGCGCGCCCGCGCGCGCACCGCCACCAGATCGGGGGCAAATTCAGGTGCGTCCAAATGGCAGTGGGTGTCGATCAGAAATTTCACATCAATGATTCATATACAAAGTATGATGGTTCATGCTTTTGAAAAACCTCATGCGCCGCCACCTTCTATCTTGGCTGTCCAGTGTCATGCTGGTTTTGGTTGTGGGCCCATTGTGGGGCCAGGACATCCAAAAACTCTTGCTCCACGAGGGCAACAACCAAACCGACATCGAGATGTTTTTGTTGTCGGGCAACCGGTTTCAAATGCAAGTCATTGATGCCAAAGGCGGCAGCCTCAATGCCATCAACGAGGCGACCGAGGTGGTGCGTGGCAGCACCAAACGGGTGGCCGAGCGCTTGGAGTTGTCGGTCGAAGGCCGCTCCATTGGCTATGTGCAAATGTGGTCTGGCACAGGGCAAATCCAGGCCCAGTTGTATTGGGGTGGTCAGACTGTGCCGCGCGCTTTTTATGGCGCAGCGTTTCGCTGAGTTGGCCCGCGCGTTTTGCCCAGCGCGCATTCAAACACTGAGCTGACCCGAGACCAACTGACGTTGCTGAGCGCAACGCTGGGCCAACCGGGTGTCATGGGTCACCACCACCACCGCGCTGCCATGGGTGCGCGCCAAATCGAGCAGCAAGTCAAAAACCCCATCGGCGGTGTGTTGGTCCAAATTGCCCGTGGGTTCATCGGCCAAGATGCACGCCGGGCGGGTGACCAAGGCGCGCGCCAAGGCCACGCGCTGGCGCTCGCCTCCCGACAGTTCGCTGGGGCGGTGCTCGGCCCGTTCCGATAAGCCCACTTGGGCCAGCAGTTGGCGCGCTTGTTCGGCGGCTTGGGCGCGGTCCATGCGGCGAATCCACAACGGCATGGCCACATTGTCCAAGGCGCTGAATTCGGCCAGCAGGTGGTGAAACTGGTAGACAAAACCCAGGTGCGCGTTGCGCAGTCGCCCAATCGCTGCAGCGTCCATGTGCGCCAGGGCATGGCCCATCAAATGGACCTCGCCTTGGGTGGGTGTATCCAAGCCTCCCAACAAATGCAACAAAGTGCTTTTGCCCGAACCCGATGCGCCCACGATGGCCACGGTGTCACCGCGCCCAACCTGCAGGTTGACCTCGCGCAGCACCGTCACATCCAAAGGGCCTTGGCGAAACCGCTTGCCCAAGCTGTGGGCTTGCACGACAGGGGTGGCTGGGCTGGCTTCACTCATAGCGCAAGGCCTCGGCGGGTTGGATGCGGCTGGCGCGCCAACTCGGGTACACGGTGGCCACAAACGACAGGCCCAATGAGATCAGGGCGATGGGCCATATGTCGGCACTTTGCGGGTCGCTGGGCATGCGGCTGATGAGGTAGATGTCGCGTGGCAAAAAGCTCGCTCCCAAGGCGTTTTCAATGGCTGGCACCAGCACGTCGATGTTCAAGGCCACGCCCAGGCCCAAGACCACACCCAATAAGGTACCGATCACACCCACCAAGGCACCTTGCACCATGAACACCGACATGATGCTGCCCGGGCTGGCCCCCAGCGTGCGCAAGATGGCGATGTCGGCACGTTTGTCGGTGACCAGCATCACCAAGGTGCTGACCAGGTTGAAGGCGGCCACCGCCACGATCAAGGTGAGGATGATGAACATCATGCGCTTTTCCACTTGCACCGCGGCAAACCAGGTGCGGTTTTGCCGGGTCCAGTCGCGCACCCACAGGCCCGGCAACATGGGCATGAGTTCGTCGGCCACTTGGCGCGCGCGGTGCAAATCGCGCAGTTTCAAGCGCACGCCGCTGGGGCCCTCCAAGCGAAACAAGGTTTGCGCGTCGGCCAGGTGCAGCAAGGCCATGTTGGCGTCGTACTCGTAGTGGCCAGAGTCGAACACGCCCACCACCTCCATTTGTTTGAGCCGCGGCAGCACCCCGGCCGGGGTGATTTGCCCACCCGGCGCGATCACGGTCACCCGCTCGCCCACCCGAACGCCCAGGCTGCGCGCCAACTCGCTGCCCAGCACCACCCCAAAGCGGCCCGCGAGCATTTGCGCGCGCACAGCGGGGCTCAGTTGCAGACTCAGGTCGGTGACCGCGCCATCGCGCTCGGGGTCGATGCCGCGCACCACCGCACCCTTCATGTCCTCGCCGCGGGCGATCAAAGCTTGGGCGGCCACAAAAGGCGCACCAGCCAGCACATCGGGGTGTTGCAAGGCGCGCGCCAAGGTGTCGGCCGCATCGGGCAAGGCCCCGCCATCGGGGGCATACACCTCGATGTGCGATACCACGCCGAGCATGCGGTCGCGCACCTCTTTTTGAAACCCGTTCATCACGCTCAAGACAATGATCAGCGCGGCCACCCCCAGCGAGATGCCCAGCATCGACACGCCCGAGATGAAAGAAATAAACCCGTTGCGCCGGGTGGCGCGACCGGCACGGGTGTAGCGCCAGCCCAGCACCAGCTCGTAGGGAATGAAAGACGGTGCAGCGCTTGTCATGGTGGCCGATTGTGTCATCTTGCACAATGCGCCCTGTGCCCCAGCCATCAGCCACCGTCATCCCTTGTGCCTTGGTCGATACCGAAGACACCGCATTTGTCCAGGCCTTGACTGGCCTGCGCCTGCCCCACTTGGCGCGCTTGCTGGCCTGCGCGCGGGTGCAGCGCAGACCCGCCCATCCCCCACAGCGTTTGAGCACCGTTCACGAATGGGCCCAGGCCCAGGCCTGGGGTTGGACCGCGCCAGATGGTTTGTTGCCTTGGGCTGCTTGGCACGCGCGAGAGCGCGGCTTGGACGCCCACGGCAAGCAGGCCTGGGCGGTTCTCACTCTGTGCCACTGGCATGTGGTGCAAGGCCAAGTCAGCTTGGAGCCGCCTGCATCCTTGGCGGTTAGCGAGGCAGAGTCCGAGGCCTTGCGCCACGCCATGCAAATCTATTGCACGCAAGACGGCATCACCTTGCACCCCTTTGCCCCGGGCCAATGGTTGGCCGCCTCTGAGTTGTTTCGCGACCTGCCCAGCGCCAGTGTGGACCGTGCGGTCGGCCAATCGGTTCAGGCTTGGTGGGTGGGGACCGGGCAAAGCACGCCGTCAGCGGCAGCGCAGCACCTGCGCCGCTTGCAAAACGAGATGCAAATGCTTTTTTACACCCATCCGTGCAACGAAACGCGGGCCATGCCCATCAATTCTTTTTGGGTCAGTGGCACGGGTGACTTGGCCGCGGCCAGTGCCGCAGCGCCAGACACGGCAATACGCCCCCCGCGCCAGAGTGCCGCATTGGCGCATTCGCCGCTTGTGGGCTTTGCGCAACCGGCTTGGCTGCACCCGGCGGTGCAGCGCTTGCAGCAAGCCGCCCAACAGCGCCATGTGGCAGCCTGGGTCGACGCCTGGCACACAGTGGATGCCCAAGTTTTGGCAAGCCTGGATGCTGCACAGTCGCCTGCTTTGGTGTTGTGTGGGGCGCGCCAGTCCAGCGTGGTCCAATGCCAGCCCAAGGGTTGGCAAACATGGTGGCGCACTTGGCGTGCGCCGGCGTTGACCCAAGCTTTATTGGAACCATGAAACTCACGCAACGCGACATCCCTCCCCGCAGCCTGTGGGCCCTGGAGCAGGCCGGTGTACACCCATTGCTGGCTCGCCTGTACGCCGCACGCGGTGTCACAGGGCCGGAAGAACTCGATCCCGACTTGGCGCACCTGTTGCCGCTGCAAGCGTTGAAAGGCGCGCAACCAGCGGCGGTGTTGTTGGCCGACGCGATAGAGCGCCAAGACGCGTTGTGCATCGTGGCCGATTACGACTGCGACGGCGCCACCGCCTGTGCCGTGGCCTTGCGCGGTTTGCGCATGCTGGGCGCACAACGGGTGGACTTTGTGGTGCCCGATCGGGTGGTCGACGGCTATGGCCTGACGCCCCCTATCTCTGAGCGCGTCAAGGCCCAAGGGGCCGATGTGCTGATCACGGTGGACAACGGCATTGCCAGTGTGCAAGGCGTGGCGCGCGCGCGCGAGTTGGGCTTGCAGGTGTTGGTCACCGACCACCATTTGCCTGGGCCGGAGTTGCCCGACGCCAATGTGACCGTCAACCCCAACCAACCTGGGTGCACCTTTGCCAGCAAAAACCTGGCCGGCGTGGGGGTGATGTTTTATGTGCTGTTGGCCCTGCGCGCCGAGCAGCGCCGCCGGGGTGTGTGGGACGCGCCGGGGGCACCTGCGCAACCGCGTTTGGACAGCTTATTGCCCTTGGTCGCTCTGGGCACGGTGGCCGATGTGGTGCGCTTGGACGCCAACAACCGGCGCTTGGTCACCCAAGGTTTGAAGCGCATCCGCAAAGGGCAGATGCCTGCGGGCATGGCCGCGTTGTTTGTGGCAGCAGGTCGCCATCCGGAGCGCGCCAGTGCGCAAGATTTTGGGTTTGCCCTGGGCCCGCGCATCAACGCTGCGGGCCGTTTGGCCGACATGCGCCTGGGGATTGAATGTCTGCGCACCGACGACCTGGCGCAGGCCACCCAATGTGCGCAATCGCTGGACCAAATCAACCGCGAGCGCCGCGACATCGAAGGCGGCATGCGCGAGCAAGCTTTGTTGTTGGCCGAATCGATGCTCGACGGCTTTGACGTGCCGCCCAGCGCCTTGTGTTTGTTTGACCCCGACTTTCACGAAGGCGTGGTGGGCATCGTGGCCGCCCGCATCAAGGACCAATGGCACCGCCCGACCTTTGTGTTTGCCGCCAGCCAAGCCGATGGCAAAGGCGATGAACTCAAAGGCTCGGGGCGTTCTTTGCCGGGGTTTCATTTGCGCGATGCCTTGGACTTGATTTCCAAGCGCCACCCAGGTGTGTTGCTGCGGTTTGGTGGCCACGCCATGGCCGCTGGGTGCACCATCCATGCCGACCACATCGACGTGTTTGAGTCGGCCTTGCAGCAAGTCGCCCAAGAGTGGCTCGACGAGGCCACCTTGCAGCGGCGACTGGAGACCGACGGTCCTTTGCTGCAGGAGTTTAGGCGGGTCGAGTTGGTCGAGCAAATCAACAGCGAAGTGTGGGGCCAGGGTTTTGCGGCCCCAACGTTTTGCGAAGAAATGGACGTGGTCAGCCAGCGCCTGGTGGGCGAAAAGCATTTGTCGCTGCGCTTGCGCCACCAAGGTGATGTGGTCGATGCCATTTGGTTTGGCCGCAGCGAACCACTGGCGGCGCGGGCCAAGCTGGCCTACCGCGTGGAGACAGATGCTTGGCAGGGAAAAACAAGGGTGCGCTTCGTCATCGAAGCGGCCCAGGATTGAGGGACACACATGGTTCGGGTCAAACGCAGCGCCGCCACCGGCTTGCCCACGGTCAATTTTTCTGAACACGCCTCGGTGCGTTATTTGCACCTGGGCACAGAGTGGGTGCAAGGCTCGATGTGGCCCGATCGCCCCTACGAGATCCACCTGGACTACGTGCAACGCATGATGGCTTGGTTGCTGTGGGTGCCGCCACAAGCGGTGGCAGACCTCAAAGCCATGCAATTGGGTTTGGGGGCCGGTACCTTGACCAAGTTTTGCGCCCACAAATTGGGCATGCACACCACCGCGATAGAAATCAACCCCCAAGTGGTGGCCGCCTGCCGCTTGTGGTTCAAATTGCCCCCCGACAGCGAGCGGCTGCAAGTGGTGCTGGGTGATGCGGCCGAGGTCGCAGCGCACACCCATTGGCGGGGGCAGATGGACGTTTTGCAGGTGGATTTGTATGACCACGAAGCCGCTGCGCCGGTGCTCGACAGCGAGGCTTTTTATGCCGACTGCCGACAACTGCTGAGCGCCCAAGGCTGCATGGCGGTGAACCTGTTTGGCCGCAGCAGCAGTTACACGCGCAGCGTAGAGAAAATCAGCGCGGTGTTTGGCGCTGATGCCGTGTGGGCTTTCAAGCCGACCCGCGAGGGCAACACTGTGGTTCTGGCCCAACGCACCCCTTCGGTGCCAGACAAAGACGTTTTGCTGTCCCGCGCGCTACACATCGAACAGCACTGGGGTTTGCCCGCATCCAAATGGTTGCGGGTGCTTTCGCTGGCAGCGACCCCCATTGGGGACTGAGGGCTCGCCAGACATCCTACAACGGCGAGGAAATCGCATGCCAATGGGCAAATTGACATCAATCGTATACAAAAAACCCTGCGGATAGGTGAAACCCACATAGACGAAGTGCCAGAACCTGCACACAATCGGCCAGTTTTGTTTCAACGAGGAGATCATTCGTGAACATCAAAAGTCAGAAAGACTTTTTCTCAGGGCTCATGTTTTTGGTGGTCGGTGCCGCCTTTGCATGGGGTGCCACCAAATATTCCATTGGCACGGGTGCGCGCATGGGACCGGGCTATTTCCCATTGTTGCTGGGCGTTTTGTTGACCGCCTTTGGCGCCG
>Ga0214919_10005017_pt1 | contig 19020 bp, 22 predicted proteins | sample LL1503_MetaG_FD_177994 | JGI IMG/M metagenome (GOLD analysis project Ga0214919, IMG submission 177994) | Freshwater microbial communities from Lake Lanier, Atlanta, Georgia, United States - LL-1503 | ecosystem: Environmental > Aquatic > Freshwater > Lake | place: USA: Georgia | collected...
GCTTTGCAGCGCGGCGTAGGGAAACTCCCGAAATCAGAAGCATGAAAATTGGTTGGTGTAAATCGGGCCGTTTTTGACCCTCGTCGAGAGAGCCTGATGTCTGGGAAAACTGGGACTTACAGCCTTTGCAGAGGAACCTCTGGCGCTTTTCAGCAGGCGTATTTTTTCGCTGAAAATATCCCTTTTTGATGACTGAAAGTGATGTCTCGCAACGTGGGCAGCGCATGTGCACCTCCTTTATGGAGGGCACTGTGGATGGGCGAGGGGCGTGGCTTGAAGTGGCATCTGAAGTCAGGCGCAGCTATGTAGAGCAGTTTATGATTTTTTAACAAATTCGGACTTGAGGCCCATCGCCCCGAAGCCATCGATCTTGCACGAAATATTATGTCCATCACTGGAATCGACGAGGCGAATATTTTTCACCTTGGTCCCGACTTTTACCGAGCTTGACGACCCTTTGACTTTCAAGTCTTTGATGACCGTTACCGTGTCACCTTCTTGCAAGGCGTTGCCGTTGGCATCTCGCACCACGAAGCCTTGAGCATCGCCCCCGCCGCCATCCTGAGGCGGCGCCAACGAACTTGTCTCATGGGAACAATCAGGACAGACCCAAAGGCTACCGTCATTATAGATATTCTCGGAACTACATTTGGGGCAAACGGGATCCGTTTTCATCGATTTTCCCATCGAAATAAAAGAATCCTGAGACTCTATCAAAAAAAAGCGTACCCCGAACCGGATCCTTCGACCTGGTCAGTAAGTAATGCTCTGGGTTGCGCTATAGACGATAAAGGCAGGATATCCTGGGATGCGGTCCAGCAACTGGGCCGTCGCCTCGAAAGTATAGGTGCTTCCACTGTCCAAAAGCTTGTCAGGAATGACAATGGAAGCCATTTCCGAAGCCACCGAAGGCGACTCGTAAATTTTCACTCCGTCAGAATCACTGATGGATACCGACCAGGAATAGCTCGTGAGATCGCCGAACGGAGCAGAACTCGTAACCTTCGCAACCGTCCGGGTCGGACCATTCCATGTGAAGGTCAATGTCCCCAGATCAATGTCAGGGAACGTGAAGGGATATTCAGCAAACACCGGGGATTCCGTGGAACCAAACCCAAGCTGCAGAAACAAAGCCTGAAAAGGACGCGGGGCCTTTCCAGTTCCGAGCAAAACCTTTTTAGCGTAAATCAAATCACCGGAAAATCCGTCTTCGCTGGCCCCGTCATCCAACAGGCGCTTATCCCATGCAGCCTCGGGGGTCGTCCCGCTTGCCTCAATCACCGAACCATTGAGAAGGGCCACTGGACCGCGCACTTGAACGCTGAGGGGAGAGACGCCGGAGCGAAGTTTAGTGGCCAAGGTCAAATAAGTTTTGCTCGTGGACGGATGGACCTCGATGGATGCCGCCAGGAATTCGATCCCGGTTCTGAAATTCTGATCGCTGTAGGACTCCGCCGTATCAACGACCAGATTGCCGTTGGCGTCGGTATCAACGACGTCCAATGTGCCATCTGCGTCATCGTCCGAATCGAAAACATTTAACAAGCCATCGCCATCGAGGTCGGGATCGAGCTCGTTCACAATCCCGTCGCCATCTAAATCTACCGAACTGAGTCCGACGAGTCCCAAACTCGATGTGCCGTCGGGGGCTCCGTCACCGTCTGCATCGGATACCGTGTTGGTGGCCAGCGATATGCCGTCCATCGACTGCGGGGTGACGACGTAGCCACGGTGAATGAGCCGCGGCAGATTTGATTTGGTGATGGTAAAAAAAGTTTGAAGCTTGCCGGCCGTTTCTGAGGCAACCGCAAAAGTTCCCCGGACCAGATAATCTGGAGACAGCAGGTTAAGTCCATGGGGCACGGAAGGGCGCACGCCAGAGATGGTGAAAATTCCTGAACTGTTGACTTCGCCGACCCGAGAAATTCCCGTGTCACGCTCCGTTAAAACGACCACCCAACCCGCCATGCGGCTCTGCCCGCCGGACTGGCCAGAGATCGATCCACTGATTGTGTTTGAGCCAACGAGAAGCCCGCTGCTGCTACCGCTTGAATCGCTTTCCGAGCTGCCCGAACTGCCACATCCCGCTGCCCCAAAAGCCAGCAGGAATATCATGTGGAAGCCGAGCGTCACCCTATGCAGTGACGAGCGCATCCCGTTTCTCAGCGATGGAAGTTCTTTAAACAAAGTCCAATGATCCTCTATAATCACTTCAGCAGAAAACGAACTCGATGACCTGGTTTCGGAGCGGACGCAGGTTTGTTTAACAAAAAATACAAACCGAAGTGAAATTTACCTTTTATTTCGGTTACTTAATGAATTTCGAGGCTCGTATTTATGAGCACTGACGGGCGTTTCACCAAGGTCAACGATGGGTTCAACTGCCTATTTTGCGGGCGCGAGGTACCCCCTGCTCCCCAGACCTGTCGCGACCATTGCACGTGGTGCCTGCACTCGCGCCACGTCGACATCAACCCGGGAGACCGGGCTAACCCATGCCAAGGGCTTTTAAAACCGGTCGGTTACGAGACGACAGGCAACAAGGGGCTGATGATTCATTACCAATGCGAGCGCTGCGGCGAACACCACCGCAACCGGACGGCTCCGGATGATGACTACGACGCCGTATTAAAACTACAAGGCAGCTTTAAAATCCCTTAAAATCCCTTGCAACAAAACCCCGTCGGCTCTACATTGCGCGACGGGAAGGGGCCTGCTCGCAAACAGCAGGTCCGGCAAAGCGGACCATCGCGGTGGAACGGGGTCAGACCGGTAACGGAATGACTTTGGACCATGGAGGAAAGTCCGGACTCAACAGGGCAGGATGCTGGCTAACGGCCAGGCGGGGCAACCCGACGGAAAGTGCAACAGAAAGCAAACCGCCAACCCGCAAGCTGAAAGGCCTGCGGCGGTAAGGATGAAACGGTGTGGTAAGAGCACACCAGCGGTTTGGCGACAAACCGGCTCGGCAAACCCCATCCTGAGCAAGACCAAATAGGAGGACACGGCGCAGGCAACTGCACCGGCTGCTGGCCCGGCAGGTCCTCGGGTAGGTCGCATGAGGGTGTCGGTAACGGCACTCCCAGATGAATGATGGTCTCCCGTGCAGGCGCAAGTCGACACGGCAGACAGAATCCGGCTTACAGCTTCGCCGCCAGTATGTGGCAAGCAGGCCCCTCTCCCAACAGCATTGCCAATCATTTGCAACAAACCACGAGCACCAGATGCCTCTCTGCCCGACAGACATCCTGAAGGACATTTCGTCCTCACTTAATCCTTCGGTAAATCCCTACGTCGCAAAAATGACCGCCGCATTGGCCGACGGCTCGATTCCAGTATTGCAGGGGTCAGCCCTCAAAGAACGCCGCGGCCAATGGCGCGAGGCCTTTGGCCGTCAACGCGGAAATCAGGCGCCGTCAAACCGAAAGTTGATTGTGGAAATTGGCTGCCATTTGGGTCTGACGTTGAATCAGATGGCCGGAAACCACCAGGACGCCGACTTTATTGGAATGGACATCACCTTTAAACGAGTTGTGACCGCCGCAGAACGCGCCGTACGCCAGGGCCATTCCAACGTCGCCACGATTTTAGGAAATGCCCGGGCGATGGACGCCGTCTTCGCGGACGGAGAAGTTGATGGATTTATTATCTTCTTTCCAGATCCGTGGCTCAAACGGGCGCAAAGCAAAAACCGCCTCGTTGATCAGAAGTTTGCAGCCCTGCTTGCGACTAAATTGTCGCCAGGGGGCTTTGTCTGGATGAAGACCGACCAAGAAATCTATTTCAACGAAGCCAGCGAAGCCTTTGTGGGAGCAGGTTTCAAGCCAACTGAACCAGTTGATTTTTTTGCCGGACGCATCTACGAAAGCACTTTCGAACGCCGCTTCCGCCTGCAGGGACTTCCCCCGCATGGTGGTCAGTGGCAAAAGCCCCTCAACGGCAGAATGTGCTAAACTGGAAAACCATGAACACCGAATCAAAAAAATCATTATCCAATAAAATTTCGCAGAGCCTGCTGAACGCAGCGCAGCCTGTTGCCGAACTTACCGCGGCAACGAGCCTGGCTGCGGTCAAATCAAAAGTCCGCGTGTCGAGCCTTGACTCCATGACGGTCACTAATCCGATTGGCGAGTCTCGCGGACTAAAAGTGCAAAACAAAACCGATTCAACGGCTCCCACTACGGATGTGGGCAACGGCGCGAAAATCGTTGCCCTCAAAAGCGCAAATAAAAAAATGAATCCAACTGAGGATGCGGGTGACTGATCCAGTGGAACCTCCGTCTGTCCAAATCAGTTCCAGCCTTCGTTCCTGGAAGATCGACGAACGCCGCATCCGCGGACTCGTATCGCACATGGCAGAACGCCTTGGCGTAAACCACCTTGAAATTCACATCGACTTTGTCGGCCCAACCGCCATGCGTCAGATCAATGGCAAATTCCGGAACAAGGATAAATCAACCGACGTCTTGTCGTTTCCGCTAATGGAATGGCAAAAACCGAAACTGATCGAAAAAGCCAATAAGGCAAAACAATCGTCAACTGCAGAGAGAAACAGCAAAATGCTGCGCGGCACTAAAAAAGGCCTCGTCTCGTTTGAACATGAAAGAATGCTCGGGGACATCATCGTTTGCTTGGATTCCGCAAACAAAAATGCCCGCGAAGATGGCCATGACGTCGCACGCGAGGTTTGTCTTCTGCTCGCCCACGGAATCCTGCACCTTTGTGGCCACGATCACAAAAAGCCAACCGAAAAAGCCCTGATGTTCCGCCAGCAGGAAATCCTGATGAACGATGCCGGTCAAAATTGGCGAGCCTGCGTGAGGAGATCGACATGAGCGGCGGTGACACGGGATTTTTACATATCTTGCTGATTGCCGGTGCGACCATCCTAAATGCATTGGTTTCGGCCGCTGATTCCGCGGTCACAGCCGCCGGTTTCATGAAGGGCAAGCAGCTCCTCGAAGATGCCGACGAAAGTGACGCCCGTGCAATCAACCTTTGGCTGAGCCACCCCGAACGCCTCAACGCCACGATTGTCATCAGCAACACGTTGATCATCGCCGCAATTTCATCGGCATTGGCCTTGCAATTTAATTCCGAAAGAATCAACACGCCGGGCATCTTAGCCACCATCATCACCCTGGTGATGATTCTCGTCTTCGGAAAGCTAATCCCGAAAGCCTATGCCTCCGCCCGCTCTGACAAACTCGTCATGCGTTCCCTGCGAATTCTGACCGCCTTGCAATGGATCATGCTCCCTCTGGTCTTGCCAATGGCAACCGCTTCTCTTTTTGTTATGAAAAAATTCGGCGGCACCGGGAAACGCGACCGTGCCATCACGGAAGAAGAAATTGAGTACATGGTCGAAGAGGGCGAGAAGGCCGGCGTTCTTGAAGAGACAAAAAAAGAAATGATCGTCAGCGTGTTCGACCTGAGCGAAACACGTGTGCGGGAAATCATGACCCCGCGCACGGCGATCGATGCCCTGTCGTCCGAAGTGACCTTCGATGAATTGATGAAGGTGGCTCTGGAAACAGGTCATTCACGCATTCCTGTTTATCAGGAAACCATCGACCACGTGGTAGGCATCATCCTGGTCAAAGACCTTCTTCAATATGCCCATCACCGGGGCCGCCTTCCGGGTGAATTTTCAATCGGAAAACTGATGCGGGCACCATTTTTCGTTCCCGAAACAAAATTGATCATTGAAGTCTTCAAGGACCTGAAACGCAGCAAAAATCATATGGCCGTCGTCATCGACGAATATGGTGGCACTGCCGGCATCGTAACCCTGGAAGACATCCTGGAAGAAATTGTTGGTGAGATCCAGGATGAACACGACACGGAAGAAGCCAATTTTGTCGAAATTTCCAACGGCGTCTTTCACGTCCAAGGGTCCACGAACATTTATGAGTTTTTTGACGAGTTTGGCATCCCGGAAGATTATTTCTCGCCAGAGGACATTCAAGACGCCGACACCATTGGGGGCTTTGTCGCACAATGCTTGGGTCAACTTCCCGAAGCAGGCCAGAAATTAACGATCGGCAACCTGCAGGTGGAAGTACTTCAAATCACACGACACCGCGTGCATTTGCTAGCTGTACACACGGCCAATGCGCCAATCTCTGTTTCACCGGAACATCCCAAGCCGTGAGAAAAACCCTTAGTTTCATTGCCATTGTCTTGTTTGTTTTGGCGCCATTGGCTGAGGCGTCGGTTGCAACGCCCGGGATCCTTGCACCGGTTCTAAAAGCCAAGCATCTAAAATATCGCAGCGAACGAGACATCACGGCATGGATGAAGTCCCTGCCCGCTCTCGAACCAGATCTGATCGAATACCAGACGATCGGAACATCACTGCAGGGGCGCGGAATTGGCGTTGTGTCGATCGGTCTTGCCACGACGCAGGGCCGTCAGGCAAAGCCGGCGATTGTGATCAATGCCACGCATCACGGTGACGAAAAAATCGCAACGGAATCCGCCTTGCGTTTCATTGAGACTTTGATTGCTGATCAGCATCAACCTGAAATCGCCACGATGCTTTCGCGCTATACGTTTCATATACAGCCCTTGGTCAACCCGGACGGGCACGAGATGGGAACGCGGGACAATGCTGCCCGTCGCGATATCAACCGGGATTATTCCTATCCCCTTCGCTCGGACCAACTTTCATTTAAAACGCCAGAAGCGCGCGCCGTCCGCAGCCACATAGGCAGCCTCGACATCAAAGCAGCCATTGCCCTGCACTCTGGAACGGATGGCGTCCTGTGGCCGTGGTGTCACACAAAGGATGCCCCACCCGATGCGCCTTTTCTGACGCGTCTGGCATGGCGCACCGCGCGAAGCATCGGAACTGTGGCCCGCCAGAGCTACGACGATTATCCAAGTTCGGGTGAATTTTCAGACTTCGTCTATTGGCGCCATCGCGCACCGGCACTCACCATCGAAGTGGACCGCAACCGGATGCCACACCCGTCGCAAATCAACACAATCTCGGCACGGACCACTCGTGGCATCATGGAATTCATGAATGAATTAACCAAGTCTGACGACGCTCGCGATATCGCTTCAAATCTATAAAAAGGGATTTTTATGATTGAGCTGACCAGGAACCACGTCCGGACGGTCGAATTTTTAGCCGCACTTTTGTTCGTTGCCTTTGGGGCAACGTCTTGCAAAACCAGAACACCATCGACTCCCCTGAGAAGCGCCGATGAGGCTCAAGAGATTTCTTGCGCCTTCGGAGATTTTGATTCCGCCCAGGGCAGCACCTCCGGTGAAGAACGCTTGAGCAACGATCAATGGCGCATCATTGCGTCCAACGCCCTTGCCAGCAAGTTGGCCTACGCCAAAGCCGATGAGGTCAAAGAAACCATGCGGGGATGGGGCTATCGCAACACCGATGTCATTGAGTCGCGGTCCATGAATGCGTTTGTTTCATCCAACGAAAACTGTGTGATCCTGGCCTTTCGCGGAACGAACATGCTGAGCCTGCGGGACTGGATCGTTGATTTCAGGATTCGCCAGACGGAAGTGCGTGAAGGCGCAATCCACACCGGTTTTTATAAAGCCTGGACGCAGATGAGCAATGAAGTGGATAGGACGCTTCAAAGACACCGGGCTGCAGGAAAGACTTTGTGGGTTACGGGGCACAGCCTTGGCGGCGCCCTTGCAGCGACTTACGGTTGGGATAATTCTCGCAATAGGCTCTTTCGCCACCCGCCGAAGATCGCCAGAATCGTGACGTTTGGACAGCCATTGATCGCGGACAGAACTCTTGCCAAATACATGCGTAGCGAGTTTCTTGGGCGCTTCTACCGGGTTGTGAACGACCTTGATCTTGTGACGACCCAGCCGCACCGGTTGACCCACTTTGGCTCCCTCGTCTGGTTGCGGGAAGGCTTTGTCGATTTTCGTTTTGATGTTGCCCTTGCTGGCAACGGAAGCAACGGCGACGTTGGCGACATTTCTGCGGCCCCGATTCCCGATGAACTGGCTGGATCCGAAGAGGGCTATCAGGAGTTAAAGGATGCCTTGGATCAAATTCCCGCAGAGTCTGACTTCAGCCCGGGTGATGATGCGATGCGGGTTGGTAATCGTCCCGGCGCTCTTCCTTTACCGAAGAAAATCACCGATCACTTCATGGGTGGCTACATCGCCAAAATCAAAACGGCCATGTTCAGCAGCAGTACTCAATCTTTTTAGGCGTGTGAATGGGAGGATCCTTTCTTCTCCCGTCATTCTGAGGCCGAAGGCCGAAGAATCCTTTCTTCTCCCGTCATTCTGAGGCCGAAGGCCGAAGAATCCTTTCTTCTCCCGTCATTCTGAGGCCGAAGGCCGAAGAATCCTTTCTTCAACACGGAAGAAAGGATCCTTCGCTGCACTCAGGATGACGGATTAAGAGAGGATCCTTCGCTAACGCTCAGGATGACGGATTAAGAAAGGATCCTTCGCTGCACTCAGGATGACGGGTGGCGCTGAGGATGACGGGTGGCGTTCAGGATGTCGCGAGTTGGCGGCGCAGGTGCATGACACGTGATGCCGCGGTTTCCAGGGTCGTGGTGAATGCCGGACTTTTTGCCGACTCGGCGCGCAGCGCTTCAATGGCCAGACGGCAGCGTTCAATGTGACGGCAAATCAGCAACAGGTCGGTGCCGGCCACAACGGCTTCAATGAGAGCCTGTTGCCACTGTTTTTCGTCTTGAGGAATTGCACCCATCGTCATGTCATCGCTGACCACAACGCCTTCAAATCCAAATTCAGCGCGCAACAGGCCATCGATAATTTCGGGGGAACGACTGGCTTCGCGCCGCGAAAGTTGCGGATAGATCGCGTGGGAAATCATCACCATGTCGACCTTGCGGACCATGCCACGAAAAGGAATGAACTCGCGTTTGTCCAAAATGCTGCGTGGTAAATCAATGACTGCAGCCCCCATGTGGGTGTCGACCTGGGCGTCGCCTTGACCCGGAAAATGCTTTAAACAACCGAGAATTCCCGTGGACTGGAGTCCATCAAGAAAAGCGCCCGCACGACGGCAGACTGATTCGGCATCAGCGCCAAACACACGATCACCGATGGCGGTATTGGTCGGTTCAGTCAGGATGTCCAGGACCGGGGCAAAGTTGACGTTCACGCCGGCTTTGAGCAGCGCACGTCCCACTTCCATTCCGTAACTTTCAAGAACCGCAAGGCAGGCCGGATCGAAACCGCCGCCACTGATCCTTTGAGGTGCGCCCAAGTCAGGAAAATGGGCCTTGGGCATCCGTGCGACGCGTCCGCCCTCCTGATCGATGGCAACGATCATCGGCGGTGCCCCCGCAGGGCGGGTTGCCTGCAGTTGCCCCATCAATACAGAAGTCGCCTGATAGCAAGTCTGATCTTGAGGGATGTTCCGCCGGAAAAGGGTGATCCCGGCGATGGCTTCGGACGCAAAAAACGCTGCCTCTTCCCGAGACAGCGCCATTGACTCGATGGCACCAGCAATAATAGCGCTGGCCGCGTCCTGATTCATTGTTCCTGCCAAGATCTATTCGTCAATGATCTGGAGGATGTAACGCTTCGAGAGCTTCGCCGCCGCGCAATTCAAAATCGTACGGATGGCGTCAGCAGTCCGGCCCTGGCGGCCGATCACCTTGCCGATGTCTTCCTTGGCGACTTTGAGTTCAATGATGTTGGTCTGATTGCCAGCGATCTCATTGATCTCGATCCGGCCAACTTCGTCGACCAGGGCCTTGGCAATAAACTCAACTAACTCTTTCATCGACACTTCATCATTTGTCATAGCATTATCCATATAAGCGTCAGTCCAGCGTAGAGTGTTCACAGCAAATATTCACAGCGACCAGAACAGATACACCTGCATTCAAGATTACTGATCTGCAAGGAAGGGAGTCAAGCATGGCAAGCCTGGAAACGGAAACGACTTTCAACGGGTCCCTTGAATTGGTTTTTGAAGGTATCAAAAAATACGATAAATACCCCAAGTATTTGCCGGGAGTTACCCGGATCGATGTTCTTCCTCCAAAGGAGAAAGGCTCGGTCTGCCAAGTCCGGTACGAACTTAACATCGTAAAAACGTTCTTTTACGTCTTAAACATGTTCGAGGACGGCCCCAAGAAGATCTGGTGGACCTTGGACGACTCCAACATCCTCAAGTCCAATAACGGGTCCTGGACCTTCAAGCAGAAGGGCAAGGAAAAGACCAAGACCCATGCCGTCTACAAACTGGACATCAAATTCAAGGGCCTGATCCCGAGCGTCATCACCGACCAGGTGGCCAAAGCCAACCTGCCCCTCATGATGACCGGCTTCCAGAAGCTGATCGACGATTCCCAGGGAGCCTAGCGGAAAAGATCCTTTCTTCCCGCCTGGCGCACCCGCAGGTCCGACCAATCGTAGATGAATGGAAGCCCGCGCCAGACGGCTAGTTGTGGTGCATCGTCAAGTTCAAGGCCCAAATCGGCCAGCTGCTTCAGGGTGGCGGCCAAATGACCCGCAAATTCTGCCGGTAGCGCCGAAATTAAACTTCCAACCGGCATGATGATGGCAGCTGGTTTCATGCTGATTTGCATGGGAGGCACCAAAGTCGGTGGGCCGCCCTCAAACGCACGCCTCCGGGCTTCGAGGCGCAACCGATCCAACGCCGCCAGCCAATGCCGGCCTTCGTGGCCCAGACGTTCCAAAAATGACGCTTTCGGAATGGAAAGGGAGTAATCCACCTGTCCGCAAATCCGGCCCAAAGCCGTCTGGTCCGCTCCCTCACCTAGGTTCCTCCAGCCCGCTGGTAATGCCTTTCCTGACGGGTGGTTACGGGTCATCGACTCGAACAGCCCGGGATCAAAATCCCGTTCAAAAAGGAGCCAAAGATTTTTAGCGGACTCTGCAACTCGTTGATTTTGTGTATTTTTTTCTTCCATTTTCGAAAAACCTCTACTACGTTCCGGTCCTGCAGTGATGAGCATTACTGGATCGATTGAAACTTCTGCCCTGTAAAAACTTTGAACGCCTGTCAGCCAAGACTCAAGTCCCACTAAGGAATTTGGGGAAATTTAATGGCCGACTTGGTGACAGAGACGGGCCGAAAGCAGGCGACTGGAATCCTCATCGTTCTATAAGTATCTGTAATTAAAGAATTAAAGTGATTGCCATTAGACTCGCCCCGCAACCGTAAAATCGGGGACGGCGCGGACTCTGCCGTGGCACAGGGATTGCTCAAACAGTCAGCAGGGAAGACGTTCTTCCCGACTTGCAGTCGAAGCTGGCTGGTTCATCTGAAGGGGGTTCTTACAATGCAAGGTCATCTGGATTCCAACAAAGACAAAGTGGTCTCGATCTTCAGCGCACGCCAAAAGGCCGAGGCTCTCGTTAACAACCAGTCTGCGTCCTCAGAAGCCCCTAGCTTTGATGACGTCATGCGCAAAAACGCCGAGAACCTGGACCGCATTCGCCGCGAGCGCCTGCAGGCCAACAAAGGCGTCTTGAAGTCCTACAAGATCAAAGACTGAATTTGTTCTGATTTTCCAAGTGTTGTTCTGACTACTGTTGCTGGCGTTTCAAGCTGTTGTTGAATGTTGAACTGGAAGTGGAAACTGACATGAACTTTGAAGACAAAAATGTAGAGGGCTCGCGCCCATCAAACTTGAACATCGTCAACCTGCATGATTTCAAGCGTCGCAAGGAATCTTCGGAAGAATTCGTCCGCAATGAACGCAAGCCACTTTACGTGAGCCACCTCACCGGCCAGATCAGTGATTCGGAAAAATCGAAGTCGAGGGGCGAAACCAACGACTTTGGTGACCGGCTGCAACGCATCCGCAGCAGCCTCGATAAGATCAACAAGTTGATCTCAGATCTCAAAACATTGTCCTGAATTGACCCCGAAATAAATCGAACCTAGCGGCTCGCATCAGACAAGCGGAAAAACCATGGCTCTTGAGCCGAGTCTGCCGCTGCCCACTGGGCAATCGCAGCCACCGACTTCGGCATGGGCAACTCGGCAGCCGTGACAAATCGCTGATAGGTATCGCGCGAGCAATACGCCGCATCCAAAAGTTCTGAAAGTGCGAGAATCTGGAACGGAATCGACATGCTCAACTCTTGGCTGCTCGCCATGCCAAAACCCTTCTGAAAATCCTGCACCAACTTCCTGCCCCGGTCTGATGCCTCAAAATCACTGACGGTTGCCTGGCCAATGGCCAGCAAACTGCCCCGCAAACTGGCTTGCATCGCAGCAAAACCCGCCCCGTTGGCCTGCAACCTGGTTTCCATGGTGGTCGCAACGATTACGGGAATAAAGGCGCGATGGATCACATCCGGCTCATTCAAAACCGTCATCACGATGCTTGGCGCAGACTGGGACTGACCGGCTAGAGGTTCCACTTTCCAGCAGGCTTGCAAGTCGACCGCTTCGCCAGAGGCAGTCCCGCGATTCGGCGGAGCACATAACGACGAAAACGAAGCACGATCCGCCAGACGAATCCTGGCGTTGCTCTCAGGGCCTGTAAACAGCGCACGGATGGCAGGCGGCGTCGCCAACCAAACGCGTCGCAGTGCCATCACTGAATCTGCAGGCGCGACACTGTCGGCGGTCAACCGGCCAATAATTTCGGAAAGGGACTGATCCCACTGGGCAGAGGCGATTTTGTGAAGGGCAGGATTGGTCTGGGCGAGTGCGTTCAACTCGACATCGCTCATCCCACAAACTTGCGATGTGCGCTGTTGATTTACCAGAGCGTCGTAACTTTTGATGTCGCTGCCAGCCTTCGGCTTACAGGACGCGAGCGTTACCGCCGTCATCGCAATGAGAATCCCAAATATCCGCACTGTCAGACTCCTTTAAAATCCGTATTGGCGCTGTCCGCTCGTCGAGTAGCTTCCAGGCGGGTAATTGCCAGTCGGTGCGCCGAATCCGCCGCCGGTGCCATAACCCGTTGTGCTGTATCCACCGCCAGTTGTGAAGTTGTTGAAGCCGCCGGTCGAGTAGCTGTTGTAGCCGCCAGTCGAGTAACTGTTGTAGCCGCCAAGGCCACCCGTGGCACCGTATCCGCCATAACCGCCGCCTAGGCCTCCCGAAAGGCCGCCTGTCATTGAAGTCATCAGCCCTTGCGTTGCGCAACCAAGCAAATTCCCGAGCCCTGCTGCGCTAGCGCCGCCTGCCGCACCGCCGCCCCCGGAACGAGTGGTGCAACTGAGAAAAGTCAACAGCCCGGCCGTCTGCGATTGCTGCCGCTGTTGAGCAATCTGCTGCTGGCGATAAGCATCTGCGTTAGCAATCGAAGGATCGAGGGTGCCCATCGGGACTGGTGTATAACTCGGGATCGTCGAATTGAGTGTGCTGGCGCCGTAAGGACTATAAGAAGCTAACGGCGAGCTCGACGGACGTACTACAGATTTGGGCGCCTCGCCCTGACAAGCCATTAAGGCGGAAAAATAAGCGAAACCGAAAAAAATTCGAATTTTCGAACCACCGACCATCGAATTTCCTCCGACCAAGAATTTCCCAAAAAAAGAAAAACGGCTTCTCTATTGTCGGAAACCGGGAGCGAAACTTGAGTGGTCCTGATTTTTACCAGTCTAATCGCGGGTATCTATTGCTGCCGCGCCGAATCTTTGGCTTGGAGCTGAAGGACTAACATGACGGCAACCGAAAAAGCGAAGGCCGAGATCGCAACGAGATGATTGGCTGGCCTTTCCATATTCAGTGACAGCCTCAAAAGTATTGTTGAAATGATGAAACTTGCGTTTCTAAACACCGAGTAAAAAGATGAGTCATATAAAAAAGACACGATGAGCAGCAGCACGTCGGCATAGACCATCGTATTAAAGAAGTCGTGGTAGAAAAAAGCGTTTGGATCAGGGAACTCGGAGTTGATCAGCAGGGATTGTGAGGCGCTAAAAGTCCACAGAGAAACATTATAAATACAGGTGAAAAACAGCACCACAATGAGAGACACCGAGATCGCTTTCTTGAGATTGATAAAACGATGGAGGGCTTCCGGGTCTTCAGGGTCGCGATGACGCGAGTGCAAACGCTGAAAAATGATCGTCAGACCAAGCATAACGACGGACGCGACAAGATCGTATCCGAGCGAGAATAATTCCGGGTCCCCGAGATGAATGGTTCCCTGCATGTTGATGGCGGACATGTCATGAAAAAAACTTCGCAATGTGATCAATGCGATAATTTCGAATTGTTTTCCGATGAATTGAGTCATCGATTCCGGAAGGATCACAACCAGGAGCAAGACTTCGTACACGAGGATAAAACTAAAAGGGGTATAGACCGCTTTCAGGTAATTAAAGGAATGTCCGCGGTATAAAGACGGGACATGATTAAACAAGAAAAGTATTGCCAGGTGGGCAAGAAAGAACGCGATGGCGAGGCGGATGATACACACCTCAATCCACCGTATGTTGCGAGGCGTGATGTACTTGTCAAATAACCGCCCAAAGGAACGAACGCTAAAGGCTTCCATACTCAAGACCTTCTCCGACATAGTCGGGGTGATGTCAGGTTTCAATCACCTGTGCAATGTAGGAAAGCTCCCGGTAACGCTGATCCAGATCCAAACCGTATCCGATGACAAACTCACGAGTGATTTCAAATCCGACGTAATCGACTGGCGTTTTCATCTCATGAGATTCTGGCTTGGACAAAAGCGTACAGATTTTAAGGGACTTCGGATGACGCAGGCTGAACATGTCCCGCAAAAAGTCCAAGGTTTTGCCAGAGTCGACAATGTCTTCGATCAGCAACACATGACGACCCTCGATCTTCGAGGAAAGATCCGAGATGATCCGCACATGGCCGGTGGACTGTGTCCCTTCGTAACTTGCAAGCCCGATAAAATCGACTTCCACCGGCAATTTAATTTGCCGGACAAGATCTGCCGTGAACATGAATGCACCTTTGAGCACCGACACCACCAGCAGAGGCTCGCCTGCATAGTCCGTCGTAATTTGAGCGCCTAGTTCACGGATCCGTTTTGCAATCATGGCTTCGTCAAACAAGGGGCGTGTTTTCATGAAAGCACCTTCCAAACAAGATTTTCCCGTGGAACCGTTGTCGTTGGATCAACAACAACGAATGCCCCCGCAACCAAGTTGGCAACTGCATCTGCATCCGAAACAGTTTGAGCATGGATTTCTGCCAGAGGTTCGCCGCGTTCGACATGATCGCCGACCCGCTTAAGAGCAGACAGGCCAACATCGGGATTGATCCGATCGGAAACCTTCATCCGTCCACCGCCGAGCATCTGAATCGCGACACCGAGCCGTCTGACATCAATGCTTTCGATCACTGCACCATCGTCCCAATGTGACGGTAGTTCGACACGCCGGCGAACCGGTGCTTTGATAAACCAATTGCGATCTTCGAGGCTGCGGCGATCACCGCCTTGGGCCGAAATCACATCAGCAAACACTTCAAACGCCTTCCCACTGGCAAGGTGGCCCTGCAGCCGGGTACAAACCTGATCAAAGTCAGAGTCGGGACGAGCCAGCATTACCATGTGGGCCGCAAGTTCAATCGACAACCGGGTGGTGTCGGCAGGACCTTCATTTTTCAGAATATCAATCGTCTCAGCAACCTCGAGCCCATTGCCTGCCATCGCGCCAAGGGGAGAACCCATGTCAGTCAAGCAGCAACGGATCTGCAATCCGAGACGCCTGGCCGTTGCAACCAACATATTCGCCAAGGCTTCCGCGTCGGATTTTTCGCGCATGAATGCACCACTGCCAAACTTGACGTCCATCACGAGTCCGCCAATCCCCTCGGCAAGTTTTTTCGACAAGATGGAGGCTGTGATCAGTGGAATTGACTCTACCGTAGCCGTCACATCACGCAGGGCATAAAGGCGACGATCCAGCGGCGCGATTTCGTCCGTCTGACCAAAAAATCCGCCGTGAAAGCGGTCCAGCATGGCGCGCATTTTTTCAGCCGAAACTCGCACTTCCATCCCAGGAATAGCCTCTAGTTTATCCAATGTTCCACCGGTATGCCCGAGGCCCCGGCCGGAAATCATCGGAATATAAAGACCCTCAAGGATGCACAGCGGCAACAGCACGAGTGATGTTTTGTCGCCAATGCCCCCCGTGGAATGTTTGTCGACCACAAGATTGCGCGGATAATCCCAGGCAAGAACCTTGCCGCTGTCACGCATGATGGTCGTCAGGTCGGCAGTCTCCTGCGCCGTCATTCCCCGCAACCATGTTGCCATCAGAAAGGCGGCGACCTGATAATCCTCAACATTGCCCTTCAGAAAACCGCTCAAAAATTGGTTCAATGCATCAAAGGAAACGATGCCGCCATCGCGTTTGATGCGAATGACTTCCTGCGGGATCAGCAAAGATTTGATCGAATTATTTAAACTCATTTGATTTCCAACAACTGGGTTTCCGCGACAATAAAATCATCTGGCGCATGAAAGGTAGAGGCCAGAATACCTTGAAACCTGCCTAAGAGGTCAACCCTGACAGGTACGGGATTTTTAGCATTCATCCGAAATGCCATTTTGTACTCCTTTTGTCCGGGATCGACCCGGACTTCAGAGAGGACCGACCCTGAAGATAAGACCCTCAAACTGCGAAGGGTCCAAGGCAGGTCCTGGTAACGCGAAATGTTAGCAGCGCGACCGATTTTCACTGTCAATTCGACTCGGTTGGCATCAAGACGACGGACTGGTTCTACAGAAATATATGTACCAGCCCGCCCAAGAACAGGGGCGCCGAGGCCCACGGCCACTTCCTTGGCCGGGTCCTTGCTCAGAACCTTAGTCAGATCTTTGGCTGCCACAATGGACTCCAAGGGAAACACGGCATCAATCGGATCAAATTCTGCAGCGCCAACGCCTCCAACCGGAATCGTCGTGGCACGAGGAGCCGTCGCGATGCCGTTAAGGCCAAAAGCTTTCATCTGCTCTATGCGGTCCCATGAATCGTTTTGTAAATTTGGACTACAATGGCGTACAGGCAAGGCGAACGTCGTGTCATTCGATGCAAGAGGCGTCTGCCGAAGGCTTTCGATGACACCGGAATCAATTGGGCAGGGCAGCAAAATCAACCTTTTACTCGATGGCAGGACACGCCGGCTGATTTCGGCATCCTCAAGATCACTCTTGCCTAAGTCCTTAAGTATGGCTGCGGCGACATTATCGCCTGCTGGAGAGACTCCGAAATCGACACCAAGGCGTTGATTGCGCACCGAAGCAAAAGAATTTTCATCGGCGGGGGTTATGGAGACGCCAGCAAAAGAAGGCAAGCGCCCACGTTGCGCCACGCGCTGACCGACTCCGCATGTGACTGGCGGAATACTGCGTGGATCACGCCGCCGGGAGACATCGAATGGCACGCGGCACATCATGCCTCTCGATCGCTTGAAAAAAAGCGCTTCATAAACACCTTGAGGCAACTGCATCCGGATCGGCCACTGCTGCGCCCTGACGATCCCAGCGCCGACAACATTGGCCCCTTCTCCCGCAACAACGCGCATAAAAAACCTGCGTTGCTCACCCTGAGAACCGAGTGGCGAAATGGCGACCATGTCTGGCATCTGCGAGCCCTGGTCGGGAGTCGCAGCCTCGGCCTGAGGTTGTCCGTAAAAGCTGACCTGCTCGAGGGACTCCGATACGACTTTCAGCAATTTACCGGCAACTTTCTGAGCGTCCTCACCCGCCTGCAACCCGGCTACGCGAAGGACGAAAGGCAAGGGGGTTTCCTCGCCCGAAGAAGTCTCGTTTGCGCAGGTCTCGCTAGCACAGGTCTCTTCGGCGGAGGCCTCGACGGGCAGGCGCAAAACCGGTTTTCGCCCCAAGTTGAGCAATAAGAGAGGATCTCCGCTATCGTTGGCCAACCATGAATCGGCCATCATCATGGAACCGGCATCCGCAATGCTGCCGTCAAACTTGAGTTCCTGAACGCCAAATGGAGCGCCAAGCTCCTGTTCCAATGCCGCACGAAAACCATTTTGTACGGCCTTGTCGCCCACAAAAAGCCAGCCGCGAACGGGCGCGCCTGACGCAACCTTGGAAGTTTCCTTGGACGCTATTTTAGAGGCCTCGATTCGCGCCGCCTTGCCATTCACCGTGACCGAACTCGATGGGGCCGGCAGAAGGAGGAACTGACCACCAGATGCCTCGACCTGGACATAACTGAGCCGTTTAGAATCCCCCCCTTCCACGAGATTTGCCTCTGGAACTGCGAGTAAATTTCCCCCGGCACCGGTCACAGTTTCAAGATAGAGGCGTGCCTTGGCCTGAGCTGTCGGAAGGGCCTCCAACAAAATTCCGGGACCGTCACCGCCGACTTGAATGCGAATTTGGGCAATCGACTTCTTTTCTTCCGCAGACACCAGATTTAATGAAATTCCGGAAACTCCGGCATCGGGACTGGTTTCAGAGGCAATTTCATCGAGGCCCTCCAGGCGGACAGAAAATCCGGGGGCGCACTGTTTTGAGCATTCGATCCGCAGCATGACCCCATCCAAGGCAGGGCTGCGGACATACCCCCTCTTACTGCCGATGCCCTGAGCCTCAAATACCGCCACAACCAGGGGCACAAGTCCGGTTACAGATACGGGAGTCCACGAATTCTGTTCGCCGGAAACCACGACTTGAAGGCCCTCGCGGACCAAAAGAAGGTTGCCTCTGAAAGAAGCCAAGTGGGGAAATTTAGCGGCCTCATCTGGCCCAATTGGCACAGTCGAAGGGGCCAAACTTCCCGGCGACTCACTGCCGCTAGATGAGTCAACCGAATGATTAGACGACTGAAAAACACTTTTTTTGCGCCATGTTGCTGACGCACAACCATCCAGAGAAAGGACCTGCAGGCACAGCCAGCAAAGCCAAAGGCAACGGGCTCGACAGGCAGTTTTCATTGACAAATATTGCATCTTTAGTAATACCAACAAGCTTTCTATGTATTTCTGACGCAGAGGACTCAAAACTATGAGCATCGGCCTCGAATCATCCCAAGATTTTCATTCATCCAAGGTAAAAAAACTACCGCCTTCGGTAGTTAAAG
>Ga0214919_10005018_pt1 | contig 19019 bp, 29 predicted proteins | sample LL1503_MetaG_FD_177994 | JGI IMG/M metagenome (GOLD analysis project Ga0214919, IMG submission 177994) | Freshwater microbial communities from Lake Lanier, Atlanta, Georgia, United States - LL-1503 | ecosystem: Environmental > Aquatic > Freshwater > Lake | place: USA: Georgia | collected...
GCGTTCATTGGGAAGACAGTGCTTGACGTTGGGTCTGGCGATATCAACGGAAACAATCGGTTCTTGTTCAAGGACTGCGACTACACCGGAAATGATGTATACGATGCGCCAAATGCGACAATCGTATGCAAGACAAGCGACCTTCCTATGGGGGAGAATACGTTTGATACAATTGTCAGCACAGAGTGTTTTGAACACGATCCCGAATATGCAGAATCCTTTCGAAAGATTGTGCATATGCTGAAGCCCGGCGGTCTGTTTCTCTTCACGTGTGCATCAACCGGACGTCACGAACACGGGACTAGGCGCACGTCGCCTGGCGATTCGTATGGAACAATTGGCAATGTGTCTGGCTGGACAGACTACTACAAGAACCTCACGGTTGACGATCTTGATGCAGCAGTGGGACTTGATGCAACGTTCTCAACCTATGCATCGTATTACAACACGTCGCCGTGTGATCTGTATTTTTGGGGCGTAAAGGCATCTGAGTTGCCTCCGCCCACGGTGGGTGTCTATGCGTATCCGCATACAACGCTCGTTCGCCGTCGGTAAACTGCAAGTGGGTTTCCACACACAGTTTTTTTTTGTTTTCTTGGCTGATTTCTTGGTTGTGCCTTGTCGGCTGTCTCTAGTTGCTGTACGCAAGACCGCCCATGCCGGACATGACGCGCAGCACGTTGTAGTTGACGGCGTACACGCGCACCTGGGCCGTGCGGCCCGAGCGGACCGTGTTCACGCTGACCGTCAGCTGGAGCGTCGCCTTGTCGATACGCGAGAAGTTGCAGGTGCCAGACGGCTGGTGCTCCTCCGGCTTCAGGGCAAACGAGTACACGTTGATGCCCTGGGTCGGGGTGCGGGTGTGGTGCTGGTACGGCTGGACGCGGGAGAAGTAGCGTCCCTCGCGCTCCGTGAAGCGGTCCTGGCCGTTGAGCTGGAGCTTGGCAACCTCCACCGGGTTCTTGCCCTCGCAGCGCACACCGGACTGGAGGATGACCTTCGCGAGCAGGTAGTTCGTCGTGTCCTCGAACACGATGCCCTGGTCCGACGCATCGGCGTGCGTGTCGAGCCACGACGCACCACCCAGCGAGGGGCCCGTGGAGATGCCAACGCCCGGGAGGTACGGGCCCGAAGGACCGTCGCCCGTCGTCGTGGGGACCGTGCCGAGCTGGGCCGTGCTGCCGCCCGACTGACCGGTGCCCAGGCCGCCGCGGGCCAGGACGTCCATCACGATGCCCTCCGTGGAGAAGTCATCCGTGTAGTTGAAGGGCTGGCAGCCGTTCACCTCCGCGATGAACGTCTGCTGGGGCGTGCAGTCCACGAACGAGTCGCGCTGGACGACCCACACCAGCTCCTTGACCGGGTGGTTGAAGTTCAGCTGGATCTTGTTGGACGACGACGTGATCGACTCGGCACCCGTGAACTGCAGCTGCTCAATCAGGTACTCGTGCGTCTGCTGGGCGAAACGGCGACGCTCCTCCGTGTCCAGGTAGATGTAGTCGATGTACAGCGAGGCGGCCGTCAGCGACTGGATGCTCACCGGCGCCGTCTGCGAGCCCGTCAGCTCGTAGTAGCAGCAGTTGATCCACTGCTCAAACTCCACGTTGATGCGCACCTCGTGGTACTGGAGGGCGATCAGCGGGATGGCCAGGCCGGGGTTGCGGCAGAACCAGAACTGGAGCGGGATGTACAGCGTGCGGGCCGGGGTGCCGGCGCGGGGGGCGCACGTGTTCGTCAGCTCCGAGCCGGCGCACGAGGCATCCAGCGCATAGCCCTTGCGGTCCTTCATCAGGACGAGGTCGTGCGTGTTGCCGATCATGTCGTTGAGCGCCTCGATCGTGCCCACATCCTGGGACAGCTGGGTCCAGATCTGCATCCAGTCGCCGTACTGGCGGTCGATGCGCTGGCCGCCAATCTCGAGCTCCACCGTCTTGACGAGGCGGTGACCGATGTAGTTGAGCCAGCGGAAGCGGTTGAGCGCGCTCACCGAGTTAAAGTCCACGGCCGGGAGAACCACCTGGAGGTACGTGCGGTACATCAGGTCCGCGTTACGGTTGATGACGGCCGTCACGCGCTTGTTGAAGTCGGCCTGGCCGTTGAACGTCACCTCGATGGACTCCATCGCGAAGTTGGTATGACGCTTGTACAGGACCTTCCAGAACGTGATCTGGGGGGAGCCCGAGATGTAGATATCCTGCGCACCATAGCTGACGAGCTGAAGAAGACCACCACCCATATCGTTTGTTTGGTAATAGGAAATATTATTTTTCGTCGGCGAGGGCGACGCACCAATGTCCACCGTGGATACGATGGGGGTTGGGGCTGTTGTGCTTTTCCTTACGTTGTTGAACTACGGAGGGTTGCTCGCTTCTTGGCTACGAGATCTCTGAGAACACGTACGAGCCGGAATATGAACTCGGGAAACCTCTGGTTGCCCGGAGGGTGCGGGCTATCTATGTAATTCCACGCAATTTGAAAGTCCTCATTCTCCTTGAATTCTGTCAGTAGCGGGGTATCTCCTGCATTGCCTTCCTGGCGCAAGACTGCAAAAATGTCTTCCCATACGCCCTTTGAATATTTCGGGTTTTGGTCCGGAAGAAGCCGCCCTTGCTCTCCCAACATCATTTCATTCTTGGCATTTCGCATATACTCACGCTCGGGGTCGAGGATTATTTCTAACATGCCAAGCTGCTCCTCAACATCTGCGCCTCCACGGCGACGCCGGCGACGAGTACCCGCTCTGCGCACTGGGGGCGTTGAGGGCGGGCTTGGGATCAAGCGCCCAAACACATCGCGTTCGGGAAGAGCTGGTGTAGGGCGTAGTTTTTCCGATGCCTTTCTAAGAACACCGGAATCCGTGCCCGGGGGAAGGTCGCCACCGCGATCTACCCGGGCCTTACGCCTTGACTGCCGACGTCTGCGCGTGTTGTGGTGCATTATCTTGTAGGCAGAATTTAAGCCTTGCTGAGCAGGTGCGCCTTCTTCGCGCGAGCACGCAGCGTCGCCTTGCGTCCCGAGCTCTTAAGACCGTGGCTCTTCAGAACGCGCTTAAGGGCCTTCGCGGTCGGGCCACGACGGCGGCGGCCACCTCCCATATCACCACCGAGTGCAGGTTTGTACGAGTTTCCGGCAGGGGTGACGTCAGGCATTTTGTTTTACTGTAGAGACAAACTTTCAGGCTGAACGCAGAAAGTGAAAAATGGAGCCCCTGGCAATTGGATGCATTGTTGGATTTATCCTTTTTGGAGGGTTCTTTGCACTCGCGTATATGCGTGGGAAGACGATACGTTTCCAAACAACACCGGGGGCGTCTGATCCCACGGAGCTAATCAACTAAATAATCACCTCTTATACTAATGGCGGCTAACCTCGTAGGCGCTGTCACCAATATAGGAAACGCCACAACTGGCGCGCTTGAAGTGTCTACCCGAGCTGTCGACCAAAGCGTCAGGCTTGTTGGCTCTGCGGTAAATCAAGGTGGCGCAGTTGCGACAGCCGCTCTCGAAGGTGCCGGCGCGGTTGCATCGTCCGCGGTCAAGAACACATCTGAAGTCGCAACAGCGTCTCTCGTAGCTGCAAAGGATATCAGCAAAACAGGTCTGAAGACAACAACCTCTGTTGTAGCAAGTGCAGGCGAGATCACAACTGCGGCCGCAAAGACCACCGCAGATGTCGCGACCGTGTCATTGGGTACAGTCGGCGCAGTTGCAAAGGATGCGAATAAGACCGTCCAGTTGAGTAGTCGGCTCGCAACCGGTCTCACAAACAACGTTCTCGAAGGAATTACGAATATGAACCAGATCCTCGGCGGCGCAGGCGAGAATCAGGTCCTTGCGATACGGAATACACAGGAGTCTACAAAGGCGGTTCTGACAAGCGGTATTGGCACGACTGCAGCGACAAAGCAGAAGCTGGACCTCGAGTTTGGCAAGTTTGTCAGAAACATGAAGGGGTCCGTCCAACAGCTCGTAAGACTGCAAGCATCTAGCATTGAGTCAGTTCGTGTCTTTGTCGTCAAGTTTTACTGTACTGGGATGTTTGCGCGCATGTTCCGCAGTCAATGCCCTCCCAAGGAACAGACCGATGCTGCAAAAATAGACATGTCTAAATATGCGCGGCAGCTCCAAGTGGCGTCAGGAACTCTGATGACAAGCTTTGACAAACTTGCACTGGACGCACAATCAAAAATAAAGTTAATTCCTATCACGGATACGCAAGTTATCCTAACATCCTATAAGACGATCTTTGATGACTACTGCAGTAAGGTCGCAGCTGTAATGGAGTCGTACACCGAGACAACAAATGCTATCCTTGAGAAGCACAATGTTCTCCTGAAGAAGGTGACTGAAGATTCTGTTGGTGGTCGTCGGAGATCTCGGCGTCGTCGTCGTCGACGCTCTACTCTAAGATCAGCTTCGGCGTAATGTGCATGGCCTCCAACTCTTGCATCCAGAGCTTCATGGCGTACGGAATGGTCTTCATGACAAAGTCCGTCTTGTTGCCACAGGCACCGCACGAGTAGATGCCCTCCACCGGATTGACCACGGCCAGCGTGCCGCACGACTTACACAGCCCCGTCTTGAAGGGGTCGGACACATCCATCAGACGCTCCTTGGTAAACACCGAGATGCCGTGTGACAGCATACAATCGCGCTCCATCTCACCCACACGCAGACCACCATCACGAGAACGGCCCTCGCACGGCTGCCGAGTGAGACTGACAATCGGACCGCGGGCACGAGAATGCTTCTTATCAATCACCATGTGCTTCAGACGCTGGTAGAAGGTCGGTCCCATGAAGATCTCGGCCTGCATCATCTCGCCCGTCTGGCCGTTATACAGAATCTCATTTCCGTAGGGATGCATGCCCATATCCACCATGTGCTTCTTCAGATCCTCCACCTTGAGGTGTGAATACGGCGTGCCATCACCCAGCGTTCCCTTGCGAACACCGATCTTGCCAAAGATGTTCTCCATCAGCTGAGCAATCGTCATGCGGGACGGAACCGCGTGGGGGTTCATGATAATGTCCGGGCGCAGACCGGTGGATGTGAAGGGCATATCCTCCTCCTCCATCATCATGCCAATGGTTCCCTTCTGACCGTGACGGGAAGACACCTTATCGCCAATCTGCGGAATACGCTCCGACACGGTACGGACCTTGATGAATGGGTAGCCATCCGAGTTCTTGTCCTGCCACACTCCATCAATTCGGCACTGCTCGGAGTTCTTGTGGGTCGTAGAGGCATCACGGAAGGCGTATCCGGCGGCATCGTTGCGCAAATTCACAACCTTGCCAATGATGACATCATTCTCATTGATGACCGAGTTGATGATCGGCAGACCATTGTCGGACACGGCGGCATAGGAGGTGTTCTTGTACTTGCGCGTATTGTGCTTCTGCGGCTTCATGAACTTCTCCTCTCGGCCTGAGGTCACGTTCCGGTGCTCCTCATCCTTATACATACCGTAATACAGGCCCCGGAAGAAGCCACGCGCCACTGCCGACTTGTTCATGATCACCGAATCCTCCTGATTGTAGCCACCGTAGCAGGCAATTGCCACAATCGCATTCATTCCAAAGGGCATCTCGTGCATCTTCAGAATGTTCATCGCTCGCGTCTCCACAATCGGCCGAGCAATGGAGCACAGCACATAGGCATTCTTGTCCAGGCGCTTGGCAAAGTTCCCAGCATAGACGCACATGGCCTGCTTACCCATGGCCGACTGATACGTATTACGAGGCGACTGATTGTGGTCGGACAGAGGAATGGTGGATGCCATGTGGCCCACAATCAGAGAGGGGTGGATCTCGTAGTGCGTGTGCGACGACGTCATTTCGCTGCGCCTCATGGCAATGCGCAGGGTTTCCGTCTCAGACGAATCGATATAGTCAATGCTGGACTTGCACCACTCGTTCCAGCTGCTCGTGTCTTTCGGAGGGGACATTCCCGCTCGGAACACCGGCCGCACGCAGCGACCGCCATCCGTCTCCACCGACACGCCATTCATCAGGGTATACCAAGCCACCGAGATATGCGGATGAAGACGGCGTGTCTGCTTTGCCGTCCGCAGGCGAACCACCAGGTTGTGGGGATCCTTCGTGTAGCCAATAATCACTCCATTCACTGTCACGGATGTTCCCTCATAGACTTGGGGCGTGGTAATCCACTGAATACCACCCAGTTCGCGAAGATAGTGAATAACCGTGGTGGACGGCGTGTGCTGCGAGATTGAGGTTAACAGGCTCATGTTCTTCACGATACCAACTGAATGGCCCTCGGGCGTCTCCACTGGACACATGAAGCCCCACGAGGTACCATGAAGCTTACGAGGCGCCAACAGCTTGCCTGACTTCTCCACGGGCGTCTGAATACGGCGCAGATGCGACAGAGTAGCCGCATACGACATTCTGGCCAGCACCTGCGAGACACCGACCTTTGTCGCATTGGACATGGCGGCTGCCGAGCCAAGACCCTGAACCGCAAAGTTGCCCGTGGCCAGAGCCTGCTTCAGCTTGCCCTCAATCGCCGACACCTTCAGGATCTTATACAGATTGTTCCCGTTCAGAACATCCATCGGCCGCGGTCCGCCCTCGCCGCGCTTCCAAGAATCATTGTTCACCTCCTGAACAAACTCATTGCGAGTATCGTTACAGACCTTCTGAAACAGCTGGCGGAACAGATGGGTCAGGAGGGCACCCGTCGTAACCACACGCTTGTTCGGATAGGCATCACGATCGTCCAGAGGGATCTGCTTGCAATATGTCAGCAGAAGACGGCGAATCATGGATCCCATGAGCATGGCCTTGCGAGCATTGTGAACGGGCGTGGTTGTCAGCTCCTCGGCAAATCGCACGTGGGGAAGCAGCTCGGAGTTCAGAAGCTGGCGAACATAGGCGCACTTGTCCTCCTGATTCGTGCCATACTGCAGATGGTTCGTCAGATACTGAACGGCCTCCTGCTGCGTAAAGACCCGAAGCTCAGCTGCGTCGCGAAACGAAGCCGCCAACAGCTCCATATGAAGATCGTCCTCGGATCCCCACACAATCTTGGTAATAGCCCGATCGGTCAGAACACCCAGCGCACGGAAATACACCACCACCGGAATGTCCTCACGGAACCGGGGAACACAGGCCGTCAGCGGGTTGCCATATCCATTGAACTTGGAGCTCAGGCGAATCTCCAGCTTCTTGGGCGGCATCGTAAAGGACTCGTGCAGAGACTTGATCTCCACCGAGTGGGTGTGCTTGGACGCCGACTTCTTGTTCTGAAAGATCATGATGCGATTGTCTGCCACCTTCTCCTGACACAGGATCGTGCGCTCGGAACCATGAATGATGAAGTAGCCCAGGGGATCGTGGGCGCACTCACCATACTCGGCCAGGCTCATGGGGTAATCCTTCAACAGACACAGGCTAGATCCCAGCATAACAGGCAGCTTGCCGAGCGAGATGCCCTCAAACACATGCGACTCCTCATCGTAGGTATCCAGTAGCGGTCCCTTGTAGGTCCGCACAAGAAACCGAATATCCACATACATCTGGGCCGCATAGGTGAAGTTGCGAATACGGGCCTCCATGGGCAGCATCGGCTTCACACGTCCAGTTGCCTCCTGAATACGGGGCTTGATATAGGAGACATTCTCAAAGGACAGCTTGAACTCATACTTGTACTTCTTGAGCGCCTCATCTTGCTCATGCCAGACCGTGATGGGCGGAGTTGACTGCATGATCAAGGGAATCTTGTGGCGAACAAAGTCCTCATAGGAATCCAGCTGATGATCTACCATGCGGCGAACACCATTGCTGAAGTAGGCGCGGACGGCATTCCACTCATTGACGGGTGCCGCAGAAGGAGCGACCGCAGGGAGGGACGTGTGAGTGGAAGTGATGAACGACATGGTAACTATTGGTGGAGTCTTCCCTGTAAATAAACTCATCCGTTTTGAATAAGTGATGTCCGGCGTCAAGATTCAGAAAGTAGATCACGTAGAGCCGGAGGCAAGGCGCCCAGTCCACCACAAGTCAATGAGGACGTATCCGCGTGGTGCCATGAAAGGAACTCGGTCTCGTGGTGGCGGGGGCATTGTTCCGGTCAAGGACCCTGCTCGCCCTCCCCCCGTTCGCAAGGGGACATTGAGGATCCTGACGAAGAAGGGTGCTGAAGCTCGCAGAAAGACGATCAAGAAGACGGTGAGCGACATGAACGACAACGTTGTTCGCGCATCCCTGAAAAAGTCCAACATCAACATCAACCCAAAGACGCCCACCAACATTGCACGCGAAATCCTTGAAGGCGGTATGGAAGCAGGAATGATTGTCGTCAAGTAAAGTAATGACGTCCATTTGGGGACCCCTTGGCTGGATGGCCTTACACTCGGCTGCATCGTGTTATCCCGATGCACCTCTTCCTGCCGAGAGAACGCTGATCTATACATGGCTGGATATGTTTCAATCCACAATCACATGCCCAAGCTGCAAGGAGCACTTTGGCCAGTCTCTTAACGGATACCGAAGACTGCACCCGGAGATGCTGAATTCGCGGGCAGACTTCATGCTTGCTACCTTTCGGCTTCACAATACCGTAAATCGCAGATTGAACAAGCCGATTTACCCCAGTGTGGCCACCTGTTTTGAACAGCTCCGGACAAATATGAAGACCCGTCCTGCCCGTGAGTATCGTGCCGCGTATCTCAATCACATTCGGCGATTTTGGAGTACAATGCAGGATGCGTCTGGATTTACGGCCCTCAAGAAAATCAACGAAATGACCAAGATTGAGATCGACTACTTTCAGCGCCACGACAATAACTTTGAGACTGACATCCTCGAGGGCGACGTTCTTCCGATTGGACCCGCTCTTGCGGCTATGCTTCCTGGCGCCGAAGCACCGCCTCTTATTCGGCTGGATACACGGGCAGCACCGCGCATGGGTCTCGTCAATGGTCGGTTTCAGGTCAGGAGGTGAGTGCGGACCCGCGTCGGTTCTGCCATTGGGTTCCAAGGCAGAGAGATGAACGGATCGGTCTCCCACGAATAGGCCTTCATCCATGGGTGACGAGAATCGCGCCCTTCCTCGTAGAACTCATCCGGGAACTTGCCCCGACCCGGCAGAATGAAATCCAGCTGCTCTTGAATCCCGAACGGCGGGACCGGATGATCCCATGTAAAGTCGGTCATCCGCGGAGTGTCCGTGATTGCCGACAGCAATGGCGCCTCCGCATACGGATAATACCAGCACCAGTCCAGAACCTCAGAGGTCTTGAAATAATGCAGCGTCCAAGCCAACGACTTTTGAAATGCATAGACGACCTTGTTCCAATCCACCACCCCGTCCATGAGATGGATCGCCATACGGCTTTCAATCGCATGACCGTCACGAGAGACAATGTGCCGATCCGTCTCCTTTGCTCTCTTCATGAGTACCTTCAACTCGTCATCTGCCGCGGCCTCTACCGTTTGCTTCGTCATGTAATGAACGGCCCGTCCGTATCCGTCCTCCCGCAGAGAGAACATGGCAATGGTTGGCATAAAGTCATTTCCAAAGCACATGACGCACATATCCACCCAATCCTCCGGCTTCATGGGCAATACCTTGCAAAGAGCGGATACGTCAAAGGTAGAATAGCCAGCGTCTCGGTTCTCCCGCACCAACTTGATAGGACCCAAGTCAGACTGCGCAACGGAAATCAGCACCAGGTCAGCATCCATTCCGTAGATGAGAATGTCCTTGCGATCCTCCTGCGGCATGCCCCGCAACCACGTGAAGATCTTGTGTTCGCCTTCGCCCGGTTCATCCGTTCCAGACACTTGACACTCGGGGAAGCAGAACCGCAGAGTATCCTCCAACTCCATCATGAACTCGGTGCCAGGTGAGATCTGGTTCTTGTCAAAAAGCGCGGGCTCAGGGATGCGCATGCGACGGTAGCGTTGCTGAACGATCTTGGCATAGGGCACCAGACCATCAAAGGCAATGAGAACGCGCTTGCCTCGTGCCACATCACGAAGGAAGTTGCGGAGCGCAACCACGACGCTGCCGATTGGGTTCTCAGGCTTCAAATAGGTATGAATGAATGCGTTGAAGTCCAGTCCCAGCGCATCGCATTCCAGAGGGACGTTCCCCGTGTCCCGTTGGATGTGCTTGTGGGTGCGCAACAGAGACGCAATGTAATACGGGATACCCATTCCCCTTGATACGCGCGAGACCCTAAAGTCACTTTGACAGGGCGTCCAAAATGGATCCGATTGGGGTAAGAAAAGCCGACTTAGGGGCGGCATCAACAACAATCAACTACTTCGAACTCAACTTCAACAATGGCACACCATCACTTCTGCAACTTCATCAAGAAGGGCGACCTTCGCGCCTGCGAGATCCCCGGCGCTGCCAACACGCTGTGCGGCGTTCACGCACCTATCCGGGCGCGCCTTCCGGCGCGCGTCGCAGGGACGTGCGAATTCGTCATGGGAACCGGCCCAACCGAACACTGGTGCATAGGGCAAGTGGTCGCAGGAGACCGCCTGTGCCAGTTGCATGTAGCCCGCCGCGAGCGCGAGGATCGCCTGCGCGCGGCCCGGCACGCGGCAGAGCAAGCGGCACACCGCGCACGGGTTGAACTCGTTCGGCAGCAGCGCGCAGAGGACGAGGCACGGATCGCAGAGATTATGGCGCCGCGCTGGGTGGCACTTGTACCGCCCGTGCCCGCACCCCCGCGCGCGCCTGTGGGGGAAATTCAACGGATCGCGGACGACCGGCAGAACGTTCACACCGCAACCGTGGTCAAGCAGACCAACGCGGGCGAGGACAAGCTACTGGCTGTCAAGACGAACGGAAAGCCTGTGGGTCTCGCGATCCTGCGGGACTTTGCGGCCCGGCGCGGATCCATGCGGGGATTCATGCTAGTGGCCAATGACGTCGAACAATGGTACAGTACAAAGACGTGCCGCCGCGTGGGCGACCACCTCTACCAACGGCTTCTGGAGGGCCTGTGGACTCTGATTGAGCAGCAACCGGCGCCGGAACGTGCGGAGCTCAAGACGCGCCTCTGGGAGGAGGCAACAGAGTCCGTTGGGATGTGCTGCGAGGGGCACATTGCGCGCCTGGTGAACGTCATGTCCGGATTTGACGAGACATTCAAGCCGCGCGTGTCCGTTGGAGAGGCCATCCAGGCGAAGATGGCGAAGATCGCGGGCTCGGAGGCACTGACGACAGCTGAAAAGGTTGCCGAGGCGGGGGCATTCCTGACGATCGTGGGCCTGACGGCGGAGGAACAGGCACCGTGGCTGGAGGCGCTGGCGTAAGCAGGGGATCAGTCAACCCAAAAAAATCTTTTTACATGCGGTAAAACGGATTTGAATTGAGGAGGCAAATCAAATACAGTCAACATGGCAACTCCCAACTGCCCCATCTGCGATTCGCAAATGCTTTCCCACGCGTCCTACGGAGTCACCAAGACGCTGGGATGTCGCATGTGCGACGAAATCGTCTGCCCGGAGTGCTACTACGGAATGCGGTATACCTGCAAGATCTTCAAGCTTGAAAAGGAGAAGCACGAGTGTGTCTTCTGCAAGAGCCTGGATTACAAGTACTTCATGTACAAGACGATCTACGACGCGACTGGAGAGTTCATGTGTTCTGACTGCGCTGAAGCTATTCTAGCAAAGTAAGTAAATGGTCATGCTTGGTCTCGTCCTTCTTGGACTTGTCGTTTTTTTCATGTACATGTGGAAGACGGAGCCCACTCCTCGGCAAGGATGCTCCACGTGCCCGAACCGAAAGAATATTGTAGATTGATAAATGAGCGACATTGACGAGCACACAGATACCGCGGGTCTTACTCCGCTGTTCAAGGGTGGCCGCAAGAACCTTATTGGTCCGCTGAAGAAGGGTGAGTTGGTATCCAAGGGATACAAGACGACGAATAAGGCATCCACTCGTCGTCGTGCATTGGCCAAGGCTGTGCGTGCGTATGGAAAGCTCTCCACTCTGCGCAAGCTGAATGCGGTTGCCGTTCTGACCAAGCGTAGGTCGCCGGCGCGTTCAAAGACATTCAAGAAGGACCGGAACTGGGTGAAGAAAACCTACTTCTAGAATAAATGAAGTTCCCCAAGATTAACTGGACGTGGGTATTCGTATTTATCTTTGTAGGCATTTTCACCCGCTCTGTATTTATGACCTATTTTGAGGAGCACTTTACGGCCCCATCAGCGCAGAGGCGGGCCACTAACTGCCCCGACGGGACACGGACCACTGACGGTCACTGCCTCATGGAGTAGAGGCGCCTGACGCAGCATCACCTTCGTCCTGAACATCTGCGCATCAAAATACTCATGAACCGCCTCCTTGACCACGTCAGGGTCAAAATCCTTGCAGGAGAATACATCCAGATACATGGAGTTGTTCTCTTCCACGAAATGCGCGGCAATGTTGGACGTCTCAATCAGCTGAATGAGCGTATATCCCTTCTTGTTGCCCGAACCAAACATGACAACCTGCGGACTACCATACGGGACCATGTCAATTCGCTTGACCAGATCCTTGGCAAAGTTGGTGATGACAGTGGAACATCCAATCATCTTCGGGCTGCAACCGGCGGCGTCAAGGATCAGGTGCTTGCCCCAAGTGCGAAGTGCGGTTGCCATATAGTGTATACTCTTGTCTTCCGTCTAAATAATGAAGAACGTAGGTCTCAACACCATTCCCTCGGTCAAGGGTCAGGTTTTCAACCTGACAATCAATCTCGTCTGTATTGCCATCTTCTACGTGTTCCTCGGCGGTCTGCTGTCGTGGTGCCTGTGGCGTGTCTTTCCTGCGTTTGATGCAGAGTGGGAGAAGCAATCTAACCTCTATCAGCTTCTAGACGTGGCCGCCGAGATCTCCATCATTGTCATCCTCGCATTCTGGACCACGTATATGGTCCATTCCTTCGTCCCCGTCCTGCCTGTCAGCCAGGGACTTGAAGGATATTTGGAGTCGTTTGGTGGGCAGATGATCTTTGTCTACGCCGTCTTCGTCTTCCTGGATACGCTTGATGATAAACTCAAGCACGTATACCACGATTTTTTTGGAACCAAACCCCCCTCCTCGTAAAATTTCTCGTGGTAGAAGTAAACAAAAATGTTCGCTAAGCTCGCTTTCCTTGCCGCGCTGTTCTACTTCCTGATCCCGGGTGTGCTGGTTCGCCTCCCCCCGGGCGGCTCCACCATGACGGTCAACCTCACGCACGCCGTCGTGTTCGCCCTGGTGTCGTCGTTCGCCTGGAAGGCCCTCAAGGGCAAGCTGGGTAAGTAGACATCGTCCAAAACGGATCCGTTCATACCAAATAAATAGGAGGTGGCCTTCAAACACACGACAAGAATGACGCTCTTCTTCTGCTCTACCTCCACCTGCTCGCGCACCTGCACCACCTACAACGGCCTCTGCAACCCCTGCGCAATCAGACTCACATGTGTCGGATGCCACCGCATCGACACACCTGAGTTGACCTGGACCTCCATTCGGGGGGACCCAGCATGCCCCGACTGCCACGACATGATCCAAGACAAGCACGAGCGCCTGACGGAGGGTTGCCGCACGTGCGCAGGATGCAACAGCTACGAAACGCCCGCCTTGCGCTGGGTTTCCTTTCGGGGCGACATCTACTGTCAGCCCTGCATTGACGAGTATTACGTACAGCGCGAGGTTGCCGAGCGCCCCGCCGCGGCCGATTGTTGCCCGGGATGCGGGGACCGGGGGGCAACCGCACTTGGCACGGATCTCTGCATGACCTGCTGGGAGGTTGAGCGCCGGGGATGCCACGCCCCGTGCCGCGGGTGCGGAATTCCCGTAACGAACGACGAGGACACGTGCGACGGATGCACGATCCAGTACGCGGACCCCGCGCCCGCGTGTACTTGCTCGGATGGTGGCCGCATGTGCGACCACTGCTCGGAGGAGTACAAGGAACCTTGCCGCGGATGCGGCGAGTATAGCCACCTGTGGGTGGACAATCGCTACTGCCGCGAGTGCTACGTGGAACGCCACGGGTATGAGTTCCCGCCACCGCCCACCCGCTCTCCGGAGGAACTGCGAGAGCTCATTGCGGAGATTGAGGCGCGCCTTCTGACCAACATGACGAAGGAACAGAAGGACGACTGGATTTGGATCCTCCAGAACCGCCGCGCGGACTTGGCCGAGGCAGAGAAGGAGATGTGGGAGGGCTACGACCCGGATGACCTCCGCAAGATGGACGTGGCGAACCGCCGCTAAAACGGATCTGAGCGAACACAAAAAACACTTTTTACCTGTAAGAATGGAGTGCGCCATGTGTCAAGCCTACGTCTACGATACCCTCTGCCGCCCAACTTCCACATGGGGCGTCAATCAAGCAAGAGCCATCCGTCACGCAAAGGGCTTTGTGCCGGAATTTGTCCGCATCGCCTTTCATGCCACATCCACGGACTACCTCGCACTCCGGTTCGTTGAGATGGGCGGGGTCAATCATTCATGCTGCTGCATTCTGCGGCATCCTCCCCTGGTCGTGGCTCAGGCATGGATTCGCGACAAGTTGGATCAGATCGGCGACCTTGACGATATTCACTTTGAACACGCGGGCGAACGGGTGAGGCTTCGTATTCGCATTCCAAAGCCGAAGCACCACAAGGACGATCTGTATACGTAATAACAATGAACGAAGCTGCGCAGATTGCCTTCTCCGTCAAGTCCGTCATGTTTGCCATTGAAGCGGCCAGGAAGGCAGGTAAGACCCACTTTTTCTATTCAACCGTCGTGGAAGGCGACACACTGACTGGCCCTGGCGTTCTGAGGAAGCACATCCTTGATGTTGTCCTTGTCCTTCAAAGGGTCTATCGCAACCAGCTCGTTGTCAGTCGCACACCTGGAGGCATTGTCGTTCACCCCTGCGAGAGCACGTGCTTTACCAATGGATGGTCCTGATGGACAGCAATGTCACGCCACGCAAGATACTCGCGAAAGGCCCTTTCATTCTTTGAGAAGGGAACCATCGGGTAGCAGCTTTTCAACTCCTGGAATGCCGCGGCCTGCTCATGCGCATTTTGTTGGCGCAGGAACATCAAGATCTGATCCAGCTTGCCCTTGCGCTGATCCTGTGTCAGAGCCTTGAAGTTTGTGTAGAACACCTCCATTGCCTTCTTGGGGATCCAAAGGTTAAAATGGATTTCGTTCCCTCTCCAAAAGCAACCTCGAACAAGATGGAGCAACTCTATATTCTCGAACTCACCTGCGGAAAGTGGCTTGTCGGCAAGTCCAAGGACGTCCAGCACACCTACGCCTACTACGCCTGCGGATTTGGACCACGATGGATCCAAGTCTACAACCCAGTTCGAATTGCCGAAACTCGTCCGATCTCTGGACCGAACGATGTCTACAATGCAACCCTCGCCCTCATGAAGAAGCACGGCATTGACGCTGTGCGGCCGTTTGATTGCGAGAGTATGGGACTGGGAGACGAGCAGGAACGCCTGATCCGCTTCCAGTTGTATGCGCCTGCAGGCGCCTGTGTTCGCTGCCATGCGACGGGCCACGACTACAAGGAATGTGTTCAGCCTCTGAACACTAGCTGGGCGTGTCAGTGGTGCGTGTCGGATTATCCGAACCGTCACGCCTGCGAACAGCACGAGAAGGGATGCCGCCCTCCCAAGACGGAGGTGCCTGAGCCGACAGACTGGTGCACGCGCTGTGGCCGGACAGAGCACACGGCGAATCGGTGCTACGAGGTCAGGCACACGGAGGGATGGCGCATTTAAAATGGATCTGTGTTGGTCAGAAAGAAGAAAGGTAGGCTGCCAAAATGACCTCCTCCATCTCTCACTGCCAGTGGTGCTCGCTCTCGCTCTCCAACCAGGTCGCCATGGACATCAAGACCTACACCATCGCCGAAGTCCAGCCTGTCACCTACACAGTCGGCAGCGACTGCTGCATTGCGGGGGGAATCCGCAGTGCGGACTATGCCAATGAATTCCACAAGAAGCACAACTTCTTCCCAGCCACGTACATTGACTTCCGCCCAGATCCCAACTCGGCCACCATCCTCTTTGCCGAGGCAGCCGATGCCATGCGGAGAAGCCTTGAGGAGTATCGCCTTCGTCTGAAGACCGCCTGGTCGGTCTACGACAACATGACCCCCGAGGACAAGGCCCGGATCGTTCTTCCGCAGTAGATCGCACAACCCACTTACTCACTCATTTTTCACTTGGGTAAATACAAATGCCCGAGCTCGAATACGAAGGTGACCCTGTGAGGAAACGCAAGGAAAAGCGCATCTCTGCCGCCAGGAGCATCAAGCAGCTTGAGAAGCTTGCGAAGCTGCCTGAGTTCCAGAATGCTCACTACCAGGACGAAATTACGTACAAGAAGCAGCAGCTTCGGCCTCACCATCTCATGCGTAGCCATGGTGGAACTAGGCGTCGCCGGACCCGCGGAACCCGCCGTCGTTAAAAATGGATCCTGATTTAGACAAATCTACCCAGTTGTAGTCAAGATGCCACCGAAGAAGCAGAACACTCGCACAATCGTCATCGAGCGCGTCATCGTCATCAAGGAGACACGGAATGAGTATAAGCCCAAACCAAAGCCAAAGCAACGCAGCGGTGCGTGCCATCGATGCGGGCGCACTTCACACTGGGTAGCCGATTGCTATGCAAAGACAGACGCAGACGGAAATGATCTGAGCGATAACGATCTTGAGTAGAAAATGGAACCACGCACCCACAATAAATCGTTTTTATCGTTACAATGACATCAGTTTGCACCGGACGTGGCGAGTGCCTCACTCAGACGACAAACTGCAACACCTACGAGCAGTCTCCAGACTACACCTGCACACACAACTGTAAGCCGCTTCCCTGTTGCAATGAGATCGTATGCGGATCATGGCTTCCAACGTGGTTTCATGGACTCAAGAAGGCTGGAATCTGTATCTGTACCAGCTGTGACGTACAGTTCGGCAAGAAGCTTGGCATTGTGGAGAGCGCCGAATGTCCAGTATGTTTGGAGACAAAGCAAAGCATTGTTATGCCCAACTGTACGCACTCCGTGTGCGTTGGATGTTTCAAGAGATGTATGTATGGAGAGGACATTCCCCAGCCACAGTTTCCGTATCCAATGAATATTGAAGATGAGTATTTTGATAGCGGAGGTCGTGACGATCTCGAGTGGTGCGCGCGACACCCGCTTGTAAAGAAATGGGAGAAGGACCTTGAGAAGTGGGAGAATAATCGAGATGAAAAGTACTACAAGGAAGCCAGCCTTCGTCTCTGCCCTTATTGCCGCCGCTAACCAACTCCGCAAATAAAACGGAACCGATCCGCAGGTAAAAATTATTTTTGCGTCAAGATGGCTTGCTCTCTATGTCACTCCGCCGGGCATAACTCTAGAACGTGTCCAAATCGCACTCGGCCAACAAAGAAGATCGTCCGCGTATATGTTGAACCGGAACCGATGGTATGGTTCTGCCAATACTGCAAAAAGGAATTTCAGAAACAGATCCTCGCTGTTCAACATCAGCGTAGATGTGGTGCTTATTCATCGTTGTCCATATCCATGTAGTCTTCCTCGGCCAAGCCCGCGGCTAGCATGGCTTCATCAAAGTCAACTCCGACGCTGACGAGAAGGCGGACCAACCCGGTCTTGACGATCTTTTCTTCGTGTTGTTGGTCGCCGAGGGGCGCATTGTTCCTGACGAGCTCTGCGTGACGAGTGACGGCTGCAACCCAGTTGGCGACGAGAATAGGATTGTACTCCATTTTGAACGATGCCTTGGTTTGTTATGGTATCCCAGATCCATTTTTTCGGTCGTCCAAAATGGATCGGCCGGGTCAAACTGAATAGACACCAAAATGCCTATCCTTTCCAACTACGACATTGGCGTACTGAATGCAGCCGCGCGCAACACCAACTTCACGGCGAACTTTCGCAGGGCGTGCATGTGGAAGATGCTTGATCAGGTCCTAGGATCTGTCGTTGATTTCAAGGAGCGAATGCTGGAGGCAATTGACACGGCCACGCATCTCAAGCAGATGGCCGTCATGCTGCCTCGGACCTACGAGTGGAATGAGAGCATTGAGGTGGATGGGCGCCAAATCCGAGCCCGGGACGTGGTGAGCAGCACGAACATCCTGAAGGAGATTGAGGCAGGGATCGGAGAGAACATCAAGGTCCGGTTCGTGAGCTTCACGCTGCCGGATGGGTCGCCTGGATTCGGGTTCCGGGCAGAGTACTGGCTTCCACGTGTGCCCCTTGAGGATCTGCCGACCTACCTCCACAACGACATGCCCCCGCTGGACTGAGAGGTCTCGCAAAATGAATGAACCCACTCTTTTTACACATATCTTTCAATGGAGACTCCCCGACCCCTTCTTGAAGTAGAGGATCTCAAAAAACACTCATGGCCAGAGATCGTTTGGGATGATTTCACATCTTATGCGCTTGATTGGACCATCGATATGTATCGACAACTCCAACTGCGTTTGTTACTCAAGCATGGCATCCGGCGATCGGACGACGACTACGACGATCCCGATCCATATGCGAAATACTATATCTTCTACTGCTACTCACTTTAGTGCGCGGACGCTGAGGGTGTACAGGAACAGTGTGTTCACTACCGCCAGTATCAGCATAGGCGCAGAGCGAAGAAGCATAGCAAACCCACGTTTGGGCGAGACCGAGATGACATACAGTTCAAGCAGGATTACGAGTCCGGCGGAGACTGCAGCCAGCCAAAAAAGCACATAATACCAGGTCTCAATCGTGTCGTTTGATATTTTTTTCGTCAGCTCGGATTCAGTCGCCATTTACTTATGGCTGCGACGAGTTTTACGGGCCCGGCGCTTGTGCTTGCGGGTTCGGCGCCCGCCGAGATGTTTGCCAACCTCTCGTTCAAGATCATCGGGTAAAGCATGATCGTGCTCGCTTGGATCAATATTTTCACCACGTGGAAGACCAATCGCAACGGCTACTTTTTCGGCTGCAAGGGTTTGTCCACTCTTACGGAACGTCCAC
>Ga0214919_10005020_pt1 | contig 19017 bp, 33 predicted proteins | sample LL1503_MetaG_FD_177994 | JGI IMG/M metagenome (GOLD analysis project Ga0214919, IMG submission 177994) | Freshwater microbial communities from Lake Lanier, Atlanta, Georgia, United States - LL-1503 | ecosystem: Environmental > Aquatic > Freshwater > Lake | place: USA: Georgia | collected...
AACTATAGCCACCATTATAGGAGAATCCTTTTTATAATTGCTATAATTCATTGTATCTAATATTGCATTTAAGAATTTTAGCTTAGTAAACACTTCATTAACCTGCTTATATATTAAATATGTAGGCTGGTCAAATAAATTATTTGCTATAGCATGTTCTATAACTGCTTTTTTAGTTCCATCATCAGCATAACTTCTATACTGGCTACCATGATAATTATATAATGTTTGTAATTTATCTGCTAAATCAGTAGATATTTCTTTAACCGTATTAATTCTTTTAAATGTAGCATCATTTTTTGTAATTAAATCACTGATTAAGAACTCTGTAGCTATTGTCTTGAATGGTCTATTTTTTCCTTCCATAAATTTATCTAATGTTATCCAGTTATGTAAATCTGCTTTCTGTAAGTTGTCATAAGTTGCTTGTGCTACTAATACAAATACTGCATGTTTATTAAAACAAGACCAAGCATTATCCATTTTCTTCTTATCAGCTTCCTTAGCATACACATGTAACATCTTAAGTTTATGGATATCCTCCATTTTGTACGTATTAGGAACAAACTTACAATATTGATCAGTTAGGTTGTTTTGGGTTGATTCACCTTTTTTACCAGAGAACTCACCCTTCATTCTAACCTTCTTAACACCATTTACAGTGGTAGGTTTTACTAACACCTTCATTCGCTTAGCCTTTTGAGCATCTATGAACGCTTGTGGTATATCAATAGCATCTACATCAATAAAGTTTTTAGAATACAAATCTATTATATATCTAAACTCTTTAATCATCTGTCTCCATTGAGTCTTTGGATGATTTCTTAAATCTAATATAGAATGATAAGTTTCCCAATCTGTAATTGTTTTAGCACCAAGTTTAAATTTCTTATCCTTCTTAACAAAATAATATGTATTAGAGCTATCTCCTAATAAACTTCTTAAATAGTCTTGTTTACCTTTACTAAGTCTATCACTAAAGATGTATACACCAGCAAAACCATAACTTGAAAAATCATTTACTCTTAAGTTAGTAGTCCAATAACTAGTAGATTTGTTAAATCTATTACCATTATATCTAAACTTCACTTGATATTCAGCTAACATGTAATCTTTACACATTTCAGCTATTCTCTTTAGGTTTAATGATTCTGCACCCTTTAATTTAGGTTGTTTACTACTTGTTGTAGCATGTTTAAGTAGATAGGTTATTTCAAGTCTTCCTGATTGTCCTACGAAAGAACCATCAATAGACTTATCATTATTACTATAATAATTCATAATAGTCTTAATATCAGCATTATCTGTAATTGACTCATTAAACTTCTCCATAAAGATGTTAGCAACAATAGCTATTTTATTAAGAATAGTTTGCTTAGCTTCTTGTGTATATCTAATAGCTTCTCTGTTTGGTGTAGGAAACAATCCATCACTAAGACTAAATTTTAAAGCTATTTTCATATTAATTCTATCAATACCAAGCTTTTCCCAGTCAATTGGATAGGATACATTATCTAGGCACAAATGCATGTAATTATTAGTAGCAAGATCAGAATACTGATAATGCTCAGATCTGTGTATAGTAAAATTATTATCTACAGTGTGAGCAATTGTGTTATCTATATCAAAGTACACACTCTCAAAATAAGCCAATTGTTCCTTAATCTTATTAGTAAAATTATATCTATCGTGATATTTTACTGGAACAATCACTTTTACACCATTTGGTTCTGTAGTGGTTGTTTCATAAAGAAGATCAATACTGTTTGTATCATCTCCTTCATACATCATATATTTACGCTCTATACCATCCTTTCTACATACAAAGTAGAAACTAGAGCTATAAGCTAATGGAGCTTTAAATCCTAAGCCCATCATACCTAATTCTGTATTACTGTCTCTCTTGGTTGATTTACCATATTTACTGATTATATTTCTTACATCATCAGCATCTAAACCAATACCAAAATCTTCAACAGCAAATTCATATGTATCTGCCTGCTTTGCTCTTTTAAATGATACAATAATAGGCTTGTCACATCCAGCTCTTCTATGACTATCTAGTGCATTAGATGCACATTCTCTGATAGTAGAGCCTATTGAATCTGAATATAGATTCTTACTTAACATCTGCATAAGGACTTGTGCAGAATCTAAGTCTAGTGACATTTTCACAGTTTCCTGTGTGTTTCCTTCTTCAAGGATGTGTGATTCTGTTTGTTTTTCTAAAATCATTGTGTTAGTAGTTTACTTCTATGTTAAATTGTTTTAATATTTCTTTTGATTCTAGTATATTGTCTATTGTTTCTTGGTCTGTGATATTGCTTCTATTTAACTTAATAATTCTAGTATCTCTAGGTGTATTTACATAAGCTTTCCATATATTACCAAGTTTAAATGGTCCTGTTTTTTCAGCACCATGAAGTTTTAGTCTATCTTCATAATATGTTTTAGACTGTCCAGGAGAACTAGTATAGTAATACTGAAATGTACCACCTCTTCCCTGACCAAAATAAATACCTACACTAAAATCATTACCATTGCTAATTGCAACTAAATCACCTTTGTGAATATCTCCACCGTTTTTAACTGTGTACATAATTGTGTTTTTTAGAATGGTGCTCCGTCTAACCATTCAATTTGAAAATTGTTGTTATCTTTTAAAACCTTATTTACCATTTTAAATACATCTCCTGATTCCCATTCTGTGTTTCTATAGGAAGCACTAGCTGGGTGAGATGTAACAAATGACCATGTAAATGGTGGCACATATTTAGCATATTGAGAAGCATCTTTACCTAAAAATATTACAGGAGCTCCTGTAGAAGCTAATATCTCCTCAAATACATATTTAGTAAATGGTTCCCATAGTGCTATGTGAGAGCCTGCTTTATTTATTTCAGTGGTTAATGATGCATTAAACATCAATACACCCTGACGAGCTAAATAACTCACATCTGGATTAGTTTTGTCACAATACGCACATAATCCATTGTAATTCTCTCTCTCAACAGCACCATAAAACTGTTCTAATGATGGCTGTAATATACCAGTGGTAGAACAACCCATCAATAAACCATCAGCTACAGGAGAACCTTGTTTTAATGTGTGATATGGTGCCATACCTAACATAACCACTTTTAATTCATCTAATGGTGTTTCTATGAAACATCTATAAACATTAGAAGAAAGAGGAGCAATATTCTTGCCCCTCTTACTTTCAGCTTTTAGGAATTTATAGATGTTATCACATGCTTCACTTTCAATGAATGGCTGCATTTTTAAGTGCCAGCTCTCATGAAATAATTCTTTAAATTTTTCCCATTGCATATTAAAATATTGATAATTGATTAAGTGTTATTTCTCCTTGCTCATGTTCCATTGGTGTTACATCAAATGCATAATCATTAAAGAACTTATGTGCCTGAATATGATTTTGCATCCATAATGTAGGGTGTATTTCTTTCATAGCAAATGTGGTGTAGTTATACAATTCCCATAAGCTATCCTTAGCACCATAATCATGTGAAGGATTAGTTAATTCCTTACTGATGATGTTTAATTGTGTAGAGCTAATGAATTGTTCTTCAATCATCATTCTACCAATAAGCTCAGCTTTAGTTCTATTAGTAATTTCTATTTGCTTCATTTGCTCTCTTTGCTTTTGCATAAGAATAAATGCATCACCTGCTTGTTTAATATAATCTGTAATAGCTGATGGTGTGAAATCTTGGATATCACTTTGGTGTCTTTTTTTGAAAGCACCATAATCTCCTGATACACAACCATTAGAGCATACAAGAATTCTTGTACCAATAGCAAACTTTAAGCTCATGCTTCTATCATAACTATTCTGCCAGCCAATTTGTAATTCCATTTCACTATCAGCAATATTAGTGATAGTAAATCTACCATTAGCAATCTGACCATCTCTAGCTGATGAATAGGTGGCTTTACCTAATGTAAATCCTGATTTCTCAATACCATTCATTGTTAAGTCAATTAAAGATGCATGACTCACTGGTTTGTATGTTCTAGTTTGTGCAGGAACTGTTGCACTTATGATAAGTTCCTTTGTAGTGTTGTAAGTGTTATTACTTTCCATTACATTAAATTTTTGGTTTTTAAATAATCTTCTATTGCTTGTAATCCATGAGCTTTTGCAAGATCTGCCCAATCTTTTATTCCCTCTGCTAGATACTTACGTGGAACGTTAGCATATCCAAAATCAAATAACTTAGTTATCTGTTGTGAGTTAGCTACACCTGTAACATCACTGTCAAAACTTAGTATTTGTCTATCGCTATTTGCTTTTAAGAATTCCACATTTTCATGGGAAAAGCAACCAATACCTTCATTCTGAACAGCACAGCAGCAAGGGAATATCTTTTTCATCACCATATAATCCTTCTTACTCTTATTGATAAAAGCTACATCACAATTTGTGATATCCAATTTACCGTCCATTGTTGTAATAGGTACATTATTAGGCACCCATTTAGATTTCTTGTCTGCAAATGGTCTATATATCTTCCAATACTGTCCTTCATACAAATAACCAAAGGTTAAATCAGTGGATTTAATAGAAAACTTAGATTTATTTAGAAATACATTCTTTATAGAATATATGTTATTATCTCTAAGATCTTGTATATCCTGATGATAAAGGTTCCAATAGTCAAGTTCGCTTTTTGTGAACTTTCTAGTAGTCACTTGAATAACAGAATATCGTTTCTCAAGCTCAGGTTGTTTATATGCAGAAGTTATTTTCTTATATTCTTCTGTAGCCTTACCTGTACATATCCCTAATCCAAAATCCTTGTCTATAAGTTTTAACACATCATCAAATGTAGAAAGACTATAAAGAGCTTTAACAAAATCAAAACAGTTGCCTCTCTTGTTAGTATCAGCAAAATCTATAAATGTTATAAATCCACGCTTATTACCTATTACAAAAGAAGGATTGTTTTCTTGTCTGAAGGGAGAATAAGTCACCTTATTAACATTCCAATCTTGTGTAGGCATATAGAATCTAAATATATCATATTCAGAGATTTTATCAAGAACAGACTCTGGTGTGAGTTTTGTCTTCTTTTTTCCTACAATCATTATATATATTTAATAAAAAAGCCCCATCAGATGTGATGAGGCTCTCTTAAGTTCACAATTTAATTAAAAGTCTCCATCATCTTCAGCAATCACCTTATCAGATGCTACCAAATTATCACCTGAATTATATTCTTTCAAATCTTTTAATATATAAAAATCTCTACAACCATATTCTCCAACCACATTTAATACAAATCTCTCATGAGGTTTTAAATCTTTAGATTTCTTTGTACGTAAACCATTAATTGTAGCAGTGTTGCTATAGTCTAACAATCTGAATTGTTTAATGCTATAAGCTGGTAAGAATCCTTTGTTGTAGATAGTTTGATATTCTTTAACACCATCATCTTTCTCTACAGTTTTAATTGTAGCTAAAGCTGTTACAGGTGTAGCAAATTCACCACCAACTTGGTCTTTTAAGTCTTTAACATTACCTTTCATAAGCTTTTTCCAATCAATTTGTAATGTTGTTACAGCATCTCTTAAATCAAGATTACCCATCCATGTGCGTAAGAAGTTATAAAGATCTTCTTCTCCTACAAATGCTACACGATAATCTCTTTTGTTGAACCACTCATACAAATCATTAGGATCTGCAGCCCAACTACACATACCAATAGAATTGATATACTGTTTTTTAGTACCATCCTTATTTTCTTTCTCTTTGTCTTCTAAGAAGAATACAGCTTTGAACTTGTCTTTGCTCTTAATTTCTTCTAGCCAAACATCAATACGCAAAATGGTGTTACCATCTGCATTTTTACTTAAATACTCTGTAACTTTACTATCTTCTTTCAACTCCATACCAAGTACATCTTTAAACTCTTCTGTTGTTGGATTGATAGCAACTACATTTGCTTCAAATAATCCCACTTTCTTGGCAAACTCTTTGCCTTCAATGGATTCTCTTTTTTTACCTCCGATAATACTCATGTTTTCTTTGTTTTATATGTGATTTAATTATAATAACTGTCTATTGTATCTACAACTGTTTGTAGATTGTTTGGAATTTTAATATCAGCAAACATACCATCTGGACTCTTTGCTGGATACTTTCTATATCTATTAGTTAACAAACTATATGTAGTAGAACCATCTTTGTTCTCTTCAACATTTGTATATAAACATACAGTGAATAAACCTTCTAACACAATTTGATTGTCAATTAATTTACCTGCTGTCTTAATCTTATATCCTATAATTTCACCACCATCTTCAATAGTTTCAGGGTGTGAAAAATAAAACACTTTTAAATCATCTCTTAACTTACGAGCTTCTCTAAATAGTTCTACTATATCTCTAGCCATAATGCTAAATTTAGTATAACCAACTTCTGTAGCTTTTGATACAATTGCAAAGCCCATTATATAATTGGAATCCTCAATAATGATATTTTTAATATGTGGTGCTTTATCTGAAATAGTCTTTAAAAGTCTTGTAATTTCATTAGCATCATCCACTTCCTTGTAATTCTTGTTTTCAGCATTATAGAGCTTTTCACTTCCTTTGAATGGAAGCTCTTTTTTAGCTACATTAATGATGTACGTTTCTTTTGAATTTAAATGTTTGATTGAGGTGGATTTACCAGTGCCTGTTGCACCAACAATCCCAATTAATTTGCTTGCCATGTTTTATATTTGTTTATTTTTTATGACTCTAAAGGTATGATAATATCTTGAGAGTGCAAAATATTTTCTTTAGTTTTTAGTACACTTGGGTCACTAATTATTTCGTCATAAACAGCTTGTGCATCTTCTTTATTTCTGCACCATTTTACTGTTTTATCATTCACTCTTACACCAAACCAAGGATGGTCACTAAATGGTTCTAATTGTTCAACCATTTCAATTTTAACTATATCGTTCATATGTATTTAATTTTACTGTAATCAAAAAATTCTAATGCTTTTCTAAGCCATTTCTTTTCAACATCTTCTGTAGAACAAATAATGTATATATGTGCTTTTTTATCAGGAGTTTTATACTCCATAGCCATACATCTATTTATCTTTTGAGCAAGGTTTTCAGCATTACTATCAAAGTAGTTGATAATCACCTTATTAAGAGGTTTGTATGTAACACCAGTGTTTCCAATCTTTACCACAGCTAATTGATTTACATCTTTACCTGCAGCAAAATCATCAAACACTTGCTTATCACCTGCTTTACTGTGATAGACAGGAATGCCTAATTCATCAGCTATCTTAGTAAGTCCACAAAATACTAACACTCGTTCGTTTTTATAGGTGGTTAATAGCTTCTTTGTTAATTCTAGCTTGGCCAGACTATTTTGTATTAGTCTCATTCTAGCTAGTCTTAAGAACATAGTTGCTTGACCCTTTTTCTCCATCTGATCTATCACCCAACCATAAGCATCAAATTGCTTCTTTTCGCTCTTCCATTTACCCTTATAATCATTTTGTATGACATTATCTAGAGGTGTGCTCACCACTGTTATAACATAATCTGTTATAACACCTTCTTCAATAGCCTGTTCTATTGAATAGGAGGCTATTACGGACAGGTTGAGCTCAGATTGAAGAGTGTGCTCAGTGTAACTAGAAAGTGTCCCTGTGAGCCCTATCACCTTATTATGACGCTTTATCATGTCTTTAACCACTTCTATCTGTGCATCTGACAGCAAATGTATCTCATCAATGACTAATAAGTCAAACTGGATGTCTTTTACCTTATGCATTGATAAGTGTGTAGTGTACACTATATTAGGATTCTTATATTTCCTGGTCTTAAAGTCTTCTTCCCATGATGATTTAATCTTTAAATCAGGATAGGCTATCATTATATTGATATCTGCAGGTAGTTTCTCTAATATATTAATTGTCGTATATATCTTACCAAATCTAGGACATAGATTCAGGATACCAAATTTGCCATGTTTCATCCATATATCAGCAAACTCAGCCTGTCTATTATCTCGTAATGTAGGGATGTGGTTGCTTTTTGCCATAACTTGTTATTGTAGTGAATGACCAAAATAAGAATTCAAAGTTAACAGCCACATATGGGTCATGTTTTTGTATATTGTTCATTACACTAATTGTAGGTAGTAGGACTATTTGCCACCAATGTGACTTATTGTTAGGTATTGTGTTATATACCCTTGTTTTTATATTCATTTTATTTGTTTAAAAAGTACGATTTATTTAAAATTGCATCATAATCATTGTCTGTTATATCTCTTTGTCTAGGTAGTTCTTTGAACATACCAATCTGACCAAGGAATCCAAGACCTATTCTTACATCATCTTCTCCATAGCTATTTTTAATAAGTCTGACACTTCTGAAATACTTTGCACCATATTCATCTCTAAGTTTATTAAGGTCATAACCACTAGGGTCTGCCACTTTATATCTCATAGGATCAAATAGAGCTAATACAACATCAGCATCATTTTGTGTGCTTGAACTATCTGCAAAATCTTCTAGTTGTGGCTCAACATCACCATTCTTTAGTCTCATGGGACTACTAATGTCTCTGTTAAACTGACTCACAACCACTGGACTATATCCATAGAAGTCTCTAGCATACCTTAGTTCATCACTCATTTTATCAATAGCCTGTTTCTTAGTGGGCTGTGCTGTTGTAGTTTTTAACAAACCAATATGATCTAATACAACTAATGTAAGTTCATCCTCATTATTAGGAATATATATTTTATTGTATTGATCCAACTGTTCTATCTTACCATTTGCAAGAGCATGTGTCTTTAGCTCTTTAGCAATACCCACTGGGTTCTCTGGTCCACTGATGATTGTTATAACATCTTTCATTTTTTCTGCATAATCCTCATACATTAAGAACAAATCGTGCTCATCTTTAGTCATCTTCTCAGTCCAACCTAATAGTTTATTAACAGAAATGATTATTCCCTGTTCCAAAAAGATTTTTCTACTAATCCATTTAGCTAGCTTATAGGTCCCACTTCTCTCCATAGAGCGATAGATAATTTTAAGCTTTATATTAGTTTTGTTCTCTTTGCTGATGTACCAATCAAATGGATTAAGTACATATGCATCATCAATGAATGATGTTTTACCAGATCCAGTGAGACCACCAACCAATGTGTACATAGATTTCCTGATACCTATATATCTATTAAGCCTGTTAAAGCCCATAGGGATACCATTGTTTCTACCATCCAATCCTGCCTGCACCTCGTTTTTAAGGATTTCAAAACTCATATGTCTGTTCCTCCTTTAATGATTGGTTCTTCCACAATCTTTTTACCTTCTCTAATCAATTCAATGAAAGGTTCAAAGGTTCTTTGATTTAAATATGTGAGACTATTCTGCATGAACGTTAACCTATTAGTCTTTGTTTTTACAGAATTTTCTTTCTTTTGTAGCACTTCATATTCTAATGCTGCTATCATCTCTTTGATAGTGTATTCACCTTCAGCTAGAATACTATTAAGCTTCACTTTGCACTCATCTTTCTTAACTCTCATGCTTCTAGTACCTGTAAAATCAACTTTCTTATGTGAGAATGTATCAGTACCTGGATAAGCTTTCCACCAATCATCAAAATCGTTAGAGACTATTTTGCTCTTAACTAACTTCATTTCTGGTTCTCCTTTCTCATCTAGAAATCCTAATACAGACTTACCAATAAGTGTTATCTTAAAGTTTTCTGATAGTAAACCTTTTCTTCTAACTGATTGACACAGAACACTCATTCTTTCATTTTTACAAAGAGATGGTGCATCATTACCTTCTTCTATTAGTTTTAGAAGGTAAAGCATGTCTAGTGTGTAGCCAGCTTTAATAATCTCCTCAAAATGGTAAAGGGTTATGTTCATGTTCTTTCTTTGGGATTTTGCTAACAACTGTTATTTGTGCAGGTTGTCTCTTATTTAATTCCTCTTGAATTTGTGTATTTAAGAGTCTTTCTTCTTCATACAAATATATGAAATCTTTAAGAGATTCTCTCTCCCAATCCTCAATTATTTTTAGGTTTTTCATCTTTATATTCTTTATTATTCCAAAAATAGGAGCAACTTAATGTTGCAACACCAAGACCATTATTATGTTCATCAAACATAAAGTTTAACTTATATGGTGGCTCTGAGAAAAATGATTGTCCTAGTTCTTCAGCTGTTGCTGTATATCTATGGCAGTTTAGTCTTAATATACAACTACCACCTTTGCACATTGAAATGTCTGGCATTTTATTTGATTTTAGTTAATTGATCTGTAATAACGTTTACAGGAATCTCTTCTTTCTTGAATGTGGCTATGTATTCTTTTATGCACCATTTAAGCATTTTCCATACAGCCTTTCTTCTTTGTCTAGCAGGCTTAGTGTAAAACACTTGAAACACCTGAAATACTACATCACTCATATTATATTATTTATTCTGCTGCATAACCAAAGAATACCCACTCACCATCTCTTTCATTAGTGGCTTTCTTGTATGTTATCTTAGCTACTAAGTTATCACCTTTTTCTAAGAACTTCTTCATTACTATTGATGTAGGTACTTGATGCTTTTCTGTATATTTACGAGCGTCTTTTACAGCATCACCTTTTGTATTCCATGAACCAATAACATGGTCACCACGTTGAACAACATATTTAAGTACCCATTTCTTCGTACCAGGAGTAACTATGTGCTCCACTTGAGATTGAGTCTTGTTCTTATTACCAACAGGTTTTACAACACATATAGCTGAACAATCACGTTTATTCATAGCATGACTATCAAATCTGTCACGTATGTAAGCAGATACATCATTAAACTTACTTTTATTATATGCTTCTGTTTCATCTCTAAATCCATGAGTAGTACTAATTGTACCATTATATCCTTCTTGATTACCATATTCTTGCTCAGCTTCTTCACAAGCTCTGTTATATGCTTCTTCTGCTGTTTTACCACCATATCTTGCTTTAAATTGACATGCTCCCATAATTATTTGTTTAAATATAAATAAATTTCATGCATTAGACTAACTAATATTGTTAATACTATGCTAATAAATGCTACAAATATAAAAACCCTTTCTCTAGGGCTTTGTTTATTATCATCCATAAATTAATCTTTTATACGTAGGCCAAATTCTAAATCAAACCATTGAAAGTTTGCTTCAGCCCTTGCTTTGTTTATTTTAAATACCTTTTTCATTAATGGTACAGCATATGCTTTGAACTTATCATGTTGTTCTTGTGTCATAGTCCATTTGCTATACCATTCTTTTGTCATATGTGCTTCTTGCATAGACTTATCTATCATACCTAATTGATAATCAAGTAGATGATCTGCTATATTTTCACGATTTACTTTCATGATAATTCTATTTCTTTTTTAACATTCATCCAAAAATTAAGGATATGTGCTGGGCACCAATGAGTTAATTGTTCTATTATTTCATCCACTGCTATCAGGGCACAACTTTGTGCATCTCTATAGCTATATGGTTGATGATTAGACTTAAAGAATTTATATATAAGCTTTTCTGCTGTCTCAATGGGTGTTACTTTTTCCATTAGAATAAACTCATTTGATTTGGGTTAACAATAATTTTTCTCTTTCTACCTGCAAACTGTATCTTTTCAATTATGCGTTCTGCTTTCTCTATATAATAAGAATGATTAATGTTATCTAGTGGGTGATCTATATTAAGATGATTACACACTATCATTACCCATTCACCAGCTTCCACTTGGCTAACATCAGCAGCATTGGTTGTACATTCAGGATTCTTAACCTTTAACAGTTTCTCTCCTGTACCACTTACATAATATCTGATAAGTTTATTGTAGATTGTTTTGTTCTCTTTTGAGTGTCCTTCATAGTGAAAGTCTTTACTTGCTTTCTGCCTGAGACAAAAGTCATATATATTTGTGTGATTATGAATAGTGGTAGCCACAGGCACATCATTAGTATAATAACGCTCCAATGCAATAGGTACAATCCTAGCACTCTTATTTTTATGTAACTCAAAATCAGTAAGGAAATCACCTTTCTTTTTAATTTCTCCATTTGTTTTAACTGCTAAATAGTCATTTACTGTTGAAAATATAATCTTTTGATAATCAGTGCGTTCAAGCTCATAACTGGTTAATTCCATCCACCATTTATTAATCTCATACATCTTATCCATTAGATCGTTTGTTACCATAATAGTTACACCATCTGTATTAGCTGATATAACATGTATATCATTTAACTCATAGGCTTCTATTAACATCATAAGACTTAATTCACCTGTAATAGTGGTAAACATAGTTAGTTGTCTATCATAAATCCAGTTCTGCATATCAGAACTTTTACCATATACACTATTGACAGCAAGCTTTAATGCACCAACTATACCTGCTATTTTCTTATCTTTTTTAGCTAATGGCTTGAGCTCTAGTCTCTTGTCAAACATTTGTTTATAGCCTCGCAAGAATTCCTTACCAAGGTGTTGAGGATATCTACCATTATTAATAATGATAGCAGGATAATAGCTAGATACATCCCAATCAAGAATTTTAGTTTCATCATCAGCTTCAAATACTTTAGGTTTATTTTCTGTATGCAAACCACCCTTCATAAATGAATAAGTGTTATTGTAGAACTCAATTGATTCTTTAAAATCGTCCTGTAATCCAAGCACAGTCTTCTTCATTCTCTTTAAGAATGCTTGAAGCTCTGGTGTCTGGAACACTACATAATCAGCAATACATTTTCTTATCTCTATATCTTTACGAAAGAATCCTTTCTTTGGTAGTTCATTATAATGAATACCCTTCTCCTGACAATAATACTTCTTAATCATCTCATCACCAATCTTACTATCAGAATAGTTTAAGCATGGTATGTCAAACTCTTCGTATATATCTTGCCTTAGTTCTATTTGATTATTACCCTTATATAGTGGATGATTTGTATCACCAATAGTAATCTTATAGAATTCATATGTGGCTTGTACATCATTGTAACAATAATAAATGGTCTCAACAATCTCTAATTGAGTCATATTCTCTTTCAAGTGATGTATAGGCATCTCTTCTATATTCTCAAAGTCCATCTCAAACTCTAATCGTTTTAATGATACTCTCCTGTTTTTATTGTCAAAATGATGTATTTTAAACAAGTCTAATTGCTTTAATGATAACCATTCTTCTCTATATTCAGGGAATACATCATAATTAGCATCATGTATTGTGTCTGCAGCCTTCTGTGCTATTAATGCACAGATTTCAAGACCACTCAGCTCATGCCAATTCTCATAGTTTCTAAGTATATGCTCAACAACCTGACTATCAAAGCGTAAGTTGTTGTAGCCCACCCAATAATGCTCATCATGTTGCTCAGTAAATCTTATGAACCCATCTAATTGATTAGTCCACCTGCTCACCTGAAACTCATATGTTACATCACTTTCTGGATTGTATATAACAATAAGAAACAGTTCTTTAAGTGTTTCTATATCATAGATAAGTACATTCATTTCTTATATGTTTTAATGTATTCTTTAATACACCATTTAATCATGTCCCATATGTAATACCTTTGCATAGGTTTACTTAGCTTGTGTAAGCTTTGATAATAACTGAAATATTCATTCATATCATTTCTTTTTAACAGCTTTAGCAATAGGCTTCTTCTTAGTTAGTTTATCAATAGCAAACTCAAGAGATGCTCCTAATATTCTTTTTACATCTTTATTACCTTTATCATCAGCAACTAATAATGTTGCAAATGCTGCAGCTAATGCTACATCATCACCAGCACAATCAACATTTATTTCACTATTGTTAATACTCATAAAGAAATAACCAGCCACTTTGTGTTCAACTTTTTTAATTGCCATATTAATTGTTTTGTAATGAGTATTCCTCATATGTTAAGAATTCAATTCCTTTTGCAGCATTATTGCCTGCTTTACCACCATCTATGTAATACTGTTTGAGTTTTATTCTAAGTTGTATATTTTCTTCTTTTAACTTAGTTAACTGTTCTCTCAATACATCTATTTCTGCTTCTAGTATTGTAGTTTGCCTTAATTCGTAACTCATTTCTTTTTGCGTTTAATGTTACCATCATCATCAATATATGGAGCCTGATGAAATTCATAGGCAATCCATATAAAGATAATAACTATAACAAAGATAATTAAATAAATCATCGTACTCTAATTAATTTTTGTTTTGCATTTGTATAGTCCTCTGAAGGTGTATACAAATATCTACCATTTTTAATCTCTAATCTCTGTGAGGCTTTGTGTTCATTAGCCCTAATAAATATCCTGTCAATAAATGTGTTTACAGCCTGATCTACTGATTCAGCTGTGTAGGTTAGAATGTTCTCTTTTGAATGCATTCTTGTTGAATAGATGAGTGTTGCCATATGTGTGTGTTTTATTTGGTTACTAATTATTTTCTTCAAAGAATTTGATAATCCCTGGACTACCTGTAAGCTTCTTATATATTAATTGAGCTTTAGCTGCATTAATTGCAGTTCTATAAGCATTAATTGACTCATGTGCCACTTTTATGTCATATGTTTTGTCAAATATGCCTTTTAATGTATCACCCATATTATTATTATTATTAATAATATGTGTTACATTTTTTGTTTTAATTGATTTTGCCATACTTTTCTTTTTAATTGAAGTGATTTACGTTGAATTTCTACTAATTCTTTTGGTATTTCTGAATATTTAAAGTTAGTATCAATTACAAGTGTTGATTTTATATAGTGATCTGTAAGATTTAAACGATTTTCTCTTTTTTTGTTTATCAATTTTTCTCTATTATTATCATGATATCTTTTAGCTTGTATTCTACCTTTTTCTCTATATTTTTCACCATATTTCAAATATCTGTTTTTGCTACTTTCTTTTTTCTTTTTAACATTTTCAGGATTAGCTTTATATCTTTTGTAATATGCTTTACCATCTTCTCGCTTTTTATCTATTTGTTTTAATCTGTTTTCTTTATTACGAGTATAACATTGATAACCATGATAAATAGATATATTACCATTTTTACATATGTGTTTGTTAGATGTAGTAATCCACTTAGTTCCATTACAATGAGGACAAATTTTATCAGGTAGATTAACTATTGTTGTCATAACATAATAATTTGATTACCAATATAGTCTTACGTGGTTTTGAAACATTTCAGCTTTAATAGGTTTAAAATCAAATGAGAATCCAGCTGGTAATGCCATTCTGTTCTCTCTTTTTAATTTACCCCCTGTTTTGCGTAATGTAAGTATTTTACAATAAAGCCCTGCTTCAGGTCTTTTCCATTGTTTAGATAGTCTTTTAGCAATTGCTATACCCTTTTGGTTAGTAGCTGCTAATCTCTTTAATTCATTGTTTTGTTCTTCTGTGTAGAAGAATGATGATGTTCTTGCCATTTTATTTAATTTTTGCAACGCAACACATGTTAGATGTGTCACGATAGTTAACAAATATATATCTACTGCCATTATCTGTATCATAATATGTATGATTAAATGGATGAGTTGATTGTAATGATGATATAATCTTCTCTTTACGAGCTTTAAAGAATGTCTTTACAGTCTCAACATCTTTTATCCTTCTAGAGAATGTCATAATGAAATTATCTTTAAATTTCACCATATGTTCTTTCATGTAACGAGCTGTTACACAATAGTCAAGGTCATATAATGTCTTGATTCTATTTGGTTCAGCCTCTAATATATTACCAAACTTCATTCTAACAGGATAATTGATGTTCATTAGCTGATGTATTGCTACTTCAGGTGTATTCTCCCATATTTCTATATCTTTATAACCTTTTGATTTACACCATTTTATGTATTCATTGATGTTAGGACCAGCCAGTCCTACAATAGCACTATATTTAAAGAAAGAGAATAAAAACTCTCTAACCATGTGCTTATTTGCTGCATCTACGTATGTATGTTTAGGAACATTTGCCATTTGTTTTTGTTTTATATGTAAGAAATAAAAAAGCTCCCCATAATTAAATGAGGAGCTTTAACACACAAATCTACCAACTAACCAATATGTATAATCTTTTTATCATATGTTAAGCTAACATTATATTGCTCACACCATTCTTGAAATGTTAATTTTTCAGATGGTGTAACAGTAGATTGTAACTTAACTGTTATTTTAGGTCTTTCTTTCTTTTTATTATTTTTATTACTATATAATATATCTAATATTTTATTCATATGTTCTATGCTTTCGTTACTAATATTATTCTGGTCTGTCATAATCGTCTGGTTTATATTTACTAGACTCATATCTTATTTCATCCTGAACCAATGTTGCTTGATGAGCAATTGTTTCATCATCATCATCTTCCCAATCACAATGTTCTCTGCAATCAGGACAGATATCAATTTCTGTCATTGTGGTGTGTGCTCCACAGCATGTTGAGTAAGGCATATTTTTGTTTTTAAATTGTTAGTTTATTCAGACCCACCTATTTCATAATGTTCATCGTTCCAATCTTCATCATCATCATCCAAACCATCAGTTAGTGTTTCATCCCAATCATCAATATCATCATCATCAGGCATATCATCAGGTGTTCTAATAATAGCCTTATCTTCTATTAACACAGCTTTCATATCATCTGTATCATCACTATCTGTGTCTTCCACTTCAATACATATCTCACCATCATATTCTTCTAATATATGGTTAATATCTTTAATATCTATTGGACGACCACCTGAATCACCATCAACAAACCAACCTATTTGTTCAGGCTGTACTAATGCAGTTTCTTTATCATCAGGATTCTGGTTCTGAGCAACTATATATGGCTCAACAGGAAATCCATTTTCACTTATATATGAATCTTTATCATGTGGAGCATGATTTAATTCGTGTAGTTGTAGGTATTCATAAACCTTACCATAAACTACATCTGTTTGTTTGCTTATAAACCACATGCCTTTTTCTAATTTTAAAGGTCCATAGTTTCTAAACACTAGCTTTGCTAATATATACATATTATATGTTTTTAGAATGTGTTGTAAAAATAGAGCCCTGCTAGGGGAAGCAGAGCCCTATAATAATCAATAACCCAATAATAACAATCTTGATGAATCAGCCTCAATAAAGACTGATCCTTTCAATACCAGCATGTGATAGACAATATGGTCAAAGTATTTAGCCCATAGTTGTTTAAACTCATAGAATTCCTTTGGTGTTAGTTCGATAGTTTTCATGTTTTTGCTATATTAATGTGTGATTAAAATGGAATATCTTTTTTTGCATCTTCATATCCTCTATCATGACCTTTCCAATAGCTAATACCTTCAATGTCTGATATAAACTGTATAATAAGATAGATAGATAGTGCAATAAGCAATAGCCAAGTGGCAATCATCTTGCACATTGTCTCTACTGATGGTTCTAACATTGTATATGTGTATACAACAATAAGAATAGCTAATACAATACATATTATACCTCCTATTAGTGGTATATATAATGTGAATTTTTTCATAAGTAATTGATTGTGTGTTTGTTATTTAATAAATATGTAAATATATATCGCCTTTGGTACGCTAAAGGCTAATAACAGAGATATATATATAAGACGAATATATAGCCTAATGTTGCCTCAGCTGTATATTCTAATGTATTCCATGTGCAACAAATCCCTCTGTACTCAGATGTATGTATGTAACTAAACTTAATATTATAAAAACTATTACATATAATACATCTGTCTATCCTTGGGAAATAGAAATGGTACATTATAATGATTTAATAGCTTCATTAAGCTGTGTAATAGAAACCTTCTTGACTTCAACAATATCTTCTCTGCATATCCAGTCATAGTTATTATATTTATCCTTATACCTATCACAAACCAAATACTTATCACTGTATTGAATATGTTCACTAAATATAGGAACAAGTTCTTCTAATGTGTCACTGTCTCTTCTTGTTATTATGTACATAAATGTTATTTAATGCTATATATATTCTATTGAGAATACAATATAACTGATTGGTAAATAGTGTCAATAGTTTGTGAGTGGTCCCACATCTATTCTCTAACATACAGAGAATGAATGAGTTATGTTGTCTAAATGCCCACCCAACAGCAATACTTCCCACCCTTTGTATATGTTATAGAAAAGAAAGGATAATAAGTTAATATTATCCTTTCTTAAGCTTGTTATTACCAAAGGTCTTGGTAGTTAACAGCAGATTTCTTGCCTTTAGTGATGGTAACATCAATTCTGCTGGTACCTTCAGGACGACAGATTACAAAGATTTCAGCTAATTCCCCTGTTTGTTCATCAACAACAGGATTACCAAACTCATCATTTGGAGTGAACTTCTGAACTGGGAAGTCAAGCATCTCACTAACCTTCATAGTTTGTGCTCTTAACTCTTTACTTAATGGACCACTGAAGAACAATAGACCACGAGTGTCATCATTGTAATTCATTCTTAATGTAACCTTACTTGTAGCGTTCACATCTTTGACGCTTGATGAAATACTTGTTGACTTAACATCAACAAGATAGTCACTTAAGGTTCCACCAATCTCACGAGGAGATTCATCTCTTTGAGCAACAGCTCTTTTGATGTTAAATACTTTAGATGCTGTTTGTGTTGTTGTAGCGTTTGCCATAACTTTTTCTTTTTAATTTTTAATGAATGATGATTAAGACCTGGAGGATAGCCCCAACTCTCTAAGACATAGGAGGGGTCTCAATAGGGAGTACCCTCCCCTCCCCTATACATAACAAGTTCCCTAATTATAGGAAAAAAAATTTTGTAAAACGTTCCATATGGAACTATGGCTATAACAATCTAAGGCTCAAGCAGTTAGCTGTAATGTGTGTTAATTGTCCAATGGGTTCATGTTAAATGTTTGCATGAATTTTTCCAGATTCTTCATGCAGCACCTATTTTTATACTC
>Ga0214919_10005022_pt1 | contig 19012 bp, 18 predicted proteins | sample LL1503_MetaG_FD_177994 | JGI IMG/M metagenome (GOLD analysis project Ga0214919, IMG submission 177994) | Freshwater microbial communities from Lake Lanier, Atlanta, Georgia, United States - LL-1503 | ecosystem: Environmental > Aquatic > Freshwater > Lake | place: USA: Georgia | collected...
AGCGCCGCGTATCGTGGCCGACCGCACGGTGCTGGCCCATCCATTCCTGAGCGGCGACGCATTGCTGGCGATTACCACCAGCACCGGCATGTCGATTGCGCAGGTGATGCGCGCCAACGAACACGCCTGGCGCACCGATGCCGAACTAGACGCCGGTTTGGACGCGATCTGGGACGCCATGAAAGCCTGCGTGGCGCGCGGCATACGCACCGATGGCCACCTGCCCGGCAATTTAATGGTCAAGCGCCGCGCTGCCGAATTGCACCGCCGCCTGAGCAGCCGCCCCGAAGAGGCGCTGCGCGACCAATTAACGATATTGGACTTTGTCAACGTCTATGCGATGGCAGTGAACGAGGAAAACGCTGCCGGAGGCCGCGTGGTGACGGCGCCCACCAATGGTGCGGCCGGCATCATCCCGGCGGTGATGCACTATTACGAACGCTTTATTTCGGGTGCCAACCAGCAAGGCATTCGCGACTTTTTGCTCACCGCCGGGGCGATTGGCATCTTGTACAAAGAAAACGCCTCCATCAGCGGGGCCGAAGTGGGCTGCCAGGGTGAGGTCGGCGTGGCCTGCTCCATGGCCGCAGCCGGTTTGGCCGCGGTGATGGGCGGCAGCCCGGCGCAGGTAGAGAACGCCGCAGAGATCGGCATGGAACACAACCTTGGCCTGACCTGCGACCCGGTGGGTGGGCGGGTGCAGATTCCGTGCATCGAGCGCAATGCCATGGGTTCGGTCAAAGCCTTGAACGCCGCGCGCATGGCGATGCGCGGCGACGGCACGCACTTTGTGTCGCTGGACCAGGTGATTAAAACCATGCGCGATACCGGGCGCGACATGATGACAAAATACAAAGAGACGAGCCGGGGTGGGCTGGCGGTCAATGTCATCGAATGCTAAAAGGCCATCGTGCTGCTTCACAAATGGGTTGGACTGTGTATGACACTGTTGCTCAGCTGCGCTGCCCAAGTGGCCATGGCGCAGCAAATCGGTATGTGCCGCCATATGTGTAATGTGGAAAAAACCCAGTGCCTCAAAGACATTACCAGACCCATGTGGCTGGAAAGCGCGCGCATGTTTTTGGATAAAAACATCACGCTCTGGCGCAACCGCGATGAAAACAACACCGACTCGGGCGCCTGGCTGCAGCAGCGCCAAGACAAATACCGCAACGAAAAAAATCTGGCCATGGAGCAAAAACAGCAGTGCGACAGCAACTACCTGCAATGCACCATGGCCTGCGCAGACCCTGGTGCCAACGCTGCGCCGCAAGCCCCAGCCTCTGGCCCTTTGAATCCTTCCCTAACGCCGCAATGAAAGTACCCACGTGAGCCACTTTTCTATTTTTGCGCTGGCGCGCAATGCCATGTCTTACCACGAGAACTGGCAAAAACAATGGCGCAGCCCAGAGCCCAAAGCCAGCTACGACGCCATCATCGTCGGCGGCGGCGGCCATGGCCTGGCCACGGCCTACTACCTGGCCAAAGAACACGGCATGCGCAATATTGCAGTCGTGGAGCGCGGCTGGCTAGGCGGAGGTAATACCGCGCGCAACACCACCATCGTGCGTTCTAATTATTTATGGGACGACGCCACCCACCTGTATGAAAAAGCCTTGCAACTCTGGGAAGGCCTGTCGCAAGACCTGAACTACAACACCATGTTCAGCCAGCGCGGCGTGATGAACGTGGGCCACTCGCTGCAAGACATGCGCGACATCGAGCGCCGCGTCAATGCCAACCGCTTGAACGGTGTGGATGGCGTGGTGCTGACGCCCGCGCAAATCAAGGCCATGGTGCCCATCATGAACACCAGCGACAGCCTGCGTTACCCCGTCATGGGCGCATCCTTCCAGCCACGCGCCGGCGTGGCCCGCCACGATGCCATCGCCTGGGGCTTTGCCCGCGCTGCCGACCGCCTGGGCGTGGACATCATCCAGAATTGCGAAGTCATAGGCGTGCAGCGCGAAGGCGACCAGGTGGTGGGCATTGAGACCACACGCGGCGTGATTAAGAGCAAAAAAATCGGCGTCGTGGCTGCTGGCCACAGCAGCGTGATTGCCAGCATGGCCGGCATCCGCCTGCCCCTGGAAAGCCATCCGCTGCAAGCGCTGGTATCCGAGCCCATGAAACCGATTTTGCATACCGTGGTCATGTCCAACGCCATCCACGCCTACGCCAGCCAGTCCGACAAAGGCGATCTGGTCATCGGCGCCGGTATCGACGCCTATGTGGGCTACGGCCAGCGCGGCAGCTTCCCCATCATCGAGCACACGCTGCAAGCGATTTGCGAACTCTTCCCGATCTTCAGGCGGGTGCGCATGAACCGCCAGTGGGGCGGCATTGTCGATGTGGCGCCCGACGCCTGCCCCATCATTTCCAAGACGCACATCAAAGGCCTGTACTTCAACTGCGGCTGGGGTACCGGCGGCTTCAAAGCCACCCCCGGCTCGGGCTGGGTGATGGCCCACACCATAGCGCAAGACCGGCCGCATGCGCTCAATGCGGCGTTTGCGTTGAATCGGTTTAACACCGGGCACTTGATTGATGAGCATGGTGCGGCGGGTGTGGCGCATTGAGGTTTGGATATGTTTGAAGATTTTTCTTGTGGAACTTTTGTTTACCCCCGCTGTCTTGTCCCCCGCTTCGCCCCCGCCGGGGTGAAGAAAAGCTTTTATTTTTTCCCCCGCTTCCCCCCCGCCCCTTCACCCCCTCGGGGGGTGAAGGGGAGCTGGAATACCCAATTTGGTTGTTTTGGGCCGGATACGGGTATTGGTGGGGGGCGTTGCGGTGCGGGTTTGTTTGCGCAGATTGGTGAACGTCGCAGTCGTAGTCAAGGGCTAAATGCTTGGCGCGGATGCGAGAGCGGGTTAGCACGCGCGAGCGCTAGCGGGCGCAGCGTGACTGCAAGCGTGTGCAAGGTGAGCGCAGCGAACGAGCACACGCTGGCCCCCGCCGCCATTGGCCGTGCTGAGCAACGCAGCGACGGCCGGATCAGGGCGGGCGCTTGTTTGAGCGTAGCGAGTTTGCGCCCGACCCCGGACGGCGCGAGTAGCGCAAGGAACCCCGCAGGGGCACGGCCTTTGGCTCGCCTTTTCTTTGGTTACTTTCTTTTGGCGAAGCAAAAGAAAGTAACTCGGCCTACAGGCCGAAACCTGTATTAAAAAATCATAGAGAAAACCCAAGATGCTAAAAATTACCTGCCCCTGGTGCGGCCCGCGCGCCGAAAGTGAATTTAGCTGCGGCGGCGAAGCGCATATTGCGCGGCCCCTCGATACCGATGCCCTCACGGATGAACAATGGGGCGACTATTTGTTCATGCGCAAAAACCCCAAAGGTCTGCACCGCGAACAATGGTTGCACTCCGCGGGTTGCCGACGCTGGTTCAATGCCGAACGCCATACCGTGAGTTACCAGTTCAGCAAGTTTTACAAACCCGGCGAAAACCCGGACGCCGCGCCTAGCGCAGGAGCAGCAGCATGAGCGGGCAACGCATCAACGGCCACGGCAGCCGCATCGACCGCAGCGCCCCGGTGCGCTTTACTTTCAATGGCCGCAGCTTTAGCGGCTTTGCCGGCGACACGCTGGCTTCGGCGCTGCTGGCTGCGGGCGAGAGTTTGTTTTCGCGGTCCTGGAAATACCACCGGCCGCGCGGGCTGGTCACGTCCGGCATTGAAGAGCCCTCGGCACTGGTGCAAGTGGAGCGCGGCGCGCACACCATTCCCAACGCCAAGATGCCCGAGGTGGAGTTGTACGAAGGTCTGTATGCCGAAAGCGTGAACGGCTGGCCGAGTTTGCTCTCGCGCCTGCTCAGCCCCAACCGCTGGGGCACGCCGCTGTTTCCGGCGGGGTTTTATTACAAAACCTTTATGTGGCCAGCCAAGGCCTGGATGTTTTACGAGCGCATCATCCGCAAGGCCGGTGGCCTGGGTGCTGCACCCGAAGTGGAAGATACGGCGCGCTACGTCCATCAAAACGCCCATTGCGATGTGTTTGTCGCTGGCGGCGGTATCGCCGGGCTGGCAGCCGCGCTGGCCGCAGGGCGCAGCGGTGCGCGGGTGATCGTGGCGGAGTTGCAAGCCGAGCTCGGTGGCGCGGCGCACCGCTGCACCGGCAGCATCGATGGCCAATCAGCCAGCGACTGGGTGCGCGCTGCGGTGGCCGAACTGCAAGCCATGCCCGATGTGCGCATCATCCGCCGTGGCGTGGTGTTTGGTTACCACGACTACAACTTCCTCACCGTGCGCGAAGCGCTGAGCGACCACCTGCCGCTGGCGCAGCGCCAGGGCTTTCGCGAGCGCCTGTGGCGCGTGCGCGCTAAACAAGTGGTGCTGGCCACCGGGGCGCATGAGCGGCCTATGGTGTTTGGTAATAACGATTTGCCCGGTGTGATGCTGTCCTCGGCGCTGGCCGATTACGCCACGCTGTACGGCGTGCTGGCGGGCAAAAACATCGTGCTGCTCACCAATAACGACAGCGCCTATGCCGACGCGCTGGTGCTGCGCAAAGCCGGCGCGCAAGTGAGCGTGGTCGATACCCGCGCTGGCAACGCGCCTGCGGGCGGTCTGGCCGAGCAAGCGCAACACGCCGGCGTGACCGTACTGCGCAACCATGTGCCGCTGCAAGCGCATGGCAGCGTGCGCGTCAGCAGTATTGAACTGGCCGCCATGAACGGCGACAAGGCCAGCGGCGCGCGCCGCGTGCTGGCCTGCGACACCTTGGGAATGGCCGGTGGCTGGAACCCGGCCATCCATTTGTATTCGCACGCGGGCGGCAAGGCCGTGTGGAACGATGCCTTGTGCTGCTTCACGCCCGGTGCGGCCATCGCCGACCAGCACATCGTGGGCGCAGGCGCTGCACAATTTGGTTTGGGACACACCCTGCAAGCGGCCAGCCAAGCCGGTGCGCAAGCCGCGCAAAGCGCAGGCTTTGCAGCACAGGCCAGCAGCTACCAGGTAAGCGAAGCAGCGGCGGAGGCGATAGCGCCTTTTTGGATTGCCGAGACCGGCGAGCCAGTCTCGCGCCGCAGCAAAGCCTTTATCGATTACCAAAACGATGTCGGCGCCTCCGACATCGAACTGGCCGTGCGCGAAGGCTTTGAGTCGATCGAGCACATCAAGCGTTATACCGCTATGGGCTTTGGCACCGACCAGGGTAAGTTAGGCAATATCAATGGCATGGCGCTGGCCGCGCGCGCTTTGGGCAAACCCATCGGGCAAGTCGGCACCACCACTTTCCGGCCTAATTACGTGCCCATCACTTTCGGCACCTTGGCCGGTGTGGACCGGGGCGATTTGTTTGACCCGGCGCGCCACACCAGCCCGCACCAGTTGCACATCGCTGCCGGTGCCTTGTTTGAAGACGTGGGCCAATGGAAGCGGCCCTGGTACTTCCCCAAAGCTAATGAAGACATGCACCAGGCGGTACACCGCGAAGTGCTGGCGGTGCGCGAAGGCGTGGGCATCATGGACGCCTCGACGCTTGGCAAGATCGATATCCAAGGCCCGGACGCTGCCAATCTGCTCAACTGGATGTACACCAACCCCTGGCTCAAGCTGGAAGTGGGCAAAGCGCGCTACGGCCTGATGCTGGACGAAAACGGCATGGTCTACGACGACGGCGTGACCGTGCGCCTGGCGGAAAACCATTTTGTAATGACCACCACCACCGGCGGCGCAGCCCGCGTGCTGGGTTGGATGGAGCGCTGGGTGCAAACTGAGTGGCCCGATATGCAGGTCTATATGACCAGCGTCACCGACCACTGGAGCACCTTCGGCCTGGTCGGCCCCAAGGCGCGTGCGGTACTGGAAAAAGTCTGCAAAGACGTGGACTTGTCGCTGGCCGCATTCCCCTTTATGAGCTACCGCGAAGGCACGGTGGCTGGCGTGGCGGCGCGCATTATGCGCATCAGCTTTTCGGGTGAGTTGTCGTTTGAGGTGAACGTGCCTTCGCACTACGGCGCCTCGGTCTGGGCCGCGCTGATGGCAGCGGGCGCGGAGTTCAACATCACGCCCTACGGCACAGAAACCATGCACGTGCTGCGCGGCGAAAAAGGCTACATCATTGTGGGCCAGGACACCGATGGCTCGGTGACGCCGCACGATCTGGGCATGGGCGCCATGGTCTCCAAAACCAAAGACTTTTTGGGCCGCCGTTCCCTCTCGCGCAGCCACACAGCAGGCCCCAACCGCAAAGAACTGGTGGGCTTGCTCACCGACGACCCGGCCACTGTGTTACCCGAAGGCGCGCAAATTACCGAAGTGGGTGCAAGCGCAGTAACGCCCGTGCCTATGCTGGGCCATGTAACGTCCAGCTACTACAGCCCCACGCTCAAGCGCTCAATTGCCATGGCCTTGGTGCGCATTGGCCACCAGCGCCATGGCCAGCAAGTGCAACTCCCCCTGGCCGATGGCCGCACCGTACGCGCCACCGTGGGCAGCACCGTGTTTTACGATCCAGAAGGAAAGCGCCACCATGTCTGATGCTGTTTTGCAAAGCCCGTTAGCGCCCTTATTAGGCGGGGGCGATACATCTTTGATGGTCGATGGCCAAGCCGTCACGCTGGGCGAAGCGCCCTTGATGGACATGCTCAATCTGCGCGGTAACCCGGCAGATGCCTCGTTTGGCAGCGCGGTGCAAACGGTCACCGGTTTGGCACTGCCGCTGGTAGCTAATACCGCCAGTGTGGACGCCGATCGCCAACTACTCTGGCTTGGGCCGGATGAATGGTTGTTGCAATGCCCTATCGGGCAAGGCGCTGCACTAGAAGTCGCGCTACGCCAGGCCCTCGCGGGGCAGCATTTTTCGGTGGTCAGCGTAGGCCATGGCAATACCGTGCTGCGCGTACAAGGGCCGGGCGCTGCGGATTTGCTCGCGCGCGGCTGCCCCTTGGATTTTCATGCCAGTGTGTTTGCCGCCGGACAAGTAGCGCAAAGCCATATCTCGCGCGCTAACGCCACCATCGTGTGCAAGCAAGCCGGTAACCACTACGAAGTGATAGTGCGTCGCAGCTTTGCCGACTACCTGTTTCGCTGGCTGTGCGCAGCGGCGGGCGCATGAGTTTTGCGCTAGGGATAGATACCGGCGGCACATTTACCGACGCGGTGCTGCTGAATGCGGCGCGCCAGGTGGTGGCGGCGTCCAAAAGCCTGACGACCCGCTTCGACTTGGCGCAGGGCATTGCCGCGTCTTTGGACGGATTGCCACAAGACTTGCTGGCGCGGGTGGACTTGGTTTCGCTGTCCACCACCTTGACCACCAATTCGGTGGTCGAAGGCAAGGGCGCGCCGGTGTGTGCGCTGCTGGTGGGCTATGACGCACAACAGATCAAAACCAGCGGGCTGGCAGATTTGTTAGGCCTCGATGCAATAGAAAGCCTGGTAGGCGGCCATGATGCCGCAGGCCTGCCCTTGTGTGCGCTGGACGAATCGGCCTGCCGCGCCGCGATCGCCAAGCACGCGGGGCGTGTTTCCGCGTTTGCGATTTCGGCCACTTTTGCAGTGCGCAACCCGGCGCATGAAAACCAAGTGCGCGCCTGGGTGCAAGCACACTGCGACACGCCGGTGACCTGCGGCCACGAGCTGGCCTCCAGCCTGGGCGCGCCGCGCCGGGCGCTCACGGCTGCCCTCAATGCGCGCATGATTTCGCACGTCAAAACCCTGATCGATTCGGTGCAGCGCACCCTGGCCGCGCGCCAGATCGACGCGCCGCTGATGCTGGTCAAAGGCGATGGCTCGCTGATCAACGTCCACAGCGCTTTGCAGCGGCCTGTCAGCACCGTCTTGTCCGGCCCCGCAGCTAGTGTGTTGGGGGCTTGCGCTTTGAGCGGCCTACAAGATGCCATCGTCGCCGATATGGGCGGCACCACTACCGATATTGCGGTAGTGCGCGGCGGCCTACCGGCCTTGAGTTTTGACGGCGCCATGGTGGGCAACTGGCGGCCGATGATTGAGGCGGTTAAGGTCTATGCGATTGGCCTGGGTGGCGATAGCGAAGTGCGCTTGCTCGGCGGCGAAGGCCTGACTATTGGCCCGCGCCGGGTGCTGCCCTTAAGCCTGCTGGTGCACCAGCACCCGAAGTTTTTGGCTGTGTTGCAACGCCAGCAAAGCGAAAGCCCGCACGCCAGCCAAATGCGTTTTGCCCAGGCCTTGTCCGCCGACAGCGCGCACCTGAGCCGCCTGAATGATTCCGAGCTACGCGCCTGGGAACGTCTGTGCCAAGGCCCGGTGGACCTGGAAGCGGCCAACATGGACGACCGCGACCTGGCCCGCGCCATCGCCCGCCTGGAGCGCAAAGGCCTGGCCATCTATACCGGCTTCACGCCCAGCGACGCGGCGCATGTGCTGGGCATGTCCACCCACTGGAGCCAGGAAGCCGCTCTGTGCGCAGCGCGTATTTGGGCGCGCCAGATGCGCCATCTCTACGGCCTAGGCAAATGGCCACTAGGCGACGCCCATGCCCCGGCGCGCGATGTGGTGGCCAAGGTGACAGAAACCATTTGCAACAAGTTGATCGAAGCCGGCCTGAACGACGCCGGGCAAATGAACGAAAACAGCGCGGGCAAAGTAGCTGCGCTGCTAACCACCATGGCCTTGGCGCGCCATGGCGCTTCTGCTTCTGCTTCTGCTTCTGCTTCTGCTTCTGCTTCTGCTTCTGCTTCTGCTGTGCCGCTCCCGGTTGTAAACCTAGGGCAGTCCTTGCAAATCCCTGAGCCCGAAGCAAGCACCAGCGAGCCGGTCAACCTCAACGACATCCCCTGGCAAACCCTTGCAGTACCGCAGCGCAGCGCCGACCAACTGGCGCAACCCGTATTTGCCCTGCAATTTGCGCCTGACATGCCCTTGGTCGGCGTGGGTGCACCGGCAGCCAGCTACTACCCGGCCGTAGCCCAGGGTCTGGGCGTGCGCCTGGTGGTGCCGCAGCATGCCGAGGTGGCCAATGCGGTGGGCGCGGTGCTGGGCCAGGTGGCGCAGCGCGTGCACATCACCGTCACCCAGCCAGTGCGCGGCACCTTCAAGGTGTTCACACCCGACGGGCCGCAGGATTTCCGAGGGCTGGACGCGGCGATAGCGCAAGCGCGCGCCCTAGCCGCGAAAGAAGCCCATGCCCGCGCGCTGGCTGCTGGCGCGATGGAGCCGCAAGTGGTGTTCAGCCAGGAGGACAACCAGGTGAATAACGATATCGACGGAAATGTGTTTTTCGAAGCCACCGTTACCGCCACCGCTTGGGGCCGCCCGCTGCGCAAAGTGGTGCCGGCCTGATCGCAGCGCTTTATGCCTAGGCGCGCACCCAACTGATGCCTTTACGTTCCGCCCTCAGCGCCGCTTTGCAAGAACACGGCTTGCATTTGCGCGGCGGCTTTTGCCCGCGCCCCGATGAAGCCATCGCCCTGCCCGATGGCCGCCCCGCCGCTGCCCTGTGGCTGGCGGGCAATGTGGGCGGCGCGATGTGGCATGCCTTTCAAGCCTCCCCTTTTGCCGAAGATGGCCTGCCCCATCCCCTAGACCGCTGGAGCCGCCACCTAGGCGACGCGTTGGCGCAGCAATTTGGCGGCGCGGCGCTCTACCCTTTTGACGGCCCGCCCGCCCAGTCGCATTACCACCCTTTTCAGCAATGGGCCAGCCGCTGCGAGCCCCTGTTCCCCAGCCCCTTGATGCTACGCATACACCCGCAGCACGGCCTGTGGCACGCCTACCGATTTGCTTTGGCTTTTCCGTTTGTAGACGCAGACGACCTTGCCGCACTGACGCCCAGCACGGAAGCCGCATCAACAGAAGAAAGCCCATGCCTGAGTTGCGTCGACCAACCCTGCCTGCATGCCTGCCCGGTGCAGGCCTATGACGGCCAGCAATTTGCCGCCGAGCGCTGCCGCGATCATGTGCGCCAGGATGCTAGTCAAGAATGCATGCGCGGCGGCTGCCTAGCGCGCAATGCCTGCCCGGTGGCGCCGCAGCTGCGCTATGGGCCCGCGCAGGCGCGTTTTCATATGCGCGCTTTTTTGCCACCTTAGATGGCTAGGAACGCTACACGGCGTTGGAGTGCATCTTGGTGCGTCGACTTTGCAGCATGCCAATGTTTTGCTCACCGGTCACGGTGCTGGCGTAGTGGGTGTTGATCACTTCCACACTGGTGCGCGCGTTGCGCGCCAAGGTGATCAAGTCAATGCCTTGCCCATACAACAGCCTAAAGGTAATCGCGCTATGCCTAAAGCTGTAGAGGCTGCGCGGTTGCCCATGCGGACCCATCTTCAAATTGGTCTCCTGCAAAACCCAATTGAGGTGAAATCCCAGTACGGCCAAGGCGTAGTTGCGGTTGGCAATCTTCGGCAAGAATACGTAATCATCTGGATTGGCCCTTCCGATGGCCTGGTTGGTCGCCAGGATGCGCTCATAAATACGGACGGCTGGATACAGCGTCACGATGGGTTTGCCATGGCTTTTGGTCTCCGGCAAGGTCATGCGCAAATAGGTTTTCTCCCCGCGGACCACCTCTATGTGTCTATGCCTTAAGGTGCGTAAATCGCTAGGCCGAATAAACGCATTGACCATAAAGCCAGCGGCCAGCGGCAAGTCAAAGGGCATGTTTTGGTCGCTGCTACGGATATTATTTTTGAGGCGAATGGCGCGGCTGCTGTCCGGGTAGGGCTTGCCGACTAGACGTCGTGCGCATCGCAATATTTTCCAATACTCGCTAGGCGTAAAGGCACCCCGCGATTGCGAATGGATGCGAATTTTTGGAAACTCTGGCATTGCATCGATGTGGTGCAAAGACAGTGCATGCCGCAGGACCTTGCGTACTGCGACCAGGTATTGGTGAATGGTGGTGGTTGAGTTGCCTACGCTCAGGTGGTTGATCAGGTTTTGCAATGCCTGGTAGGTGATTTCCGAGCAGGGCATTTCGGCCCATTGCGTCAAAACAGGGTGCGCTAGTCGGTTACGCAAGATGAGCAAGCCAGCCTTGCTAGATTCCCCCCGCTGCACTCGGGACACTTCGTTCAATAAAAGCTGGGTGGCGATAGTGCCAAAGGTGGCAATGGCATCGCCTCGTCCAGCACGATCGGGACCGGCAGCCGCCAGGGCTTGGGCTTTCAAAAGGCTTAACTGGCCCTGGCTCATATCCCGCAGTTTGCGGCGCATGGCGGCTTCGATCAGCCATTCTTCGTAGAACGCCTTGGCCATGTCCAGGCTGGGCTTTAAATCGGCACTTTTGGTGCTGCGCTTGCGAAGCCGCCCGTCGATCCAGCAGCGCGCCTGCCAAAACCGGCTCGCCTCAATCCGGTACACCACCAATTTATTCGGGTAGCCCGGCACACGGGTGATCGAATCACGAATCGGCACGCTGCGTTCCCGCCTCGGCGAGGAAAAACCCTCACCATCATTGGCGCTAGGCACACCGGTATTGAACTCCACGCTTTCCAAACCAGCTTCCCCAGTGGTAAAGCCCAAGCATGATTAGGTAGTAGAAATCAGCTTGAACCGATACTTGGGAGTAGTAAGCTAAAAACTTTACTACTCTCATTTTTTATTGCCCTCAAAAATATTAGTCTATTTTTAAAAAAATTTTAAAAATTCTAATTAATTTTTTAAATTAATTAGAATTTTTAGTCTTCAAATAAAAAGTTTACTGATTTTTTCTGACAATTTCTAGTATTTCCTGAAAATTTTGGCTGCGCGATCGGCTGTGCGTTGGCTGCTGTTGCTGCCGCGGGTGCAGCCTCTGCACAAGTTACCTTGGGCGGCGAGTTTGCTTATGGCTATTTGTCATCCACTGACGCTGCGGGTGTTAATACATCAGGCGGCGGTCGCGACACTGCCCAGTTAGTTTTTGGCGCCAAAGAGGACATCGGTGGCGGCTACAGCGTTGAAGTCAAGATGAAGCTGAACACCGGTAGCTTCGGCGCCGGTGCTGCATCTGATGATCAGTCACTCACATTGACTACCCCTATCGGCGCAGCCTCGTTTCTAATTTACAAGCCGGGCAACTGGGTTACGGGTGCTTCCGGTGGCGCTACTTGGTACGGCCTGGATGGCTACAACCTAGCCTCGCGTTCTACGCGTGATGGCATGGCCTTTACAGCTCCCTTGGCTGATGGACTAACCGCAACCGTGGCGTGGTTGGAGCCCGCAAACTTGCTCGGTGAAGGCACGGGCAATGCAGGTACCACCAAGCAGTCTTTGTACAACGTTGGCGGTAAGTATTCAAGCGGTCCAGTTGTGCTCCAAGCAGCTTACCTGTCCTACACCAATGTCACCGCCACCGACCTTACAACTGACAATGTCACGCGTTTGGGCGGAACTTACGACGCGGGTGTGGCAAAGCTGGGTGCAGCCATCCAGATCGCTAAAGGTGGCGGCGGCGGTACAAATACCGAAACTGCCATCTCCTTGTCAGCTCCACTTAGCGGAAATCTAAGTATTGCAGGTATGTGGGCTTCTAACAAATACGATATGGCGGCTAGCTCGCCTCTCGCACCTCAAAATGGCACCCGTAGTGGTTATACGCTTCAAGCGCAGTACAACCTGAGTAAGCGCACTTACGTTATTGCTGGCACTGGCACCTACACTGGAAACGCATCGACCGCAGCTTCTATCGTTGCAAACGACACCAAAGACAGCAGCTTCACACACCTGACACTGGTTCACGACTTCTGATTCCCGGCTGGCTTTAAGCCAGCTTGAGAGTTTGAATGACTAAAGCCCCCGCTATGGCGACATAGCGGGGGCTTTTATTTGCGTAATGCTATTTACAAAACCTTCTATTGCCAGCGCGAGAGCCCTTTTAGCCGCCTGGTAAGCGCAATCAGGGATGTCGTGGGATCGTCCGGACCATAAAAAAACCCCCGCCGTGTCGCCACAGCGGGGGTTTTGGTCATTCAAACTCTCAAGCTGGTCTAGGCCAGCCGGGAATTAGAAAGAGTGGTTAAGCGACAAACGGTATTGGCTATTGGTGTCTTTGCCAGCGCCCTGTTTATCTTGGCCCCAGGATGCCATCACATTAGAACGTTTGCTCAGGTCATACTGTGCGCCCAATTGCAGGAAATTGGCTTCGTCACGTGAACCGTAGTTACCGCCGAGGGTGATCGCGCCCATGGGGATCGACACGCCAAATAACATAGCAGCCTTGTCAGCGCTTGTGTAGCCGCGGCGTGAAGAGTCATAGCCAAAACCAATTTTCGCCACGCCTGCGTCGTAAATCGCGCTCAGGTCGTAGGACGTGGTTTGGATATCAGACTTGGCGGCGCTGCGCAAAGCGGTCACAAGGGTCATGGCGCTATCGGTGTAGGTGGAGGATGTATAGCCGCCGGTAACCGTCAGGCCGTTGCCAGAGTACTTCAGAGCACCAGTGAGGGAGGTGACCGCGGGCGTGACAGCGCCACTAGCGGCGGCCAAGCCAGCAGTAATAGCCGCTTTTTTATCCGCGGCGGTGGTTGCCGCAGCAAGGGCGGTTACACCCGCAGCGGCCAAAGCGTCATTGCGCCCTTCAACGTAACCGACGGTCAGCGTAAATGCATCGTTGATCGGCAGTATGAAAGCGGCAGCGTCAATAGCTTCACGGGTAATCACTGCGCTGCTCCACTGATCATTTGCCAACGAGACGGGGGCAATCAGCGCCGCACCTTGGTTACCGCCCGAACGGGAGTTCCGAATCACCAACGCGCCAGCAGGCGTGGTCAGCGTAATGCTTTGGTCAGCGCGTGTAAACGCAGCGCCACGATATGAGTCGTTTTCAATCGTCATCGCGGCAGAGGCCTTCATGCCGCCACCCAGGTCTTCGCTGGCGCCGATGTACAAGGTGTTGTCAGGCATCGTGATGCCAGCGACTTTGGCCAAGTCGGACTGAATGCCAACAGAGATACCTCCAGTAATAGTAACTTGTGCAGAAGCAGAACCCATCGCGGCGATAGTAGCCAACGCAATCATTGTCTTTTTCATGAAAAAACTCCATAGTTGTTAAAAAAACACCGTTATTGAACTCTCCGTAACGGCATCCGGCCCCTATTCGGAAGCTGATTGGATTTCACCATAGCGTTGGTCTTTCACAACGATCCTCTGTCACAAATTTATCATTTTTCACGAATTTGTCGTTTTTTACCCACGAAAATTAAAGTTCCAGGGCTTCGAACCGACCCAATCGGCCCCAATTCCAAGTACCTGGGGGACGCGGGGGCTCCGGGCAATAAGCCTCGGCCTCGGCGCCACTAACGGCTATGCTCTTTGTATATGACTACCACCACCGACCAAGTCTTCATTGCCTTAGATACGGCTTTGCGCACCCTGTTTGCCCAGCCCCACGCCTCCAAAGCCTGCCCCACAGTGGCGGACCAGGCCACCGAGCTGACCCAAGAGGAAAAAAACCTGTCCGCCAGCCTGATGCGGGTGAACCACGTGGGTGAGGTCTGCGCGCAGGCGCTGTACACCGCGCAAGCGCTGGCCACGCCTAACGCAGGTTTGCGCGCCCATTACCAAAAAGCCTGCCAGGAAGAGACCGACCACCTGGCCTGGACGGCGCAGCGCCTGGACGAATTGGGCGCCCGCCCCTCGCTGCTCAATCCGCTGTGGTACGCCGGCGCTTTTGGTCTGGGACTTGTGGCCGGACGTCTGGGCGATGCGCTGAGCCTGGGCTTTGTGGTGGAAACCGAAAACCAGGTGGGCGCACATTTAGACGGCCATTTGCAGCAATTACCCGCCAACGACCATGCATCACGCGCTATCGTCTCCCAAATGCGCGATGACGAAATAGGCCACGCCCGCCAGGCCAGCAGCGCCGGGGCGGCGCAATTGCCCAGTTTTGTAGGCGACATGATGCGCGCGGCCGCCAAAGTTATGACGACGGTGGCGCACCGGGTGTGAGGCGCGCTACCTTGGCCGGGTCTTAAGCCTCTTTCACCTCAAAACTAGTCGTCATTTCCGCCGTTTTGCCCAGCATGATGCTGGCCGAGCAGTATTTCTCGTGGCTCATGGCAATCGCCCGCTCTACGGCGCTGGCCGGGATGTTTTTTCCGGTGACGCTGAAGTGCATATGGATTTTGGTAAACACCTTGGGGTCGGTGTCGGCGCGCTCGGACGTGAGCTTGACGCTGCAGGAATGCACCGCGTGGCGGCCGCGCTTCAAGATGAGCACTACGTCATAGGCGCTACAGCCGCCGGTGCCCGCGAGCACGGTTTCCATGGGCCGGGGCGCCAGGTTTTGGCCGCCGTTTTCGGGTTTGGCGGCGTCGGGCGCGCCGTCCATCATCAGCACATGGCCGCTGCCGGTTTCGGCCACGAAGCCCATGCCGGAGCGGGTGCCGGTGTTACCGGTCCAACTGACGGTGCATTCCATACAAATTCCTTTGATAAATTAATGCTATATTTGATGCTATATTTAACATCTTCTTCAATACACTTTCCGACCACTATGGACACTGTGCTTTCTCACTATGCCGTCAGCGTGACCGAACTCAAGCGCAATTACGCCGGTATTTTGAAGCAGGCGGACAGCGCTGCCGTCGCCGTGCTTAACCACAACCGCCCCGAAGCTTATTTGCTACCCGCCGCGCACTATGAAGCGCTGGTGACGCGGCTGGAAGATTTGGAAGACGCCCAGCTGGTGGCCGAACGCGCCCAAGGGCCATTTACGGAAATTAGCCTAGACGCGCTGTAAGCCATGGCTTACCAACTTCGCTTTCACGTGCTGGCTTTGCGCGAATGGCGCAATTTGGACGCCAGCATACGCGAGCCCCTCAAGAAAAAATTGGCCGAACGACTTCAGGAGCCACGCGTGCCATCGGCAGCCCTGCATGGCATGGCGAACTGTTACAAGATCAAACTGCATAGCTTGGGCTACCGCCTGGTGTACCGCGTGGACCAGGATGAAATTTTTGTCACTGCGCTGGCCGTGGGACGGCGCGACAAACTGCGCGTGTACCAGCAGGCGGCTGCACGCAGCAAAGATTAGCCCGCGCAACGTGCGAACGAATACGATACAGCCCCTATGAAAAAAGCCTCCGACCTGTCGCCTGCCGACTACTTGATCAAAATTCTCAATGCCCGCGTCTATGACGTGGCCACCGAATCGGCGCTGCAAACCGCCCACAACCTGAGCCAGCGCATCCACAACACCGTGTTGCTCAAGCGCGAAGACCAGCAGCAGGTGCGCAGCTTCAAGCTGCGCGGGGCCTACAACAAGATGGCGCATTTGAGCGCCGAGCAACTCAAAAAAGGCGTGATTTGCGCCTCTGCCGGCAACCACGCGCAGGGCGTGGCGCTGGCGGCCAGCCGCTTGCAGGCGCGCGCGGTGATCGTGATGCCGGTGACGACCCCGCAAGTGAAAGTGGATGCGGTACGCGGCTTTGGCGGCGAAGTGGTGCTGCACGGCGACAGCTACACCGACGCCTACCAGCACGCGCTGACCCTGGAAAAAAAGCAGGGCATGACCTTTGTGCATCCGTTTGACGACCCGGATGTGATCGCCGGCCAGGGCACGATTGCGATGGAAATTTTGCGGCAGCACCAAGGGCCTTTGGACGCGGTGTTCGTGGCGATTGGCGGCGGCGGCCTGGTCAGCGGCGTGGCCAATTACATCAAGGCGGTGCGCCCGGAGATTAAGGTCATTGGCGTGCAGATGAGCGACTCGGACGCGATGCTGCAATCGGTGGCCAGCGGCGCGCGCGTCACCTTGGCCGACGTGGGTTTGTTTTCGGACGGCACGGCGGTGAAATTGGTGGGCGAAGAGACTTTCCGCATTGCGCGCGGCTTGGTCGACGAGTTCATCACGGTGGACACCGACGCGGTTTGCGCCGCGATCAAAGACATTTTTGTGGATACGCGTTCCATCGTTGAACCCTCCGGCGCGCTGGCGGTGGCGGCGATCAAAAAATACGCCGCTACCAACAAGACGCGTGGCAAAACCTATGCCGCGATTTTGTGCGGCGCGAATATGAACTTTGACCGCCTGCGCTTTGTCGCCGAGCGCGCCGAAGTGGGCGAGGAGCGCGAGGCCCTATTCGCCGTCACCATCCCCGAAGAGCGCGGCAGCTTTAGACGCTTTTGCGAGCTGATTGGCGAGCTGCCTGGCGGACCGCGCAACGTGACCGAATTTAACTACCGCATGAACGATGCGGCGCAGGCCCATGTGTTTGTCGGCCTGAGCACCAAGGGGCCGGGCGAGTCGGGCCGCATTGCGCGCAGTTTTGTAAAGCACGGCTTTGGCGCCATCGACCTGACGCATGACGAACTGGCGCAAGAACACATACGCCATATGGTGGGCGGCATTTCGGCGCTGGCCAAAGACGAGCGCGTGCTGCGCTTTGTGTTCCCCGAGCGGCCCGGCGCGCTCATGAAGTTTCTGAGCCTGATGCGGCCGGGCTGGAACATCAGCCTGTTCCACTACCGCAACCAGGGCGCGGACTACGGCCGCATTTTGGTGGGCCTGCAAGTGCCCAAGGCCGATGACAAAGCCTTCGCCAAGTTTTTGCGCGCGCTGGGCTACCCCTATGTGGAAGAGACCGACAACCCGGTCTACCGCATGTTTTTACAAAGCTAGGGCCAGCATGGCGGCAACCCTGGACGGCAAACTGGTGGTGGCGATTTCGTCGCGCGCGCTGTTTGACTTTGAGGAAGAGAACCAGGTGTTTGAACAAGGCGATGACCGCGCTTATATGCAATTGCAGCGCCAGCGCCTGGACACCCCGGCTACGCCAGGTGTGGCGTTTTCCTTAGTCAAAAAACTGCTGGCTTTTAACGACGAAGGCGATGACGCCAGCAAGCGCGTGGAGGTGGTCATCCTGTCGCGCAACGACCCCGTCAGCGGCTTGCGGGTGATGAAGTCTGCCGCCCATTACCAGCTGCCCATCATCCGCTGCACCTTCACCCGCGGCGAATCGCCTTGGCGCTATTTGCAGCCGCTCAAAGCCAATCTGTTTTTAAGCACGCATTTGAGCGATGTGCGCGCGGCCCTGGGCGCCGGTGTGCCCGCTGCACAGGTGTACCCCCAATCGGCGCATGCCAGCGCGTCCCATCCGCAGGAAGTGCGGATTGCGTTTGACGGCGACGCGGTCTTGTTCAGTGACGAAGCCGAGCGCGTCTATCAGTCACACGGCCTCGATGCCTTTCAGCAACACGAGCAAGACAAAGCTGCGCAACCCCTGCCCGATGGGCCTTTCAAGCCCTTGCTGGCGGCCTTGCACCAGCTGCAGCAAGCGGCCCGCCCCGCGATGCGCATACGCACGGCCTTGGTGACTGCGCGCAGCGCCCCGGCGCATGAGCGCGCCATCCGCACCCTGATGGACTGGAACATCGAGGTGGACGAAGCCATGTTTTTAGGCGGTCTGGACAAGGGCGCTTTTTTGCGTGAGTTTGAGCCCGATTTTTTCTTCGACGACCAGACCGGGCACATCGAATCAGCCGCCCGCCATGTGCCCGCTGGGCATGTGGCCAGCGGCGTGCGTAACTAGTTTTTTACACCGGCTGCGCGAAAGGCGGCAAAGCCCTTTGCGCGCAAATCGCAGGCCGGGCATTGGCCGCAGCCGTAGCCCCAGTCGTGGCGCTGGCTGCGGTCTCCTAGGTAGCAAGTGTGGCTGTGCTCTACCACCACATCGACCAAGGCCTGGCCGCCTAGTTGCTGCGCCATCTGCCAAGTGGCCGCTTTGTCAATCCACATCAAAGGCGTTTCGATGAGAAAGCGTGTATCCATACCTAGCGAGAGCGCCACTTGCATGGCTTTCATGGTGTCGTCGCGGCAGTCCGGGTAACCCGAAAAATCGGTTTCACACACGCCCGTCACCAACACTTGCAATCCGCGCCTATAGGCCAGCGCGGCGGCCAAGGTCATAAACAATAAATTGCGCCCCGGCACAAAGGTATTGGGCAAGCCATTGGCCTGCATGGCGATCTCGGTATCGCGGGTGAGTGCGGTTTCGCTCACCGCCCCGAGTACACCGGCATCGAGCAAATGGTCCTCGCCCAGCCGCGCAGCCCATTGCGCAAACTGCGCGCGAAAGGCTTTGATGACCTGCAAGCGTGCATCGAGCTCC